>Ga0134128_10002096_pt1 | contig 24909 bp, 22 predicted proteins | sample KB31754_FD_96462 | JGI IMG/M metagenome (GOLD analysis project Ga0134128, IMG submission 96462) | Terrestrial soil microbial communities with excess Nitrogen fertilizer from Kellogg Biological Station, Michigan, USA - KB3-175-4 | ecosystem: Environmental > Terrestrial > Soil > Unclassified ...
ATCCGAAATGGTTTTCAGCGTTGCCTGTAGGTAATAGCGAAAAATACCGGGTACAGGAAGTAAATGATATAAATAAGCTGGATGGATTGCTTCAAAAAAGCAATAGCCATACCCAGATACATTCATTGAAAAACTCAGAGATCTTTGAATGGAGAATAAAGAACCCATTGCATAAATATCAGCTATATGTAGCCGTGGATAGCGACAACAGTGCAATTGGCTATATATGTTACTATATCAGCAGGAACAGGATATACTTATTTGATTTTTATTCTGCGGATAGACAGGCCGAAAAGACCTTGCTATATCATATAAAAAAGAAATTGAATAAAGAAAAAAACACAAAGTGGATACAGACATTATGCAGTGAGAATAGTTATATATATAGTGCTCTTAAAAAAAATTGGTTTTTAACAAGTCCGTTTAAAGACTGGCAAAGATTATCTTTGCCTATCATTTTTTTTTCGGACCAGGAAAATATGCAACGGTATGGCAAGGCGAATTTGTGGAATTTTACAACATTCGATCATGACACCTTGTAGAATAAGTGATTTTAAATAATTGAACCTATTGAAAGGGTTTAGAATTGATAGACGAACTGCGAGCAGCAGTAACAAATTAACAGTTCTATGAAAAGTAACTTTTTTGTTTTAGCGATTATTGGTTCTTTGCTTTTTATGAGTTGTAGCGACGGTACGAAAAGTGAAAAGGCAGACGAAAGTTCGGCGGCTATGCCCGGTACGCCTGCGGCAGCCGGTGTAGCTGAAGCTGCAGATGCGCTGGCAGACATATCGGGAACTTACACAGGTATTTTACCATGTGCAGATTGTGAAGGATTGAAAACAACTATTATTTTGAATAGCGATAAGAGCTACGAGATAGATGAAGAATATTTGGGAAAGAAAGTAACAAATAAAACAAATGGCAGGCCATGGATAGTGAAAGATGATATTGTGACACTGGATAGCATGAAAAATTCAAAGCCTGTAAAATATAAGATTGAAGATAACAGCATTGTGCAACTGGATATGAATGGAAACAAGATAACAGGGCCGACGGCTGATAAGTTTATTTTAAAGAAACAATAATTTAAGTAAACCCTTTCGGGGTTTGAGTTTATGGCAATTAAATTATTATTAGAGAACGACCATGTAGAAGGTATCCGTTATTACGATACCTACAGAAAACATGGCGGCTACAGATCGGTAGAGAAGGCATTTAAAATGTCGCCAGCCGATATAGTGGAGGAAGTAAAGAAAAGTGGCCTGCGCGGTCGTGGTGGTGCGGGTTTCCCCACAGGGTTGAAATGGAGCTTTATTGCCAAACCTGAAGGCGTGCCTCGTCACCTGGTGTGTAATGCGGATGAATCAGAGCCCGGTACTTTCAAAGACCGTTACCTGATGGAGTTTATTCCACATCTATTGATAGAAGGGTTAATTGTCAGCAGCTTTGCTGTAGGCGCCAATGATACCTATATATATATACGTGGTGAGTACGCATGGATTGTAGATATATTGGAACAGGCGATACAGGAAGCAAAAAATAATGGCTGGCTGGGTAAGAATATATTAGGAAGCGGTTTTGATTGTGAAATATATGTGCATCGTGGAGCAGGCGCTTATATATGCGGTGAAGAAACAGCACTCATAGAATCGCTGGAGGGTAAACGTGGCAATCCCCGCCTGAAACCACCATTCCCTGCTGTTCAGGGTGTTTGGATGCGTCCTACTGTGGTAAATAATGTAGAGACATTAGCGGCAGTAGTGCCTATCATCAATATGGGTGGTGAAGAATATGCCAAAATAGGTGTAGGCAAATCAACAGGAACAAAACTCATATCTGCTTGTGGCAACATTAATAAGCCTGGCGTTTATGAAATAGATATGACCTGCTCGGTAGAAGAATTTATCTACAGTGATGAATATTGTGGTGGTATCCCCAAAGGCAAACGCTTGAAGGCATGTATCCCGGGGGGGTCTTCAGTTCCTATAGTGCCAACTAACCTATTGCTGAAAACAGCAAAAGGCGAAACCCGCTATATGAACTATGAGAGCCTGGGCGATGGTGGTTTTACTACCGGAACAATGATGGGATCCGGTGGTTTTATTGTGTTTGATGAAGATCAGTGTGTAGTTCGCCATACATTAACGCTTGCCCGTTTCTATAATCACGAAAGCTGTGGACAGTGCAGTCCATGTCGCGAAGGAACAGGCTGGATGTATAAAATACTGAAGAATATTGAGTACGGCAAAGGCAAGATGAGTGATATAGACCTGCTGTGGGACATACAACGCAGAATAGAAGGAAATACCATTTGTCCGTTGGGTGATGCTGCCGCATGGCCTGTGGCCGCTGCTATACGCCACTTCCGTGATGAATTTGAATGGCATGTGCTGAACCCTGAAGAATCACAGAAAAGAAACTATGGCTTAGCGCATTATGCCGACCCATTGCCTGCTGCGACAGCATAGAAATGAATAAACTTTAGTGCGAAGGAGTGGAGGAAGAAACAGATAAATAATTAATAAACCGCGGAAGACAAGAAAAGTCTAAAGCAAAGGAATCGAAAAGAAAATGTCTGAGGTTCAAAAGTTTAAAGTAACGATAGACAACATAAGTATAGAAGTACCACCCGGCACTACTATACTGAATGCTGCGCGTATGATAGGAGGTGATGTAACGCCACCTGCTATGTGTTACTATAGCAAGCTGAAAGATAGTGGTGGTAAATGCCGCACCTGCCTGGTGGAAGTAAGCAAGGGTTCCGAAAAAGACCCGCGCCCTATGCCAAAGCTGATGGCAAGCTGCCGTACCACAGTGATGGATGGCATGGAAGTAAAAAACATTACTTCTCCAAAAGTGCTCGATGCCCGCAAAGGGGTAGTAGAATTTTTATTGCTCAATCACCCGCTCGATTGCCCTGTATGTGACCAGGCCGGAGAATGCGACTTACAGAACCTGAGCTACGACCATGGTAATGAAGGCACCCGCTACGAATTTGACCGCCGCACATTCGAAAAAGAAGATATTGGCCCATATATACAGTTACACATGACCCGGTGCATTCTTTGCTTCCGTTGTGTGTACACTGCCGATCAGCTAACAAACAAACGTGAGCATGGAATATTAGACAGGGGCGACCATTCTGAAATTAGCACTTTGCTTGGCAAATCATTGGACAATGAATTTATAGGTAATGTGATAGATGTTTGTCCTGTCGGTGCGCTCACAGATAAAACATTCCGCTTTAAAAACCGCGTATGGTTCACAAAGCCTGTAGATGCTCACCGCGATTGCCCTACCTGCAGTGGTAAGGTAAGATTGTGGATGCGTGGCGATGAGGTATTTCGCGTAACTGCCCGCAAAGACCAATGGGGAGAAGTAGAAGAATGGATCTGTAACGATTGCCGCTTTCATAAAAAGGAAGTAAAAGACTGGGTGATAGAAGGCCCGTCAAAGATCAGCAGAAGCAGCGTTATTGCACAGGGACATTATGAAAATACGGTAAAGTCGCCGATAGTAATTGACAAGGTGATAGGCAAGCAGCCGAAATTGCTGATGGATATACATAAGGTGAGTGATGTGAATAAACCGGAAGTAGATCTGTCAAAAATAGAAGGCCCTGCACATTCGGATGATTTTAAAAGTTAGATGGAGACTGGATTTGATAGCAAGAAAAAAGAAATACTAATTTTTTAACTAACTAATTACTTTTGCGCCATTATGCTGTTACTGCAAATTGATACAGCGTTTATCATAGAGAAAGTTATTCTCATTTCCGTGATCCTGATGGGTTCGCTGGGTGTGGCTATGTATGCCACATGGGGCGAACGTAAAGTTGCCGCTGTAATGCAGGACCGTATTGGCCCTAACAGAGCGGGTCCGCTGGGCTTATTGCAGCCACTGGCTGATGGATTAAAACTTTTCTTTAAAGAAGAGATCATACCCGACCGTTCTACACGTTTTTTATTTATACTTGGGCCGTGCCTTGCCATGCTTACAGCATGTATGACAAGTGCTATCATTCCCTGGGGGCCTGATTATATTACTAAGACCGGAAAAGTGATCACTTTCCAGGTTGCTGATATTAATATAGGTATCCTTTACATCTTTGGAGTTGTGAGCCTTGGTGTTTATGGCATTATGTTAGGTGGCTGGGCTTCTAATAATAAGTTCTCATTACTAAGTAGTATTCGTTCTGCATCCCAGGCTATTTCTTATGAGCTGGCGATGGGCATCAGCTTGATTGCTTTATTAATGAGCACCGGCTCACTAAGCCTGCGCGAAATAGTATCTCAGCAACATGGTTTTTGGTCGAACGGATATTTTACCTGGAATTTCTTCAGGCAGCCTTTAGGTTTCCTTATATTCCTGGTATGTGCTTTTGCAGAATTGAACCGTTCACCTTTTGACCTTCCGGAATGCGAAAGCGAATTAAACATGGGCTACCACCAGGAGTATTCATCAATGAAACTGGGCTTTTATCTGTTTGCTGAATATGTGAACCTGTTTATAAGCTCTGCGGTAATTGTGACATTATTCTGGGGAGGATACAATTTCCCATTCATGGATAAAGTTGCTGCCGGCGTAAATCCGCTGGTGTTTACTATAGTATGCATACTAGTGCTTTTGACCAAAGTAATATGCATGATATTATTCTTTATGTTCATCCGCTGGACGTTGCCACGTTTTCGTTATGACCAGTTGATGAACCTTGGCTGGAAATCATTAATACCGCTTGCCCTTGTAAATATGGTAATTACTGGTGGTGTGATTTTGTGGGTATTTAGATAATATTGAAAAGTAGAATAATAACTTTAAAAAGGAATGCTGACGATACAACAAATAAAACAAACAGTTACCGACTACTTTAAAGATAAGCCGGTAAAAAGGATTTATTTATTTGGCTCGTATGCAAGAGGGGAAGCAAACGAGAAAAGTGATGTGGATTTACTGGTAGAATACGACGATAGTAAAAAAAGATTGTCTTTGTTTGATGTGTTAAGATTTAAAGTAAATCTTGAAGAAAAACTACATAGCAACGTTGAGCTTGTTGAAGAAGGTTTTTTGTTTGAAGGATTTAAACCCTGGATTGAAAAAGATAAAATCCAAATTTATTCTGCATAGAGTATTTTGAATAAGTTGAACTAAAAAAAATGCAAAAATTAACTAATAGAGCTGTAATGGTAAACCGCAGTCCGATGACTTTCGGGGAACGGATCTATTTACCTGCCATAGCTAAAGGGCTGGGCATTACGCTTAGTCATATTTTCAAAAAGAAAGCTACTATAAGCTACCCGGAACAACAGAGGCCGTTCAGCCCTGTATTCCGTGGTTTGCATATTTTGAATCGTGATGAAGAAGGCCGTGAACGTTGTACGGCCTGTGGGTTGTGCGCGCTTGCTTGTCCTGCCGAAGCAATAACAATGGAAGCAGCAGAACGCAAACCGGGTGAAGAAGACCTGTACCGCGAAGAAAAGTATGCTGCCAAATATGAAATAAATATGCTGCGCTGCATTTTTTGCGGCTTTTGTGAAGAGGCTTGCCCCAAGGATGCTATATACCTGACTGAAACAGTAATGCCGTCAAACTATACACGCGAGAGCTTTATATATAAAAAGGACGACTTACTAATTCCTCATCCTAAAAAGCAAGAGACCAAATAATATATGGACATGTTTATCGTATTATTTTGGTTTCTTACTGCAATGGCCATCGGTAGCGCGTTAGGAGTTATCCTTAGCCGCAACCCGGTAAATAGTGTGCTGTTCCTTATCCTTACTTTCTTTGCTATTTCAGGTCATTATATTTTATTGAATGCGCAATTCCTGGCAATAGTAAACATTATAGTATATGCCGGCGCTATCATGGTTTTGTTCCTGTTTGTGATCATGCTTATGAATCTGAATGCAGATGTAGAGCCTCAGAAAGGCCGCCTTGTGCAATTAGCCGGTGTAATAGCAGGTGGTATTTTATTTCTTGTGCTTATTGCCTCATTAAGAACCGCTTCATTACAGATAATGGATAAAACAGCTACAGATATAGGTTTAATTCAAAACCTCGGCAAAGTGCTGTTTACACAATATGTATTACCGTTTGAGATAAGCAGTGTGCTTTTCTTAAGCGCAATGATAGGGGCTGTTATAATAGGTAAAAAAGAAGAGACTAAGAGCACATATAGCGAAGAATAGCGACCATATTGAGTATTGAATTAATATACAGTTTTTGAATTTTTAATAAATGGAGAATTATATATACTACTACCTCGCATTGAGCCTTGCATTATTTAGCATTGGTATTATGGGTACGCTCATGCGCCGCAATGCCATCATTGTGTTTATGTGTATAGAGCTGATGCTGAATGCCGTGAACCTGCTGTTGGTTGCATTTTCAAAAATGTATAATGATTCTGCAGCGCAATTGTTTGTATTCTTCATTATGGTAGTGGCTGCGGCAGAGGTAGCTGTAGGATTAGCGGTGATTGTAATGATGTACCGCAAAGTGCATTCGGTGGATATAAATATCCTGAACAGGTTAAAGCATTAATTGAATTTAGCAGGAAAGAGTCTGGGGGAATTGTTTAAATAATTATTAACTGAAAACATCCTTTAGATGTTTTGACGAAAAGCCCCATAAGGGGTTTGGTTTATGGCAAACTTAGTTTACTTAGTACCTCTATTTCCACTACTTGGGTTTTTGATCAACGGCCTGGGCTGGAAGAAATTACCAAAAGCTGCCGGCGGCGTGATCGGAAGTCTTTCCGTATTAGCTTCCTTTATTGTGTCGCTCGGTATTTTCTTCGAAGTGAAAAGCGCTTCGTTCCAGGGACCTGTACTGGTTCATCTGTTCGATTTCATCCAGGCAGGAAAATTATATGTTCCTTTTACTTTCCAGGTTGATGCTCTTTCTTCCCTATTTCTTTTAATTATTACGGGCGTAGGCTTTTTGATACATGTATATTCTACATCGTATATGCGTGACGATGAGGGAATGGTAAAATATTTTGCTTACCTCAACCTGTTCGTTTTCTCAATGCTATTACTGGTGTTGGGAGCGAACTACCTGGTGATGTTCATCGGTTGGGAAGGCGTGGGATTATGCTCTTATTTACTGATTGGTTTCTGGTTTAAAAATAAAGACTACACAAATGCTGCAAAAAAGGCATTTGTAATGAATCGCATTGGTGACCTTGGATTTCTTGTCGGGATGTTGCTGATATTATTCAATTACGGTACACTTTCTTACCAGGAATTTTTTGGACAACTGAACGGTGGTAAAGTGGTAATGACCGGCAATATGTACAACTGGATGGCTATCTGCCTCTTCATCGGTGCTATTGGCAAAAGCGCACAGATACCACTCTATACATGGTTGCCCGATGCGATGGCTGGTCCTACTCCAGTTTCTGCATTGATACATGCAGCAACGATGGTTACTGCAGGTATCTATATGATAGCGCGCAGCAGCGCGTTATACAATCTTGCTCCATTAGCTTTAAATATAGTTGCTATCATTGGTCTGGCTACAGCATTATTAGGCGCCACAATTGCTATAAAGCAATACGATATAAAAAAGGTACTTGCTTACTCCACTGTGAGCCAGCTTGGGTTTATGTTCCTTGCATTGGGTGTTGGAGCTTATACCACTGCTGTGTTTCACGTAATGACACACGCATTTTTTAAAGCACTATTATTCCTCGGTGCTGGCAGTGTGATACACGCTATGGGTGGTGAGCAGGATATACGTAGAATGGGCGGAATAGGGAAACACATGCGCATTACCCAGATTACTTTCCTGATAGCATGTCTTGCTATATCGGGCATACCGGGTTTCTCAGGTTTCTTCTCAAAGGATGAGATCCTTTCAGCAGCATATGTGCATAGCCCCATACTATATTATATAGGAGCATTTGCAGCTATGCTGACAGCATTCTATATGTTCAGGTTATACTTCCTCACATTTACGGGTATTTTCCGTGGCACTGAAGAAGAAAAACATCACCTGCATGAAAGCCCTGCGGCAATTACTATTCCCTTGATCGTGCTGGCTATTTTATCTGTCATCGGTGGCTATGTGGGATTGCCTGAAGCAATGAGCGAACACAATGATATTGCCCTTTACCTAAGCCCTGTGGTAAAAAACTTCGGAGATTTTCATCTGGCGGCAGGCACCGAATGGATGCTGATGGGTATCTCAGTTGGCCTGGCTGTGCTGATGATCATTGTAGCTTACTCAAGGACTAAGCGACCCAATTTTGTTCCCAATACAGGGTTTGCAAAAGTGCTGGAAAACAAATGGTATGTGGATGAGCTATATGATGCAGTTATTGTTCGCCCCTTTGAAGCTTTTTCAAACTTGCTTGATAAATATGCAGAGCGTTTAGGTATAGATGGTTTTGTGAATGGTGTTGGTAAGACAGTGCGCTGGGGAAGCGACCGCTTAAGATTATTACAGAACGGACAGGTTGGCTTTTACATTTTTGTGATGGTGCTGGGTATGATAATATTGTTTGCACTAAGTTTTTTCTGGATTAAATTATAACCATAGTAAGATATTGCGATAGCATTATGATTTTAGTATTACTGATTGTAATTCCTTTATTGGCCGGCATACTAAGCTTCTCGGTGAAAAACGATGGGGCGAAAGTGTTGGCTTTGATCGGTTCGCTGATAACATTAGGTATTTCCGGGTATTTATGCTCATCAAGCGGCACTGCGCCCATCACCTGGAGCGTTCCCTGGATACCGAGTCTTGGTACCCAGTTCAGTCTCGCTGCCGATGGTATGAGCGCAATGCTGTGCCTGCTTACTTCAATTGTTTTTGTAATAGTCATTATCAGCAGCTGGAACAAAACATTTGAAAAGCCCAATTCTTTCTGGGGCTTGATGATGTTATCACAAACAGGATTGTTAGGTGTATTCCTCGCTTATGATGCTTTGGTATTTTATGTATTCTGGGAAGTAGCGTTGATTCCCGTTTATTTCCTTGCTTCACGTTGGGGCGGCGAAAAAAGAATACAGGCTACATTCAAATTTTTCGTGTACACATTTGTAGGTAGCCTGATGATGCTGGCCGGAATTATCTTCCTGGCACAGCAAAATCCAGGTGGTAGTAACTATTCATGGCTAAGCATCGTTCATGCCGGAGCTTCGCTACCTCCTGCTACACAGCAATGGCTTTTCTGGCTCATCTTCATAGCATTCGCTATCAAGATGCCGATATTTCCATTCCACACATGGCAGCCTGATACTTATGAACAATCTCCAACCCCCGTTACTATCATCCTGAGTGCATTAATGGTAAAGATGGGATTGTTTGCCGTGCTTCGCTGGTTATTCCCGGCATTGCCCGCAGGTGTTGCATTCTGGTCCGATACAATTGTTGTACTTTCTATTATAGGTATTGTGTATGCTTCATGCATCGCAATGGTGCAGACAGATATGAAGCGCCTGGTTGCTTATTCATCTATCGCACACATGGGATTGATGAGTGCTGCGGCTTTCTCGAGTACGAATATAGGTATGCACGGAATAATGGTGCAAATGTTCAATCACGGTATCAACATAACAGGAATGTGGTTGATAGTAAGCATGGTAGAAAACCGCTGGGGTACCCGTGATATGACAAAATTGGGAGGTATGGCAAGCGTCGCACCGCGTATGGCAATAGCATTCGTGATCATATCGCTTGCGAACATTGCATTACCATTAACCAACGGTTTTGTCGGCGAGTTCATGTTATTCAACGGGATCTTTCAGGGGGCTTCTGACTATCATATCACGTTTATGGTGATCGCTGGCCTGGGTGTGATATTGGGAGCTGTGTACACATTGAACATGATACAGAAAACTACTTATGGCAATACGGTTGAAATGATAGTAACGAAAGACCTGACTGTGAATGAATATATAGGAGTGGCCATTGTTATCGCGTTGATCATTTTTCTAGGTGTATATCCAAAACCTTTACTGGATCTTACATCTGGAATAGCCGGTATGTTGGTACCATAAATATTTTTGATAATTTTTGAAATAAGTAAACATATAAGATGAAGGCAATTATTGCTGCTACAATTCTGGGTATAGTTATGATGTTTGCCGGGATAATGGTGAAGGACAAGAAAAATGCCGTGACATTGGCTATTATCCTGCTGTTTGTATTGCTTGGCGTAAACATTTGGGATCTTACCCAAACTTCATCATCATCACCCGAAGCATATTTTAATAACATGATCCGCATAGACAGATATGCCTTGTGGTTTAATATGCTGATGACAGCCTGTACTGTTTTATATGCTTTGTTAGTCGGTAAGGATATACAAAGAGTGGGGCAGCACGTAGCAGAATATTTCGCGCTCATCTTCTTTATTTTATGTGGTGTTTATGTGCTCTCCAGCTATAGTAATATGCTAATGCTGTTTATCGGTATTGAAATACTTTCCATACCTCAATATATACTGGCTGGCAGCGATAAAAAGAACCTGAAAAGCAGTGAAGCATCTTTAAAATATTTCCTGATGGGAGCATTCTCTACCGGTATATTGCTGATGGGTATCACTTTACTATATGGTGCTACCGGCTCTTTCAGCCTGGTTGGGGCAAGCTTCGCACAGGCCGATACAATAAATCCTTTAGCGCTGGCTGGGATCATTTTTATCATGATCGCCTTGTCTTTTAAGGTATCTGCCGCGCCAATGCACATGTGGACTCCGGATGTGTACGATGGCTCACCAACCCCATTTACTGCTTATATGGCAACGGTGGCAAAGGCTGCTGCATTCATAGCATTTCTTCGTCTCTTCACAACCTCGTTTGCAGATTTAAGCACACGCTGGATGTTTGTACTGGCTGTAATTACTGCCGCAACGCTATTGATTGGTAATATCACTGCTGTATTTCAGCAGAGTGTAAAGCGTATGCTTGCTTATTCTTCTATAGCTCAGGCAGGTTTTATGCTCTTTGCGGTATTGTCTGTAAATGCTACATCATGGCAGGGCATTATTATTTATGCTGTTGCTTACACAATAGCTACTGTTGGCATATTTGCTGTGCTGATGAAGCTGAAAGATTATACGTACGATGGTTTTAACGGACTTGCTAAAAAAGAGCCGTTACTGGCATTTGTAGCAGCTATATTTTTATTCTCATTAGCCGGCATCCCTCTTACGGGTGGTTTCATGGCTAAATATTATGTATTGCAGGCAGCAGTACAGCAAGGGCAATTATTATGGCTGGTAATATTCGGCTTATTAATGGCAGCTGTAAGTGCGTACTATTATTTCCGCGTCATTATAGCCATGTACTTTAAGCAAGGTACCCCGGAACTTCATTCTCCGGTTTCAGCAGGAGACAAGTTTGTGTTGGTATTAACCTGCGGCTTAGTAATATTGATAGGTATATTCCCTCAAATATTATTGATTGGAATATCTTAGTTAGATTTATCTTAACTAAATTGCAGTTACTTATAAATTCTAAATATGAAAAAAGCAACCCTTCTATTATTGCTCGCTGCGTTCTTTATTAGCTGTAAGAAAAATAAGCAAACGTCGCCTTCTACACCCGAAACAGCAAAAATTTTATCTTCAATCACAGGATATTTGCCAATATATAATGATCCTGGTATTGTCAAAAGTACACTTACATTAAAGTATAATGGGAATAACATAGTACAGTTTGCTCTGCCCAATTATCCTTTAGCTGGCAACATTATATTAGCTTATCAAGGAAATAATTGTACAAAAATATCCTTTTATGATTCTACAAATAGCAGCTTAATAGGCTATCACGATATTACCTACAATAGTAATGACGAGGTAGCTTCAATTAAAACATATGGTTATTTCGACAAGTATATAAACAGTCTTGACAATACGCAATCATTTGACTTTTATTATTCAAACTCAATATTATCAAAAATAGTTTGGAAAAGTCCTGCCGTTTCAGATACAATTTATTATAAAATTCAGCGTGATGCTGCGAATGATATTACACAATTGCATCAATATGTTATTGATACTATTCAAAGCAGTAATGACGATACAACATCCATTTATTCATACACTTACAACACCACTATAAATAAGCAGAATTTTTTCCCAATTATATGGTTAGTAGAAGGCAGCCTGAAAATGAACCATGCCAAATATATCGATATCACAACTGCAATGCCTTATCTCAATAGGCATCAGATGGTTATCGACTCATTTACGTCTAATTCAGAAATAATTTATCAATACATGAATGATAATAATGGAAATATAGTGGCAAGAATGGAAAGTGAGATTTTTCATCTTAACGACAGTACATTTTACTCTTACAAGTAGATTGTTTTAAGATTAAAGTACAAGATTTATATATATTAATTTGAATGTCGTAATTTAAGCAGGACTATAAATTCTAAATATGAAAAAGATATTTCTACTATTATTGCTAGTCGCCTTATTTGTTAGTTGTAAGAAAAGTCCAAAGCCTTCAGGAGCTTCTACGAGCCATATAAATACAATTACTGGCAGATTTATAATAAGGAACAATGGACGCCTTTACATAATTCACCGCACCTTAACGTTAAGCTATATTGGTTATAATGCAGTAAAGATCACTTTCCCGGACTTTCCCTATTTCGGTAGTATAGTGCTTACGTATTCCGGGAATAATTGTACCAAAATATCATTTTATGATTCAACAAATAGCAATATTCTTTGCTCCCATAATATTGCATATAATAGCAATAACCAAGTAACTATGATTAATTCATATCAGTATTATTCTAATGGAGGTGGGGTAACTTTTTCACAAGAATATACTTTTCAATACAACGGGCTAAGTTTATCAAAAATTTTCGAGCAGAGTTCAAATGCTATGAAAGGACTTGTTGTTTATTATAATGTTACACAAGATCCAATTACAAATGATATAACAAGATTGCGGATTAATCAAATTGACACGGCAGTAAATTATTATGACACCTTTGTAGACTATACGTTCACAAATAATGCCACACAAAACAAACAAAGTTTATTGTTTCCTGTATTATGGCTAATAGAAGGAACCATTAGTATAGATAATGCAAATTTTAGCGATATAACGACGGCAATACCCTATTTTAATACTCATCAGGTAATTAATGATTCAGCGAGCGCTATCGGTCTCGATTCGGGGCTAAGCGGAACTTATCAATATCTGAATGACAACAATGGCAACACAATACAAAGAATAGACCAAGGCACATATAGTGAGGGAATTGATACTGTCCAATATTCTTACAAATAGTCATATTTAATTGCGTATTATAATTTAATTCTCAAATACTATAAATTCTAAACATGAAAAAAGTAATCCTTCTATTATTGCTTATTGCGTTCTTTATTAGCTGTAAGAAAAATAATTCTATTTCTTCTTCATCCGGCTCTCCTTCGGGTAATCGCTTATATTCAATCACAAGTAGTTTCTCTATGCCGTACGATACGTCACAGGTCAAGAAAACTATTACCCTGAGTTATATTGGTAATAATGCTGTAAGAGTTAATATTCCCGATTACATTATGGATGGCAATATAATACTTAACTATTCTGGAAATAATTGCACTAAAATAACTTTTTACGACTCAACAAATACCAGGGTTATTGGTTATCATGAAATTAGTTATAACAGTAATAATCAAATGGATACATTTAAGTCGTACGGCTACTTTGATATGAGTGAAAGATATTTAGGGCTTACAGGGGAATATACTTTTGAATATAATGGCTCGTCCTTATCAAGGATTATTTCAGATATAAAACTTCCTGACGGTACTTCTACATACTACGATCTTGAGAAAGATACTGCCACAAATGATATAATTGGAGCACGTTGTTATTATATTCATAATTCAGACACTAATTCAAGCCTAACCCATGTCTTTGCATGCAACACCACTCTAAATAATAACAATAGTTTTTTTCCTGTTATATGGTTGATTGAGAATAGTTTGCCCTTGCTAAATTATTTTAGGGACGACAATGATATGACTTCGGCGGTCTTATTTCTTAATCCCCACCAGGTGGTTAGTGATTCCGTGTTTGTATTTGGTAGCACAACTGGGCTTAATTTCAATTTTCAATATACAAACGACAAAAATGGGAATGTTGTACAAAGAATAGAGCAATTGCCAGGATTGCGAGACACAATCCAATATTCCTACAAATAGCCATATCCAACGCTATTCTTAACGGTTTCTTATAAGTTAAACCGCCTACTTATTAGTAAATTTGCATATTCCACTGAAAATCAGGCTGGAAATGGCTTGTTTTTTATTCACACCTGTGCATTACTTTATCTGTTGAAAGTTAATGAGGTGTACTATTTTCGATAGTGAGGAACAAAATTGTAGCTATGGATATCGAACAATTAATGCCACATGTAGAGGCGCTTATTTTTGCAAGCGAACGACCGGTTACACAGATAGAATTGACTGAATTGCTGGGACAGGCTTTGGAAACTCCGATTGAAAGCGAGCGAATTGCTACCTGCCTGGATGCTATCCGTGAAAAATATGATGCTTCTTATTATCCTTTCCAGCTTAGGGAAGCAGGTGGTGGTTATCAATTCCTTACAAAAAAAGCATATCATAAAACCGTATTACAGCTAAACGGCGACAAGCATATTAAAAAACTATCCACAGCAGCCATGGAAACATTGGCTATCATCGCCTACAAGCAGCCTATCACCAAGTCGGAGATAGAGTTTATACGCGGTGTAAGTGCGGATTATTCCATACAAAAGTTATTAGAAAAAGAGCTGATCATCATAGCAGGGCGTAATGAAGAGATGGTAGGGAAACCCCTGGTGTATGCTACCTCTAAAAACTTTATGGACTACATAGGTATCAATTCTTCTGCCCAATTACCCCAACTTAAAGATATTTCTAATGTAGATATTGTCCTGCCAACCAATGGCAGTGAAGCAATGCCGGAAGACGAAGGTGTTCTGGTGGTTACAGAGGAAGGTGCGTTACAACACGTTGGAGAGTAAGCGAGAGGTCATGGATTTTAGCCTGCCCTGGTAAGGCAGGCTTTTTTATGTTCAAAATTTGTTATTACATATTATAACAAAGAAAGAATGAAACGTAAATTTGTTATACAAACAAGGTCGATGAATTCCCGTTTTATTATACTTCCTTTGTTATTAAGCATCTTTCTTCTACAGCAGCAACAAAGCCTGGGGCAAAGCCGTGCCGACAGGAAGGTTATTAAAAGACTGCAAGCTGATATAAATTATCTGGCGTCGGACGAACTCGAAGGCCGTCGCACTGGTTCTGAAGGTGAAAAGAAAGCTGCCGACTTTATCATACAGCAATATGAAGATGGCGGGATAAAACCCTACAAAGGCAAATATATTCACCCATTCAATTTTGTATATGGCAAAACCATATCAGCCAATACCCAGATAAAAGTAGCAGGCACTTTTACTCATCTTAACGAAGAGGCCTTTCCACTCCCGTTTAGTGCCAATAAGCATGCTTATAGCGAAGTGCTGCCAGATGTAATGGAGCAAGGCAGTGTTTGGATGATAGGACTATACAGCGATAAAGACGAAGCCAACGACCCGCATTTCGATTGTGAAAAATCAATGTTCGATCGTAGTAAAGACGCCGCCGAACACGGTGCGACAGGTGTATTATTTTATGATAGCTATGGTTCAAAATATCCGCCTGAATTCAATGGTCGTTCAGAATATGAAAGTGTTACCATACCAGTTGCTTTTCTTAGCTACAATGCCTATCAGAAATATGTACAGAACAACACCAATTACAAAGAAAGAGAAAGTGTACAGATAGATCTGAATATTGTGCTCGACAAACCTGAACGCACAGGAAATAATATTGCCGCATATATAGATAATGGTGCACCCTACACAGTAATAATAGGCGCTCATTACGACCACCTTGGACATGGCGAAGATGGCAACACTTTGTACACAGGTAAAGACCATCCGGTATTTAACGGTGCAGACGATAACGCAAGTGGCACTGCGGCGGTACTTGAAGTGGCGCGATGGATAAAAAAGAATAAGCTGTATTATCATAATTACCTGTTCATCAATTTTTCAGGTGAGGAATTGGGATTGCTTGGTTCAAAGGCCTTTGTAAAAAATAACAAGCTCGATAGTGGGCACATAGCCTACATGATAAACATGGATATGGTAGGTCGCCTGAATGATAGCACTCATTCCCTTGAGGTGGGTGGTATAGGTACTTCTCCTGTATGGGGCAAATTGATCACAGAGTCAAACAAGCAATTCAAGTTGGTTTTTGATAGCTCAGGTGTTGGGCCATCAGACCATACATCGTTTTATTATGAAGGCATTCCTGTTTTGTTTTTCTTTACAGGCACGCATAAGGATTATCACAAGCCGAGCGACGACGCAGACAAAATAAACTATCCGGGAGAAGCTAAGGTAATTACCTATGTAGATGAACTCGTTGCTAAGATGGACAAAGAGCCTAAGCCCAAATTTACAGCAACAAAACTCAGCACAGTAGGCAGAACAAATTTTAAAGTAACGCTTGGCATTATGCCCGACTACTCTTTCCAGGATGGTGGAGTAAGGATAGATGGTGTAAGCGATGGCAGGCCGGCTATGAAAGCAGGATTAAAAGAAGGAGATATCATCACACAACTTGGCGAATATAAAGTAAATGGTATGCAGAGCTATATGGAAGCATTAAGCCATTTCAATAAAGGGGACAAAACAAAAGTAACTGTACAGCGCAATGGCAAAAAGATAACGCTGCCAATGCAATTTGATAAATAATAAATTATACCTGTTGTTCTTCTGTGATCTCTGTCTGGTGCCTGTATAGCTTGGCGTAGCGACCATTCAGCTGCATCAGCTCATCATGTGTACCATGCTCTGCAATATGGCCATCATCTATAACAATTATCTGGTCGAATACCCAATTGGTAAAAATGCGATGCGTAATGACAATGGTGGTTTTATCTTCCAGGTAATTTTGCAGGTTGCCCAATATTGTTTTTTCGGTTTGCGTATCTACTGCCGAAAGCGATTCATCCATTATCAGCAGCTTGCTGTTTTTTAGCAATGCTCTTGCCAGTACCATCCTCTGCTTTTGTCCGCCCGATAACATCACTCCACGTTCTCCTATCACAGTTTCATATCCTTTAGATAATGTGGCAATATCTTTTTCCAGGTCGGCGAGTCGTGCTGCCTCTTTTACATCTGCTTCGGTCGCATCATCTCTGCCAAACTTTATGTTGTTGTAAATAGTATCTGAAAATAAAAATGCTTCCTGTGGTGCATAGCTTATTTGTTTGCGCAGATCCTGGGGATCAAATTCTTTTATTGAAATATTGTCCAGCAATACTTCACCCTGCTGCGCATCATACATACGTAATAGCAGATGCGCCAATGTAGATTTACCCGAACCTGTTTTCCCGATAACTGCTACTTTTTGTCCGGGCTTAATATTGAGTGAAAAATGTTGCAATGCCTTAATGCCTGTATGAGCGTAGGTAAATGATACATCTTTGAAGTCAACACTACCTTGTAATGAATGTTTTACGGGATTGAGCGGGGAAACAATTTCAGGTTCCGTATGTAAAAATTCATCTATCCTTTTTTGCGATGCGCTGGCACGTTGTATCATCGAAGCTACAGCACCAATGCTGGAAATAGGGAACATGAGCAGGTTGATGTAAATAACAAACTCAGCAATGTTTCCCGTAGTGATCTTTCCATGTATCGCGAGGTAGCCGCCTATCAATATTGTTGTAAGCATGCTTAACCCAACAAACAGGTTCATCGTCGGAAAATAGATCGCTTCTGTTAATGCAAGATTGATAGAGCTTTTTCTATACTTCTCTGAATTGTCTTTAAAATAACCCAACATATTTTTTTCCTGCACAAACGATTTTATCACCCTGATACCGGAATACGATTCCTGCGCGGTAGTGGTAAGGTCAGACAATTGAGCCTGTATCTTTCCGCTCTTTTTATAAATTATTTTATTGACGTAGTAAATAGAAAAAGCCAAAATGGGCAAGGGCAGCATGACGTATAAAGTAAGCATGGGGTTTACATGCACCATATTCCATACACACATTATAGTGAGCACCAGTACGTTGGTTGCGTACATAATGGATGGCCCCGTGTACATGCGCACACGCGATACATCTTCTGCCATACGGTTCATCAGGTCGCCCGTGTAATGTGTTTTGTAGAAATGGGTATGCAGTTGCTGGTAGTGATTGAAAATTTCATTTTTCTGGTCGTATTCAATATGTCTCGACATCACAATGAGTGTCTGCCGCATCATGAACATAAAAACGCCACGCATCAATGCAAGGCCTAACAGCAATAACCCGTTCCATAATACCAGCCCATATATATATCCCGTTACAAGCGACCTGCTAATATTGAATGTGAAGAGGTCGTGGATATTGATATTCTTTTGCACCTGGTCCAGCACGTTACGCACAACTACAGGAGAAGCAACGGCAAAAAAGTTTGATACACTTACAAATATTAAACCAAGCAGCAACCTCCATTTATAACGAACAAAATACTTATTCAGCGAAGTCAGGTGAGTCATACAGTGCAAATTTCCGTGATATTTATGGATTAAAAGTATTGTTTTTGTAAATGTGGGGTTTGGGCAATGCAATTTTTTATGTTTTACTAGTTGATTCTGATTTTGTTGTGTGGTTTTTTCATTTTCCGCTCTTACTTTCTGTTGTTTCGCCAAAAGAGCAACAAAGAAAAGGCGCCCCTTAAAGGATCGCTCCGCGCTTTGCGGGCAAGCTATACTCTGTTTTCGTGGGGGATTTCTTATTTAGCGGCCGCAGTTCGTGCGTGCCCGATGAAGTTTTAGAATGCCGATTTGGGGTGTGTATATGCATAGTGTTTTTTATGGGGGTCATTTTTGTTTTATGAGGATCATTGCGAGCTTCGAAGCAATCTTTGATAATGTGTGTTTTTTAATAGCATGAGATTAATTACATACAGCGTAATCGTATTTTTCGGTTGTGTTAAAGACTATTTTGTGTTTGGCAATCATGCTATTTGGGCTGCGTGCATGGGCTGGGGAGATACGTTCGCTATCGCTCAGCAAGAATATTTATTGGGCTTTTGTTGATTTTTCCCCATTTTGTCGGGAATGCCATTTGAGGAATTGGAGCCAGGTGTTGTCGCTCCAGTCGCCTTGTTTGTAGCGGATTAGGGCTTCCTGCATGGTGAAGATGGGTTGCTCTTTATTGCCCATTTATACCCCAAGCTATTGCAGCTTGTAACTATCGAAGAGCTTATTTATTTCATCACGATAGGTGTTGCCGATAGTGATCATCTGGTCTTTAATACGAATGATGTTGCCGTCTATTTCATTGACATATTTCATGTTGATAATGTAGGATTTGCTTACCCGAACAAACATGGGAAACTTCGCCAGCTGATCTTCAAAATTCTTCATGGTGCTATGCACAATTATTTTGCCGGCATCTGTCCATAATCTTACATAATCTTTTAATCCTTCCACAAACCAAAGCTGAGATAGATCTATTTTTATGAGCTTGCCCTCTGCCTTTACAAACATGAGATTGTCACTGGAATTAGAGATAGACGTTGTATATAAATTCGCAGGCTTTAGTGCCGATTGCTGCAGGTCGTTTATTTTGTGGACAGCCTTAAGAAAACGCTCGAATGAAATAGGTTTTACCAGGTAATCAATAGCATCCAGCTCATAGCTCTCTACAGCAAATTCGGAATATGCTGTGGTAAAGATCACGAGCGGAGGATTTTTTAAAGTTTTAAGGAAATCCATGCCGTTTATTTCGGGCATATTTATATCCAACAGCATAAGGTCTACTTGTTGTTTGCTAAGAATACTAAATGCTTCGAGTGCATTCTTACACTTTGCAACAACTTCGTAGCCGGGAACTTTTAAAAGATAGGACTCCAGGATCTCCTGCGCCAAGGGCTCGTCGTCTATTATCAGCACGTTCGTTTTCATTAGGACAATTCTATTTGGACCTCGGTTATGTAATAATTATCGTTTACTGTTGTATTGATATTGTGCTTACCAGGATAAAGGATGCTTAGTCGTTGCCGCAGATTGCTAAGGCCGATACCACCTTTAACCGATCGATCATCACCGTTTTTATGGCCATTTCCGTTGATGGCTTTATAGTTGTTCTTAGAGTAAATAGTAAGATTATTGTTCGTAATTGTGAAACGATAGTCAACAAAATTGTTATCAGAAATGATGCGTGTGCCATGCTTAAAGACATTTTCCAATACAGGAACCCATAGAAGCGGCGGGATATTGCATTTATTATCTGATGAAATAGAGAATGTAAAATTGTTACTGTTGGATAACCTTAGTAATTCCAGATCAATATAAGCCTGCATGATCTCTTTTTCTTTCTCGAAGGATATGGTCTCTACATTTGATTCATATAATAAATACCTGAGTATCGCAGATAACTTTAAGATAGTGTCGGGCGTTTTTTCTGAATGCTTTATGGCAAGGGCGTATAGATTGTTTAATGTATTAAATAAGAAGTGAGGGTTGATCTGGCTTTTAAGGAAATTCAATTCTGCCTCTACCTGTTTCTTCTTTGCCGCTTCGATAGCCTTTTGCTGTTTGGCATGGTCGGTCATATACCAGGCCATAGTGAACTGAAACGTTACAATTACAAGTGTTACTACCCATAAAAGCGCATCCATAAAAATAACCCAGAAAGGCGGATGCGGTACTTTGTAGCGTAATGAACTAAAAATGCTGACATCGCTAAGCTTAATTTTGGGCAAATAATGGTCAGTTACCGTAAATACGCCAGCTAAAATAAGCCCCGTAATATAGGAGGCAATAAAGGCGAGCAGGAGATATTTACCGGTCTTCCTTTTTGCGAGAAACTGTGGGACAAGAAACAGATTATTAAAGTATAAAAATGCTATGAACACTATAGTCGTTATGGACCGTAGCAAGTAATACCACCAGGGAGAATATAGGTAAGCTCCGCCGCCGGCAGGAAAGTTAACCATAAAGGAAACCACGATAGCCACTATCCAGAAATAGACATTCCTTGCCAACCTGCTACCGAACAACCGTGATATTTTTGGAGATGCCTTAGTCATAATTCATGCAAATTACCTTCACTGCTCACGTTTTATGAAAAAAGATAGACGAAATAGCTGAATTTATAGACAAAAGATGGTGTAAGCACGGTTTTATATGTATGTCGAAAATTATGGCTATTTAGTCTAATTAATTTGAAGTCCCTGCCAAAGCGCTTTTCCTTTGAGCCATTAAACATTCAATCACTCAAACTTAAATTTATGAAAAAGAAAACAATAGTTATCCTGTCAATGCTTATTTTACTTTGCTCTACAATTAAGGCTGTTGCGCAAAGACCATTATTTGTTTCTGAAAATGGAAATAAATCAAGCGCAGCCCAATGGAACCTTTTGCCCGATGAAATGTCAGGCGTGGTATATGTTAAGTGTTCCTGCTCTAATCTTTCTGCTACCAATATTGTAGTAACAGATGAATCCGGTAATATATTTTATAGCAATCAATTCAAGGGGGCATCAGGATCAATAAGCCTTCAGAATCTTTCAACCGGAAAATATATAGTGCGTGTACGCAGCGGGCAGAATACAGAATTTTTAAGACTCAATGTTCAATAATTCCGTTGTTCTCTAAAAAATTATCCAATGAAAAAAATTATAGTAGCATTCATCCTCATATTCGCGAGTGTTTCTTCATCAGCCTATGGGCAACTTTCTACAACCTATATTAACCGCCTGAATACTGTTTTTGACAGCGTATGCAACAGGTACCATATAAAAGGCTCGTCAGCAGCATTAATAGTACCAGGTGTAGGGATGTGGAAAGGCGTACATGGCGAATCTTATAGCGGACAGCCAATCACGTCTGATATGCTGTTTGGCATTAATAGCAATACCAAAACATACGTGGCAACAACTATGCTGAAGCTACAGGAAATGGGCAAAGTAAATCTTGATGATACAATCGGCACATGGATAAAAGGTCAAAAAAACATAAATGGTCAAATCAGGATAAGACAATTACTCAATCATACCAGCGGTATATTCAGTTTTACGGAAGACCCTGGTTTTTTTGATAGTGTATTCACTGATTTCACCCGTATATGGGCGCCAGAGGAAATATACCAATTTGTGGATAGCCCTTATTTTGCGCCGGGTACTTCATGGCGATATTCAAATACCAATTATCTGCTGGCAGGTATTATCATCAAACAGATAATGCATCAGCCTTTCAGCAAAACATTGCGCGACCTTGTGCTTGCACCTCAAGGGCTGGATAGCACGATCTTTTCCCCTGAAGAAACGTCTACTTTACCCACACCTCACGTATGGTCATTATGGGATAACGGAATATATATGGAAGATTTTATGGCTGACTTTGGATATGAAAATTACTCTATGTTCAGTGCATCTTATACAGCTGGAGCTATTATGGCAACTGCGTCGGATAATGCAAAGTTCTGGAATGCTTTAATATCCGGAAAAATAATCAACGATAGCTCTATGAAGCAAATGCTGCAATACGTAGTACTGTCTTCAACACCACTCACTCATCAAGAAGTTGACTATGGCCTGGGGATTTTTCGCTATACCAATTTCTTTAATGGTCATACTATTTACGAGCATGGAGGTACTAACATGGGCTTCATTAATGAGAATGCTGTAGACTCAACAACAGGTGTTTGTATCTCTGTACTAACTAACCAGGATAGTATAAGTAACGACATATTGTTAGAGGATGTTGTTAAGGCACTTCTCAAAGTATCTGTTTCAGTGTCGCCTACAGAAGTAGCGCAAGTTGTTTCTACAAACAATATTCATATTTATCCTAACCCAGCTTCTGATTATGTAAAGCTGGATATTGATAACTTAACTGAACCAATGAAACTACAGCTATATGACTTATCAGGAAGGATGGTTATGGCAGAGGAAATCAATAATAACAGTACAGTTATTCCAACAATACAATTACAAGATGGGTTCTATATCAGCAGGCTGATTGATAATAAAGGACAAGTGGTTAATACACAAAAAATACAAATAATAAAATAAGCAAGTGGTTATAGAAGCTGTCCCGGGAACGGGGCAGCTTCTTTTATAACCTATCCCTACCGTTTAATAAATTTATCTTTAAGTATCCTGCTCATCACATCATTATAAAAGCTTGCTCCAATACTTATTCTATTATCACCAAGATGAAGCACATTTCCTTCTATAGCTTTTATGTTATTTATATTGACGATATAGCTTTTATGTACCTGTAAAAAAAACTCAGAAGGCAGTTGTTCCAAAATTCCTTTTATTGTCAGGTATGCAATCAGCTTGCCTTTGGTGGTATAGAGCGTAATATAATTAGCCATTGCTTCAACATAAATCAGATCATTGTACATTATTTTCTCTATCCTGTTATTGCATTTAACATAAAAATATTCTCCATCGCTCTTTTCAGATACTTTCTTATGTCTTAATAATTTTAATTCAAGAGCTTTTTGCGCCGCTTTTAAAAAACGATCAAGAGAAAATGGTTTAACCAGGTAATCCACAACAGACATTTCGAAACCGTCTAAAGCGTATTGACCATAAGCTGTTGTCATTATGACCATGGGTAAATTTTTAGCCGAGCGCAGAAAATCAAGGCCATTTATTTTGGGCATATTGATATCGAGGAAAATAAGATCTACTTCAAACTTATTCAGGAGGCTTGTAACTTTTAAAGGATTTTCTGCTGTACCAACCAACGTGAGAAAATCTGTTTCTTCAATATATTCCTGCAGCAGCTTGCGAGCCATAGGTTCATCGTCAATAATTATGCAGTTCAAATTCATACATTAAACAGATTTAAAGTGATCTCATAACTATCCTCCCGATCATTTATCTGTAACTGGTGTCTATTCGGATATAAAAGCTCCAATCTTCTTTTAGCATTTGCAATACCTAATCCAGAAGATCTTTCAGGCTGATTAATAAAAGGATCTTTTGTGTTTAATATCCTAAACATTAAGTTATCGTTCTCGTGTGTTAAATGAATGTCTATTTTATTTTCTTTGCACTCATTAAAGCCTACATACTTGAAAGCATTTTCAATAAATGTGATCAACAGCAGAGGAGCAACCTTTAAACTCCCATTTATTTCCCCTGTACAAAAGGTGACTACTATCCTATCATCCAATCGGCTCTTTTGCATTGCGATGTAATTCCGGATATAATTTAACTCTCTTTCAACTTCAATCTGCTCTACATTGCACTCATATAACTGATAACGCAGCATTTCAGAAAAAACGAGCAGCATCTCCCTTGCATTTTTATTGGATTTATCAATGTGAGCGTAAATTGAATTAATGGAGTTAAAAAGAAAATGAGGGTTGAATTGAGCGCGCAAAAAATTAAGCTCATTGGCCGCCTTTTCCTTTTCAATCTGCTCTATATAAATCTGGGACCTGATCTTTTCTGCGATCAATTTTCCAGCTAAAATCACACCTACCCAAAATGTAATGTTGATTACCGAATTATAGAAAATAGAAAAATAATTGAAATGATTATCGGTTATCTTAAAAATATACCTGTAAACTAAAACGGAAACAGGAACTCTTAATATTGCTGTGGTCACAATTCCAGCTATAAAAAGAGTAATAAAACCTATATACTTCTTTTTATTCAACAGGTGTGGGATGGTATAAAAAGAATTGAAATAGTAATTGGCAGCAATAAAAACCAGGTAACAAAACTGAATAGTAATCGCCCGCGTGATAACCAGTGTGCTATTTCTAAAAATAAATATCCAAAAGAGATATGCCAATGCCCAAAAAAGGACATGGTATACCGCTTTATTTATTTTCGGAATCG
>Ga0134128_10002097_pt1 | contig 24906 bp, 24 predicted proteins | sample KB31754_FD_96462 | JGI IMG/M metagenome (GOLD analysis project Ga0134128, IMG submission 96462) | Terrestrial soil microbial communities with excess Nitrogen fertilizer from Kellogg Biological Station, Michigan, USA - KB3-175-4 | ecosystem: Environmental > Terrestrial > Soil > Unclassified ...
ACCAGGGCGGCAAGAGCAAGGCCGAGGTGGCCAAGGAGGTCGAGGCGCTGCTCGAGCAGGTCCGCCTCACCCCGGCCGGCCAGTTCAGCGGCAAGTACCCGCACGAGCTGTCCGGCGGCCAGCGCCAGCGGGTCTCCTTCGCCCGCGCGCTGGCGGCCGAGCCCAGCGTGCTGCTGGCCGACGAGCCGGTGTCCATGCTCGACGTGTCGATCCGGCTGGAGATGCTCAGCCTGCTCGACGACCTGCGCAAGCGGTTCCGGCTGGCCCTGCTCTACATCACCCACGACATCGCCTCGGCCCGGTACTTCGCCGACGAGGTGCTGGTCATGTACGGCGGCCAGATCGTGGAGCGCGGCCCGGCCGAGGAGCTGACCCAGCGGCCGGCCCATCCCTATACCCAGCTCCTGGTGTCGTCGGCGCCGGACCCCGACAACCTCGGCAGCACCCTGCGCTCTGGCACCGGGATAAAGATCACGAGTAACGGTGCGCGGCCGGGTGAGGCCGGCATTCCCGCCGCTGGCTGCCTGTTCGCGCCGCGGTGCCCGCTGGCTGACGACCATTGCCGCGCCGAGTACCCGCAGCTGCTCCAGGTCTCCCCGGCCAGGTCGGCCGCTTGCTGGCGGCTCGATATCGCAGCTGGAGAACTCACCGGACCGCAGGAACCACAGACCCATCCATAACCCCCATCCATCACGACAGGAAGATCGATTCACATGAGGAGATTGGCAGATCAGAGACGGCTCGCTATCGCGGCCGCGGCCGGCGTCCTCGCGCTCGGACTGGCCGCCTGCGGCTCAAGTAGCAGCGGCGGTTCATCAGGTGGCGGCGGCAACACCAGCGCCTCGGCGACCCTGACCATGGAGAGCTCGCCGGAAAGCACCATCACCCAGGCGTTCAACCCCTTCGCCCCGACCCAGGCCGCGTACGGCATGGGCGCGACCGGGCTCATCTACGAGCCGCTGATCCAGTTCGACCTGGCCAACCCGTCGATCAGCTACCCGTGGCTGGCCACCAGCTACAAGTGGGGCAACGGCGGCAAGCAGATCAGCTTCACCATCCGCTCGGGCGTCAAGTGGAACAACGGCTCCGCGCTGACCCCGGCCGACGTGGCCTACACCTTCGACCTGATCAAGGCCAACAAGGCGATCAACCTCGGCGGCATCGCCCCGTCTTCCGTCACCACCTCGGGCAGCACGGTCACGCTCAGCTTCGCCACCTCGCAGTACACCAACCTGGAGCAGATCGCGGGCACCGCGATCGTGCCCAAGGCCGTCTGGAGCAAGGCGGGCAACCCGGGCACCTACGCCGACGCCACCCCCGTCGGCACCGGGCCGTACATGCTGGCCAGCTTCACCCCGCAGGGCTTCACGCTGAAGAAGAACCCCAACTACTGGCAGGCCTCCAAGGTCAAGGTGGCGAAGGTCTTCTTCCCCGTCTACACCTCTAACACCGGCGCGCTCAGCGCGCTGTTCTCCGGCCAGATCACCTGGACCGGCAACTTCATCCCCGGCCTGCAGAAGCAGTTCGTGGACAAGGCCCCGGCCTACCACCACTTCTGGGAGGCGCCGGGCGGCACCAACAGCCTCATGCCGAACCTGAACAAGTGGCCGACCAACCAGCTGCCGGTGCGCAAGGCGATCAGCCTGGCCATCAACCGCTCGGTGATCGCCTCCGAGGGTGAGGCCGGGCTGGAGAACCCGGTGCTCAGCGCGACCGGCCTGACCCTGCCCACGTTCCAGGCGTGGGGCGGACCTGTCGCGTCGCTGACCAACTCGCCGACGGCCCAGACGGCCGCCGCCGAGAAGGTGCTCACGAATGCCGGCTACAAGAAGGGCAGCAACGGCTTCTTCCAGAAGAGCGGCAAGACCGTCCAGCTCACGATCGTCGACCCGTCGGCCTACACCGACTACGCCGAGGACGACGCCCTCGTCGCGCAGGAACTGCGCGCGGCCGGGATCGACGCGACGTTCCAGGGCCTGGCGGTCACCGCGTGGAACACCGACGTCGCCGACGGCGACTTCCAGATGACCATGCACTGGTCCAACGGTGGCATCACCCCCTTCAACATGTACAACGGCTGGCTCAACAGCGCGCTGGCCACCGGCAACAACGCCACCGGCGACTACGAGCGGCTCAACTCCTCGGCGATGAACGCCGCCCTGGCCAAGCTGAGCGGTGCCAGCACGGTGTCGCAGCAGACGGCCGACCTGGTCCCGCTCGAGAAGTACGTGGCCGCCAACCTGCCGATCATCCCGACGACCACCGCCTCGGAGTGGTTCGAGTACAACTCGCAGAACTTCGTGGGCTGGCCGACCCAGTCCAACCCCTACGAGACCGGCCAGCCGTCGGGCACCAACAACGGCCCCGGATCCGGCACCGACGAGGTGGTGATGCTGCACCTCAGCCCGCGGAAGTAACATCCCGCAGGCACCCCTGAGCAGGCCCGTCCCCGGAATCCCCCCCTCCGGGGGCGGGCCGCTGTCTTGCGATAGAGGTATTCCATGAGTGAACCGAGGATCTCGTTCAGCACCCTGGCCTGTCCGGGCATGGCCCTGGCCGACGCCATCTCGCTCGGCCGCCGCAGCGGCTACGCGGGCGTCGAACTGCGGCTCATCGACGGCGAGCTGATCGACCCGGCGATGCCCGCCACGGAACGATCCAGGGTCAGGCGGATCATCGACGCGGCTGGGCTGCCGGTGGTGGCCGTGGACAGCTCCATCCGGCTGACCGACGACGACCCGGGGCCGCAGCTGGCCCAGTTCGTGCGGATCGCCAGCGACTGGGAGGCGCCGCTGGTCCGCGTGTTCGGCGGCCCACTGCCCGGGGGTGACCGGCCTGACAGTGACCGGGACCGCCGGGACCGGCTGGAGGCGGCGGCGCGGGTGCTGGAGGAGGCGGTCCCTGAGGCCGAGCGGCTCGGCGTGCGCATCGGCGTCGAGACCCACGACGCGTTCTCGTCCTCGGCCGTGCTGGCCGAACTGCTGGCGCTGGCCCCCTGGCCGGACGTCGGCGCGGTCTGGGACAGCCACCACCCGCACCGGATGGGCGAGAGCCCAGCCGACGTCTGGGCCAGCATCGGCCCGCGGGTGCTGCTGGCTCAGGTCAAGGACGCCCGGCCTAAACCCGTGGTTTTGGAATACGGGCAAGGCGAGGCGGGCGGCGAAGCCGGCCGCCGCGGCTCGGTTTTCGAAAACGGGCAAGGCGCGGCGGGCGGCGAAGCCGGCCGCCGCGCCTTGCGAGAGGATGGCTGGCAGCTTGTGCTGCTGGGCGACGGCGAGGTGGCGGTGCGGGAGATGCTCGGGTTGCTGTCGGCCGACGGCTACCCGGGCTGGATCTCGGTCGAGTGGGAGAAGCGCTGGCATCCGGAGATCGAGCCGCCCGAGGTGGCCCTGCCCCAGCACCTGGCGGTGCTGACCGGCTGGCTGAGCGAGAGGCAGGAAACGGTTTGAGCATGGCGCGGGAGCATGGCATCGGGATCGTCGGCACCGGGGTGATCGCGGCCACGCACGCCGCGGCCATCGAGCCCATTCCCGGCGCCCGCCTGGTGGCGGCCACCGACCTGGTCCCCGAGCGAGCCCATAAGTTCGCGGCCAAGCACGACTGCGCGGCCGAGCCCGGCCTGGACGCCCTGCTGGCCCGCGACGACATCGACGTGGTGTCGGTGTGCGTGCCCAGCGGGCTGCACGCCGAGGTCGGCGTCCAGGCCGCGCGGGCCGGCAAGCACCTGGTCGTGGAGAAGCCCATCGATGTCACGCTGGACGCCGCCGACCGGCTGATCGCCGCCGCCGACGAAGCCGGGATCGCCCTGACCGTGATCTCGCAGCACCGGTTCGACCCCGGCCTGGTCGAGCTGCGCCAGCTCATCGACGCCGGCGCCCTGGGCCGGCTGCTGCTCGGCGAGGCCAGCACCAAGTGGTTCCGCAGCCAGGCCTACTACGACAGCGGGCCATGGCGCGGCACCTGGGCCCTGGACGGCGGCTCGCTGATGAACCAGGGCATCCACTACGTCGACCTGCTGCGCTGGAGCATGGGCCAGGTGACCGAGGTCAGCGCGATCTACGCGACCCAGAACCACGAGGTCGAGGTGGAGGACACCGCGCTGGCCGTGCTCCGCTTCGCCTCCGGCGCCGTCGGCACGCTGGTGTCCAGCACGGTCGTCTACCCCGGCTTCGCCCAGCGGCTGGAGGTCAGCGGCACCGGCGGCACCGTGGTCGTGGAGGACGGCACGATCGTGCACCAGGGCCTGACCGAGGACGCCGCCGGACTGGGGCTGCGGGGCACGCTGCTCCCGCGGCCGGCCGCCGACGCGGGCGCGGCCGCCAACGCCGCCGCGCTGGGCGTGTCCAGCCACACGGCGCAGATCGCCGACCTGCTCGCGGCGGTGGACGAGGGCCGGCCGCCGGCCATCACCGGCCGCGACGGCCGGGCCACGCTGGAGGTCGTCCGCGCCGTCTACGAGTCGGCCCGCTCCGGCCAGCCCGTGGTGCTCACGGGCGCGGCCCAGTGAGCGTGATCCTGACCGGCTTCGCCGACGAGATCTCGGCCGACCCGGCCGAGCAGCTGGCCACGCTGGCCGCCGAGTCGATCTCGCACCTGGAGCTGCGCAGCGCCTGGGGCACCAACGTGGCCGACCTGACCGACGCCCAGCTGGCCGAACTCCGGCGGATGCTGGACGACGCCGGGGTGCGGGTGTCGGCCATCGGCTCGCCCATCGGCAAGATCGACATCGGCGCGCCGTTCGGGCCCGAGCTGGACCGGATGCGGCGGATCGCCGAGGTCGCCGGGCAATTCGGCGTCACGCTCGTGCGGGTGTTCTCGTTCTTCATCCCGTCCGGCCAGCCGCCGGCGCGGTACCGGGCCGAGGTCACCGACCGGATGGCCGCGCTGGCCCAGATCGGCGCCGGGCACGGCCTGGTGCTGGCCCACGAGAACGAGAAGGAGATCTACGGCGACCGCCCCGAGCGGTGCGCCGAGCTGATCGAGGCCGTCGGCTCGCCCGCGCTGCGGGCCACCTTCGACGCGGCCAACTTCGTCCAGTGCGGGGTCGTGCCGCACGACGAGGCCTACGAGCTGATCCGCCCTTACCTGGTCTACCTCCAGGTCAAGGACGCGCTGGCGGCCACCGGCGAGGTCGTGCCGGCGGGCGAGGGAGACGGCCAGGTGCGCGACACGCTGGCCGCGCTGCGGGACTCCGGGTTCGCCGGGTACATGTCGCTCGAGCCGCACCTGGTCACCGCCGAGCGGTTCGGCGGCTTCAGCGGGCCCGAGGCGTTCCGCCGCGCCGCCCAGGCCCTCAAGTCCCTGCTCGGCGAGCTGTCGGTCAGCTGGCAGTAGCGGCTCCGCCGCTTCTTGCTGTTATCAGGCGGACAGCAGATCGGCCTCACTTCTTGCTGTTATCAGATGGGCCCGGGCCCGGCGGGCGGGACGGCCGGCAGGCCGGCGGGCGGGCCGGCCTCGATGAGCCGGGTCAGCGCGGCCGTGTCCAGGTGCTCCTCGACGAGGTCGCCGAGCCGGTCGAGCTGCTCCTCGCGCAGCGCCGCGAAGCAGGTGTCCGGCGCGGGCCGGAAGTCCCGGCCGGCCAGGGCGGCCACCTCGGCCAGGAAGGCCCGGCGGAAGCCGTCGTTCTCCAGCGTGCCGTGCCAGCTCGTGCCCCAGACAGAACCGCTGCGGCAGCCGCCGGGGAACGGCTCCGCCTCCGGCCCGGTCACGGTGACGATCCCGTGGTGGATCTCGTACCCGCGCACCGCCTCGCCGTAGGCCGTGTCAGCCGGCCGGGCCAGCGTCTTGCCGGCCGCGAACGCGACCTCGGCCGGCAGCAGGCCCAGGCCCGCGACCCGGCCCGCGCCCGATTCCACCTCGTCGTCGATCCGGGCCGCGAGCTGCTGGTAGCCGCCGCAGATGCCGAGCACCGGCAGGCCCTTGCTGGCCCGCTCCACGACCGCCTCGGCCAGGCCGCGCTCGCGCAGCCAGGCCAGGTCGGCGACCGTGGCCCGCGAGCCCGGCAGCACGACCAGGTCGGCGTCGGCCAGCTCGGCCGGGTGGGTGGCCAGGCGGACCAGCACCCCCGGCTCGGCGGCCAGCGCGTCGATGTCGGTGAAGTTGCTGATCCGGGGCAGCCGGACCACGCTGACCCGCAGCACGTCCCGGCCGATGGGGTCGCCCGCCGCGCCCGGCCGGGACTCCAGGGCCAGCGAGTCCTCCGCGTCCAGCCACAGGCCCGGCGCCCAGGGCAGCACGCCCAGCACCGGCCGCCCGGTCAGGCCGGTGATCATGTCCAGGCCGGGGTCGAGCAGCTCGCGGGCGCCGCGGAACTTGTTGATCACGAAACCGGAGACCAGCGCCTGGTCGGCGGGCTCCAGCAGGCCGACGGTCCCGTACAGCGCCGCGAACGAGCCGCCCCGGTCGATGTCCGTCACCACCACGACCGGCAGTCCCGCCGCACGGGCCAGGCCCATGTTGGCGATGTCGGTGGCGCGCAGGTTGATCTCCGCCGGGCTGCCCGCGCCCTCGCACACCACCACGTCGTACTCCCGGCGGAGCTGGCTCAGGCAGTCCAGCGCCAGCTCCAGCAGCCGGGCCTTGCGCGCCGGGTAGTCCAGCGCGCCGACCTCGCCGGCCGGGTGGCCCAGCAGGACCACCTGGCTGCCGTTCGCGCCCGGCTTGAGCAGCACCGGGTTCATCCGCGCGTCGGGCTCGATCCCGGCCGCCGCCGCCTGCATGGCCTGGGCCCGGCCGATCTCGGCCCCGTCCGGGGTGACGAACGAGTTCAGCGACATGTTCTGGGCCTTGAACGGGGCCACCCGCACGCCCTGCCGGCGCAGCCATCGGCACACCCCGGCCGCCACCACGCTCTTCCCGGCGTCCGACGTCGTCCCCGCGACCAGCAAGGCCCCCTTCACGCGGACCCCACCCACCCCGTGAACCCCACGGGCGCCAAACTCGCGGGCGCGGCCGCGTGGATGTCCCGTTGGGTACCTCCAGGGGTACCCAACGGGACATCCACGGCCGGGCTCGGGCAGCGGGCAGTCGCTGGTGTCACGTCAGGCACGGGGGTCACAGTAAGCGAGGGCGGCTGCCAGCGCCGTCGCCAGCGTTGCCGCCGCGGCCGTGACCGCGCGGGACAGGCGGATGGCCCTGGCGATGTCGGCGGGCTCGGGGGTCGGGCCGTCGCCGAGTTCGGGGCGGCGCTCGGTCACGCCCTCGTAGGTGTTCTCGCCGCCCAGGCGGACACCGAGCGCGCCGGCGAAGGCCGACTCGCACCAGCCCGCGTTCGGGCTCGGGTGGCGGGACCCGTACTGGCGGGCCTGCCGCCAGGCGTGACCGGGGCGGCCGCCGGCGGCCGGGGCGCAGGCGGCGGTCAGCAGCGCGGTCAGGCGGGCGGGCAGCCAGTTGGCCACGTCGTCCAGCCGCGCCGACGCGGTGCCGAATCGGGCCAGGCGGGGCGATCGGTGCCCGACCATCGCGTCCAGGGTGTTCACCGCCCGGTAGGCGAGCAGGCCGGTGTCGCCGGCCAGCGCACCCCACAGCAGCGGGGCCACGATGGCATCACCCGAGTTCTCGGCCACCGACTCGATGACCGCCCGGCTGATCTGCTTGGCGTCGAGCCCGCGCGGGTCGCGGCCGCACAGGCTGGGCAGGGCGGCCCTGGCCGCGGCCAGGTCACCGGCGTCGAGCGCGGCCTGGATGCGGCGGGCCTCGCTGGTGAGTGACCGGGCGCCGGTCACGGTCCAGGTGGCGGCGGCCGTGACCGCCAGCCCGAGCCAGGGCCGGCCGCGGGTCAGGCGGCCGGCCGCCAGCGCGGGGGCGGCGGCCAGCGCCACGCAGGCGGCGGCGTAGCCGGCGCCGCGTATTCGGCTGTCGGCGTAGACGCGGCCCTCGAGGCGGCCGGCGGCCTGGCCGAACAGGGCGACCGGGTGGCCGCGGCGCGGGTCACCCAGCACGGCGTCCGCGATCACCCCGGTCGCGATTCCGGCGGCCGCGGGCCAGTCAGCCCGGCGCCAGCCGCTCTGTGTGGGCCTGAGTTGCGGCGGGGACGGCTGGGTGGCCGGCCGAGCCCGTTCATCATCCAAGAACGAACCAGGCTGGCGCGGGTGGCAGCGGATCATCGTCAGCAGTATGGCCCGGTTGTGCCCGGCGGTATGGCGACGTAGATGAAGATGCTGAACAGCCGGAACAACTCGGGCATGGTCCCGGTGACCTGGACCGTGCGGCTGTCGCGCAGGGTCACGCCGGGGATGCCGAGCAGCATCGCGGCGACGGAGGCCGACTGCCAGCGCACGGCCAGGGTCGGGCGGTCGCTGAGGCTCTGGCCGCCGGACCGCGGGCTGCCGGGGGCGGCGGGGGCGGCCGGGCCCTGGCCGAGGGTCGGGGTGGTGACGGAGGCGACGGTCTCGCCGCTGGCCGCCTCGATGGCCGCCGCCACCGAGGTCTCGATGGCGTGCCGCGCCTCCCCGACCGGCAGCAGCTGGGCGGCGAACCGGCCGCGGGCCCGCTTGACCGGGACAGTCTCCACGGCCGGGTCCCAGTCGCTGATCTCGGCGCAGGCCGCGTCGTCACCGGTCAGCACGAGCACCGGAGCGCCGAGCGCGGCCGCCGTCGCGTGCACCATGCCGATCTCGCCGACGTTGTAGGAGTCCAGCCACATGTCCTCGATCTCGTGGCCCATGAAGCTGTGACTCAGCACGCCGAGCGTGCCCGCGCGGGCGTGGTAGCCGACGCAGACGGTGGCGTCGAAGCTGCCGTCCAGGCCCTCCAGCATGCCCATGGCCTTGGGCCGGCCCCGGATCAGGTGCGCGGCCGGGTGCAGCTGATCGGGCAGGAGGTTGCGCATGGGGCCGTGCGCGTCGTTGACGACCACGCGGGTGGCCCCGGCCGTGAGCGCGCCGCGAACGGCGGCGTTGACGTCCTCGGTCATCATGACCCGGCCGCGCTCGTAGTCCGCGCCGCCGGGCTGCACGTCGACCGCGTCGACCAGGCCGGTGATGCCCTCCATGTCCGCACTGATGTAGATCTGCACCGCTGCCTCGTCCTCCCTGTCGGGCCGTGTCTGCTCAGACATCATCGTCGCCGATCGGCCGGTCACGTTCGCCGGGCGCCGGGGAAGGGCAACTAGCCGAGATGACGGGTAGCGATACGCAGTCGTTCCGGAACGGAGACGTCTCGGATTGGGGCGAGATGAGCCTGGTCACCCGGCAGCGCGGCACGCAGGCCGCGGTCGCGCTGGCCAAGTTCTCCATTCAGCTGGACTTTTTCGCGCTGACGCTGGCGCTGCCCGACATGGCGCGCTCGTTCGCGGTAACGGCGCAGTCGGCCCAGTGGACGCTGAGCGGGTACATGCTCAGCCTAGGTTCGCTGTTCATCGTGGCCGGCCGGATCGGCGACATCGTCGGCCGCAAGCGTGCGTTCGGCACCGGCTGCCTGCTGTTCACCGCGACGATGATCGGCGCGGCGCTGGCCCCCAGCCTGCCCGTGCTGGTCCTGTTCCGGGTGCTGCAGGGGGCCGGCGCCGGCCTGATGTTCCCGGTCGGCATCGCGCTGGTCCTGCCGACGTTCGTGACGTCCTGGTGGGCGTACGTGCCGGTGTTCGCGAGCTGCGGGTTCGGGCTGGGGCTGGGCTGGACGTTCACCAACATCGCGACCCAGGAGGTGGTCGGCCCGGACCGGGCGGGCGAGGCGTCGGGGGTGGTGCTGACCTTCCTGGTCACGACGGGCGGGGTCGGGCTGGCCGGGGCGGCGAGCATTATCGGCGGTCTGCTCCGGGCCGGTCACGACCGGGCGAGTGCCTACAACACGACCCTGCTGGCGTTCGCGCTGCTGGCCCTGGCCGCCTCGGCGGCGGTGCTGGCGACCCGGCATATGCTGGTTCGGCGCGGCCTGATGAAGCCGCTGTCGATGGCCGCCGACCAGGCCGGCGAGGCCGCCGAGGCGGCCCGAGCCGGCCGCCGCCCACGGGTGGGTTAGCGACATACCCGAGTGCGCATTGTTTCCGGCATGTGACCTAGGCCATGCACAATGTGCTCGGGCGCCTGTAGCTCAGCTGGATAGAGCAGCTGCCTTCTAAGCAGCCGGTCGCAGGTTCGAGTCCTGCCAGGCGCGCAGCCTGAGTCGCCAGGTCAGACCCCACATCGATGGCTTGTTAACGATCACTAAGACGTCAGCCTGCGAGTTTGTGGCCGCTGCGGGCCCGATCGTTTCCGTCCGTCGGGTTACTTGATCCTGATCGGCGTGACCGTGTTGTCCCAGCTGTTTACTACGTAGGCCGTTCGCCCGTTCGGCGTAATCGCGATCGCAACCGGGACTCGGCCGACCTTGATGGGATGGCCGGGCTTGCCGGTGGCCAGGTTGATCGGGGTGACCGTGTCGCCGTTGTAGTTGCCCTTGTCGGTCACGTAGGCGGTCTTGCCGTCCGGGGTGATCGCGATCGCAACGGGGCCTTTGCCGACCCTGATGGCTGGCCTGGACTTTCCGGTGGCCAGGTTGATCGGGGTGACCGTGCCGCCGTTGCCGGGCCAGTCGTAGTTAGCGACATAGGCAGTGCGGCCGTTCGGCGTAATCGCGATCGCAGCAGGGGTGTTGCCGACCTTGATGGGATGCCCGAGCTTGCCGGTAGCCAGGTTGATCGGGGTGACCGTGTTGCTGCTGTAGTTGGCGACGTAGGCGGTGCGCCCGTTCGGCGTGATCGCGAGCGCACTCGGCTCCCGGACGGCCTTGATGGCCGGGCCGGTGGTGCCGGTGGCCAGGCGGATCGGCGTCACCTTATTGCTGGAAAACTCACCGACATAGGCGGTGCGGCCGTTCGGCGTGATCGCGAGCGCGTCTGGGTCCCACCCCCCGACGTTGATGGCGGGCCTGGACTTTCCGGTCGCCAGGGTGATCGGGGTGACGGTACGGCCGTTGCCGGAGACGCCTTCATTGGTCAGGTAGGCGGTGCGGCCGTTGGGCGTGATCGCGATCGCCCCCGGGCTGCGGCTGATCTTGATGGCTGACCCTGGGGTCCCGGTGGCCAGGTTGATCGGCGTCACGGTGTAGCTATCGCAGTTGACGACGTAGGCGGTGCGCCCGTTCGGCGTGATCGCGATAGCACACGGGTTGTGCCCGACGTGGATCGGTTTCCCGGTACTGAGCGCAAAAGGCTGACGATCTGTTCCTCCCGCACGATGGCCGGGTCGCGGGAGCGACGCCTGACCTTGCGCGACCGCCGGCAGCGCGGCGATAGCGGCAACCGCCGCGACGGCGGCGACGACGACGACGACGACGACGACGACCAGGGTCGCGCGTCCAGCGAAGCTCGATCGTGCCATTCGACCCCTCCTCGTGCGTAGTCGCATAATACGCGAATGCCGCAAAGAGCACGGTTCGCGGCCATGCGGCCTGGCGAACGGCCCCGCCGCGACGCGCCCGGCGAGCAAGCGCGGCTAGGCGCTGAAAGCAGCCACTGCGGCCGCCAGCAATGCGACCGTCAGCACCGGGAAGGAGAGCACCGGGGGCAGCCAGACCCAATAAAGTGATCGCTCACGGAACTCCTCGTCTCGCCACTTGCTATTTGCCCACGTGCCGTGGCGCCAGCGCCACCTCGGGCTAGTCCGATCAGCAGCCGAGACCCATTTCTCGATGGACCACCGGGCGAGCCCGCGTCGGTATTTGATCAGCGCAACCTCAATGGCACCGCTGGCAAGTCCGCCCGCCAGGTAGCCCAGCCCGGCCCCAACTCCTGCAGCCACACATGAAATGGTGCACAGGACTGCCCAGGAGTACAAGACCCGCCGGCGGCACCGCGTCCGGCGCCGGACGCGGCCTTGTCAGCCTGCCAGTGCGTCCGCGGCCTCCCGAGCTTATGTGATGGTGAAGAGCACTAGAATGGCCGAGAACTACCGATCGCGGTCTTCAAAATTCGATGTGCTAGACTGAGAGATGTCGCCATGGAAGAACTTCACTTGGCCTCTCGCTTTCTAGAACGGCTCGCCGTGTTGAATTGTTCCTCCTCGCGGGTGTGACGTTTCTCCTTTCGCTCCTTTCTTCCGCAGTGGATTCCCGGCCTCCATACTCGTTGTCCATGAGCGAATCAGACATCCATATCGTGCTGACGACGCAGCGACTGACGATCCGTCAGTTCACCGAGGACGACGTCGACAACCTGCTGAGCCTGAACAGTGACCCCGAGGTGATGCGCTACCTCGGGCGGCCGCCCACTCGCGAGGTCATGCGAGACGAGATCATCCCGTTTCACCTCGATGTCTACTCCAGGCTCGACCGGCTGGGCACCTGGGCGGCGGAGTCCGCCGACAGTGGCGAGTTTCTGGGCTGGTTCCACCTGCGGCCCGGTCCTGACGGCGACATCACCAACGTTGAGCTGGGCTACCGGCTGCGCCGGGCGACCTGGAATCGCGGGTATGCCACCGAGGGATCCAGGGCCTTGATAGACATGGGCTTCACCGAGCTGAGCGTCCGGCGCGTGTACGCGCACACGATGACGGCCAACGCCAGGTCCCGGCACGTGTTGCAGAAATGCGGCCTGACCCTCGTGCACACCGCCCCCTATGTTGGACCCGATGCCGACGTCATCGACGGCGCCGAGCACGGTGAGGTCGAGTACGCACTGACCAAGCCGGAATGATCGCCTGCTCCACCGAGGCGGCGTACAACATTCTTCGGAAGAAATCTCGGCCCAGCGTGTCGGATCACGGCACCAGCGTTCGTAGCTGGGGTGACGGGCGGCCCGAGGGGCGGCCGGACGACGACAGGAGATGATCCCGATGACGCAGTACCTGCTTTCCGTTCTCACCGACACGGGCGAACTGGCCACCGCGGAGGAGGATGCCGCGATCAGCGCCTTCAACAACGGGCTCATCGCCGACGGCTACTGGGTCTTCGCCGCCGGCCTCGCGGCGCCCAGCACGGCCACCGTCGTTGACGGCCGGGACGGGGAGGCCGTGTTCACCGACGGGCCCTACCTGGAGTCGAAGGAGTACATCGCCGGCTTCTGGATCCTCGAGGCCTCCGACCTCGACGTGGCGCTCCGGCTCGCCGGCCAGGCGTCGAAGGCCTGCAACCGGAGGCTCGAGCTCCGGCCGCTGGCCGAATGACCGTCGTCGGCGAGGTGATCACCCGGGTGCACCGCGAGGAGTGGGCCCGGGTGGTCGCGACCCTGACCAGGCGCTTCGGCGACCTCGACATCGCCGAGGAGATGGCTGCCGAGGCGTTCGCGACCGCCGTCGAGCGGTGGCCGGTCGACGGCATCCCCCCGAATCCCGGCGCGTGGCTCACCGTCACCGCACAGCGCAAGGCCATCGACCGGATCCGGCGCGAGGCCCGGCGCGAGGACAAGCACAAGGAGGCGCTGGTGCTGTCCGACCCCCCTGAGCCGCTCGGCGCCATCGACGACGACCGGCTTCGCCTCGTCTTCACCTGCTGCCACCCCGCTCTGGCGATGGAGGCACGGATCGCACTGACCCTGCGGATGGTCGGCGGCCTCACCGTGCCCGAGATCGCCAGCGCGTTCCTGATCCAGGAGGCCGCCATCGGCCGCCGGATCACCCGCGCGAAGGTGAAGATCAAGGCGGCTAAGGTGCCTTATCGCGTGCCGTCGCGTGAGGATCTCCCGGCTCGGGTCACCGGGGTGCTCTCCGTCCTCTACCTGATCTTCAACGAGGGCTACCTGGCCTCCAACCCCGAAAAGGGGGCGGTCCGCAGCGACCTGACCGCCGAGGCGATCCGGCTGACCCGGCTGGTCCGTGAGCTGATGCCGGAGGACGGCGAGGTGGCCGGTCTCCTGGCGCTGATGATCCTGACCGAGGGCCGCAGGCCCGCGCGGGTGTCGGCGAGCGGTGATCTCGTCCCCCTGGACGAGCAGGACCGCGGCGCCTGGAACCGCAAGCTGATCGCCGAGGGTCACGCCCTAGTCCGCGCGCGCCTGGCCTCCGGCCAGGCGCCGGGGCGCTACCAGATCCTGGCCGCGATCAACGCCGTTCACACCGACGCCCGCGACATCCGCGACACTGACTGGTCGCAGGTCGTAGCGCTCTACGACCAGTTGGGCCGCCTCGACCGCTCGCCGATCGTGCGGCTCAACCGGGCCATCGCGGTCGCCGAGCTCGACGGCCCGGAGGTCGCGCTGGCGGAGGTGGACAGGCTGCCGCTGGAGGGCTACCACCTCTACCACGCCACCCGTGCCGACCTGCTGCGCCGGCTGGGCCAGAGCGCGGCGTCGCGGGCGGCGTACAACCAGGCCATCGAGCTGGCCGACAACACCGCCGAGACGGCGTACCTCATCCGGCGCCGGGACCAGCTGGCCGGCTCGTGAGCCCGCGGCGGCCATAATGGGCGGGATCACCGCCAGCTGGCCGGAGGGACTTCGCGGTGCCGGACTTCGTGCTGTCCCACACTCAGCGGTGGATCGATTATTTCGCCAGCGAGGGGCATGATTCGCGGCCCCTGGCGGCCGGCGTGGAAGGCGCCATCTACGACCTGGGCAACGGTCTTGTCGCCAAGGTCTGGCGCGAGCGCGGTGCCGCCGAACTGGTGCGCATGCGGGCTTTCTACGCCGATGTCGCGGCGGCCGGCCTGCCCTTCGAGACTCCGGAGATCGTGGCCGTCGAGCAGGTCGAGGGCACGTCTGTGACCTACGAGCGTCGGCTGCCAGGTGAGCCGCTTGAGCGGCGACTAAGCCGGGACGACGCTGGTGTGGACCCGGCGGCGGCCCGCTGTGTCACCGAGGTGCTCCAGGCTCTGGCCACCGTCTCGGCGACGACGGCGATGCGGCAGCTCGCCGTCCTGGATGAGGACCGGCCGCTGTGGGCCGGGGCGGCTACCTTTCAGGCTGCCCTGCTTGGCTTGCTTGGCCGCCGCGTGGCCCGCTTCGGACCGGTCATCCGCAGGCATCTGCCCGACTTCGACCGCCGCTACGCCGGTTTGCACGAGCGCATCGCGGCGATGCCCAGCGGCCCGGACACCGTGATCCACGGCGACCTGGTGACCGGCAACATCCTCGTTGACGAGCAGGCCCGGCCGGTGGCCGTGCTGGACTTCGGCTTTCTCACCACGGCGGGCGATCCGCGGCTGGACGCCGCCATCGCCGCCAGCGTGATGAACATGTACGGCCCGCACGCGCCCGCGATCACCGACGCCATGACGGCGAAGCTGGCCAGGGATCTCGGCTACCCGGTCGACGCGCTGCTGACCTACCAGGCGGCCTACGCGGTGGCGACGAGCAACGCCTTCACCTCGGACGGCAGCGACGGTCACTTCGCGTGGTGCGTCGACCAGCTCCGCAGACCGGAGATCACCGACCTCCTCGACCGGTGACCGGCGCGAGCATGCGGGTGTGCGGGCGTCGTTTCCTACTGGTCGCCCAGTGCCATCCACTTCTCGGGCTTGGCCAGCGGCTCGAAGCCGACCTTGGCGTAGACCTCCTGGGCGTCGGCGGTGGCCAGCAGGACGCGGCGCAGGCCGTCGGGGGCGAGGTGGTCGCGGACGGCGACGACCAGCGCGGTGCCCAGTCCCTGGCCGCGCTCGGCGGGATCGATGTAGACGTCGCACAGCCAGCCGAAGGTGGCGTGGTCGGTGATCACCCGGGCGTAGCCGACCTGCGCGCCGGAGGCGCTGTTGTAGAGGCCGAAGTTGAGCGAGGTGGCGACGGCCCGGTCCTGCTTCTCGCGCGACCGGCCCATCGCCCAGTAGGCGTCCTGCGACAGCCAGCGGTGGATCAGGTCGACGTCGAGACGGGCGGGGTCGGTGGATATCTCATAGCCATCGGGGGCGTCGAGAAGCTCATCGTTCACGTCCAGATTCAAGCAGGCCCGCTCGCCCCGAGGCCAATGACTATGGCTCAACGAGCCTACCGAGCTGCATGCATACTGCATGCAATTGGTGTAGAGTTAATTCATGGACACGACCGTGGTTCAGGTGCGCGATGTCCCCGTGGATGTCGTCGCTACCCTCAAGGCCCGCGCCGAGGCCAGAGGCGAGTCCCTGGCTGCCTTCCTGCGGAACCTACTGGCACACGAGGCGTCGATGCCGCCGATCGACGAAGTAATGGCCGACATCGCGGGTCGCGAGCCCGTGTTCTACACCCCTGAGGACCTGAACGCGTCCCTCGAAGACGGGCGCCGGTGACGTACATCGTCGATTGCTCCATCATCATCCGGCTCCTGGCCAACTTGCCCGATGATGACCTGCTCCGTCAGCGTCTTTCCCAGACGGTGCACGCGCCGAGCCTCGTCGAGGCCGAGGTCTCCAGCGTGATCAGGGGCTTCTCAATCACCACAAAGCCGAACGTCCGCCTCAGCGAGGCCCGGGCGCTAGAGATGCTGCGCGACTACGCGGGATTGCGAATCGTTCGACACGCCATGCAGCCACTGCAAGGCCGTGCGTTCGAGATGCGGCACAACTTCACTGCCTACGACGCGATGTATGTCGCCCTGGCCGAGCAACTGAGCCTGCCGCTGCTGACGGATGACGGCAAGTTCGAGGGAGCACCCGGCCACCACGCCGAGATTTTCCGCCACCCTCGGCCGCCGACGGCGGCGTCAGCCGCCGGCAGCGGGTACTGAGGCCCGGCGAGTGTAGGCTCGAGCTTGGCGCGCGGGGCGCCGCCGGGTCCGCGGACAGGGCTGAGCCCACCCGAACAGGTTGTCACGAACGGTTGTGGCTTTTCAGCCTCCTTTCGGCCTGACGATGCGGACCGCAGGCGGTGAAAGGGGGTTGGCCCATGCCACCCGTATCTCTGCCCGACGACGCCAGCCTGGAGCAGCTTCGCAAGCAGGCCAAGGACGTGCGTGACCTGGCACGCGCGGGTGTTGCCGGAGCTCTGGATCTCGTCGCCGAGTATCACCCGAAGGGCGCACACCCGGTCACGCTGACCGGCGCGCAGCTCGTGGTAGCCCGGCACTACGGTTTCGCCTCCTGGGCGCGCATGCGGCAGTACCTGGAGATGATCGAGCGGTACCGCCGGTCACCCGACGAGGCCAACCAGATCTCCGGGGCGGCGGGCGAGTTCCTCGCGTTCGCGTGCCTGCGCTTCGGCGGCGACGATGAGCCCGCGCGCTGGGAACGGGCGGCCCGGGTGCTGGCCGCCTCCCCGGAGCTCACCCGCTCCAGCATCCACGTCGCGGCCGCCGCCGCGGACGAGGCGTCGGTCCGGGCGCTGCTCGCGGACGACCCGGCGCTGGCCAGCCGCGAGGGCGGCCCGTACGGGTGGGAGCCGCTGCTCTACCTGGCCAGCGCGCGGCACAACCCGCGGATCAGCCAGGAAGCCACCCTCGCCGCGGCGCGGGCGCTGCTGGAGCACGGCGCCGACCCGAACGCCGGGTACCTGTGGCACGGCCTGTACCCGCCGTACACGGTGGTGACCTGCGCACTGGGCAGCCACGACGAGGACGAGCACCCGCACGCGTTCGCGCTGGCCGGGCTGCTGCTGGCGGCAGGCGCCGACGCGAACGACGGCCAGCTGCTGTACGACCGCCAGTTCGGCCGCGACGACCGGCACCTGGTGCTGCTGTTCGAGCACGGCCTCGGCCGAGGGGACGGCGGGCCGTGGGCGGCGCGGTTCGGGGACAAGGCCGACTCGCCGCGGGAGATGCTGCGCGGTCAGCTGTGGTGGGCGATCGTGCACGACATGGGCGACCGGGTCCGGCTGCTGGTGAGCCACGGCGTCGACTTCCGGACGCCGTACGCAGCACCGGGCGGGCGGCCGACGGCGCTGCGGAACTCCGACGGGCTCACCCCGGCCGAGCTGGCCAAGCTGAGCGGATACCCGAAGCTGGCCGAGTGGCTGGTCGCCCAGGGCGCCGCCCCGCCGGCGCTCGACGAGGTCAACTCGCTGATCGCCGCCGTCCTGGCCGGAGACCGGGACACCGCGACGCGGCTGCGGGCCCGCGCCCCCGAGGCACGCGAGCGGCGACCCGGCCTGATGACCTGGGCGGCATCCGGCCGCAAGCTGAACGCGATCACGCTGCTGGCCGAGCTCGGCTTCGACGTGAACGCCCGCGGCCGCCTCGACATCCCGCTCGAGCAGCAGTGGTTCACGCCGCTGCACGAGGCGGCCCAGACCGGCGACGTGGAGCTGGCCCGGCTGCTGCTGCGGCTGGGCGCCGACCCGAGCATCAGGAGCGAATGGGGCGCGACGCCGCTGGAAAGCGCCCGCCAGCACGGCCACGAGGCCGTCGCCGAGCTGCTGGCGCCACTCGTCTAGGACCGGCCGGGGGCGGGCCCGGCGAGCAGGGTGCGCAGGCGGTCGACTAGGTGGTTGAGGCCGGCGCCGAAGTGGTCGAAGGTGTCGTCCGGCAGGCCGGCGAACAACTTCCGGGCGAGCTCGCGGTGCTCATCGGCCAGGGCCCGGGTGGTGGTACGGCCCTGCTCGGTGAGCGTCACGAGGGTGGCGCGCCGGTCGGTGGGGCATGGCTCGCGGGTCACGAATCCGGTCTCCACCAGGCCGTCGACCAGAGCGGTGATGGCGCGCGGGGTGACGTTCAGCGCGGACGCCAGGGCTCGCTGAGTGCATGGAGTCTGGGACCGAAGCTCCCAGAGCAGATGCACGCGAGCCGGGGTGAGTCCCAGCTGGGCCAGGCTGGCCGTCATGTCCTGGCTGAGCAGCACGGTCAGCTCGAGGACCCGGTCGAGCGCGGCCTCCCAGCGGTCTTCAGGCATACCGGTACACTACTACATAGTGAAACGCATACACTATTACTAGATGTACCTACTAGACGAGGAGCACCATGACTACGCAGCCGGACAGCGCGGAGGCCAACATCGAGTTGGTGCGCAGCAGCTTGGACGCGTTCAACGCGGGCGACGCCGACACCTGCGTCGCCCGGCTGGGGCCGGACTTCGTGATGAACCTGGCCGGGCTGCCGCCGATGCGCGGGGCGGAGGTGTGGCGGCAGGGATTCGAGATCATCAGGCGGGGCTTCCCGGACCTGCGCGCGCACATCGACGACATCGTGGCGGCCGGCGATGAGGTGGCGGTGCGGCTGACGTTCCGCGGCACGCACCAGGGGGACTACCTGGGCAGGCCCGCGACCGGCCGCTCGATTACGTACGTGAGCCACGAGTTCTACCGAATCGCCGACGGGCTGATCGCGGAGGAATGGATCTGCTCGGACATGGCCACCATGAACGGGCAGCTGACGGCAGCCAGCTAACAGTGGCCAGCTAACAGTGGCCAGCCAACAGTGGCCAGCAGCTGGCCGGGGCCGGACGCCGGGATCGAACGCCGGGGCCGAACGCCGGGACCGGCTGCCGGGGCGCGCCGGGCTAGAGGGAGTGGTCGAGGGCGATGGTGGCGCCGAGGCCGACCATGCACAGGCCGGTGGTGCCTTCCATGGCGCGGCGGACGCGGGCCTGGCGCAGCCAGCGCAGGGCCCAGCCGGCCGCGGCGGCGAGGACGGCCATGTACAGGGAGGCGACAGCGGTGTCGATGCCGGCGAACATCAGCGTGCCGCTCATGATGGGCATGGTGTGCGGCACGACCTGCGGGATGACGGCGACGTAGAACAGGCCCATCTTGGGATTGAGCAGGTCGCTGGTCAGCCCGGCCAGGAAGGCGCCGGCGGGGGTCTGCACAGGCCCGGCCGGGGCGTCCTGGTCGAGGCCGAGAAGGCCGGGTTGGCGGGCGTCCCACAGCGCGCGGGCGCCGAGGAAGATCAGGTAGACGGCGCCGGCCAGCTTGACGATCTCGAAGGCGGCGGCCGAGCGCTCGAGGAGGGTGGCGAGACCCACGGCGGCGGCGCCGCCCCAGATCAGCGAGCCGGCGGCGCAGCCGAGGCCCGCGGCAGTGCCGGAACGCTGGCCGCCGCGCAGCCCGGCCCGCAGGACGAGCAGGGTGTCGGGGCCGGGGACGACGCTGAGCAGCAGGGCGACGACGGCGAAGGTTGCGATGATGCCTACCATGTGGCCATCGTGGCCCGGGCGCGGCCCTGGCCCAACCGAATAACTCCGGGCCGGCGGCCGATCCGGGCAGCGTCGGGGTATTTGTCCATGATCGAGACCGTTTTACCGCGGGATCCGGCGGTCAACCGGTCCTGATCATGAGGAACCGCCGCGGCTGCGGCTGCGGCTGGGGCTGCGGCGCTTCTTGCTGTTATCAGATGCGGGGCCGGGATCCAGCGACGTGAGAGCAGCAACCACGTCGTAAGAGCGACGTGAGAGCAACAACCACGTCGTTCGCGAGCGGCCAGCTCGGCCGCGGACCCGCGCACCTCGCGAGGCCACGCGACAGTTGAGATATATCTTTACAGTGCGGGAAGTCGAGATGTATCTTGAGGCCCAGGCGACCTCGCGACGAAGGCGGCACGGCCATGTTCGACGATTACGATCTGCGGATTGAGGCGGCCAGGAGGCTAGCCAGGTTCGACCCGGGCGCGGCGGCCAAGGCTCTGCACGCCATGGCCTGCGATGACGGGCTGTGCGACGAGTACCGGATCGACGCGGCCGAGGAACTGGGCCGGCTCGACCAGGCGGGCGCGGCGGATGCTTACCGGGCCATCGCGTGCGACGACGGCGTCCACGACGGGCTGCGCCTGGAGGTGGCGGAGCGACTGCCGGAGCTGGACCGGGCCGCCGCGGCCGAGGCGTTCCTGGTCATCGCCCGCGACGACGGCATCCACGACGGACTGCGTTCGGCGGCGGCCGAGCAACTTCCGGAACTGGACCGGCGCGCCGCGGTCGAGGCCTTCCGGGTCATCGCGGGCGACGACGGCGTGGATGACGGGCTGCGCTCGGCGGCGGCCGAGCAGCTGATGGAGCTGGACCCCCGCGCGGCGGCCGAGGTGCTCGGCCTGATCGGCTGATGCCAGCCTCCGCCGGCATCCGCCTGACGCAAGGCCCCCGGTGTCGCCCCAGCCTCCATCAGGAATGGGCGACACCGGCGGGCACGGCCGCGCTGTGTTCGTCTAATTACCGGGATTCCAGGGCAAGCGGTAGGCGCGGTAGGTGGTGACACCGCGCGGGAACCTGGCGTTGAACAGCAAGCGGCCGGACGGGCTGAACTCCGAGAAGTACGGCAGCGCGCCCCAGCCGACGAACAGGTCGCTGTTGCGGGCGGTCTGCGCGTTGCCCTCGGCCCCGGTCAGCAGGCCTTCGGGCTGGGTGATGGACTTCACCAGCGTGGCGGCTTTGGTGGTGAGGTTGAGCCGGACCGTGACGACCCGGCTGTAGCCGAGCTCGCTGGTGGTGCCGTTGGATTCGTCGTCCATGAACGTGTACGTGCCGTTCCCGGCGCCCTCGGGGTCGTGCTGGTAGGCGAAGATCTCGCCGGCCTGGTCGAGGACCTGGCCCGCGGCGGCCTTGAGCCTGAACGTGCTCTGCCTGCCGCCGAGCTCCCACTTGATCTTGCCGGTGCTCAGGCTGACCTTGTAGGTGGTCCAGGTGAACCGCGAGCTGATGAGCAGGTTGCCGTCGGTGTCGAGGTGGACGGCGTTGATGTGGAACCAGTCCCAGGCGGTGGTGGCCGACGCGGGAAGGGGCGTGTGGCTGTCGCTGAACGGGACGTGGCCGACGGGGTTCCACTGGAAGATGACCCGGCCGGTCTTGATGTTGATCTCCTGCACGATCCCGTCGGTGACCTTCTGGTCGGCGGGCCCGCCGATGGAGGTGAGGTTGGCGATGGCGGGCTTCTGGGCCAGGATCAGCGCGGTGTTCCACGGCGTGATGAGGAACTCGTGCAGGTTGGTCCTGAAGCCGCGGCCGGCCTTGACGGTGGCGATGCGCTGGTAGTGATCGTTGTAGATGTAGTCGGTGCCGCCGGTCGGGCCGACGAGCTCGGGGCCCTGGCTCCAGGTGAGCACGGGCCGGCCGAGGTAGGTCTGGGCGCGGAAGTCGGTGGCGATGTGCCCGGCGGGCAGCGGGTGGAACCAGACGACCTTGCCGGTGCGGGTGAGGATCTCGGGGCCACTGGGATAGCCGCCGCCTCGGGGGGCGATGAAGATGTCGCCGTTGGCGTTGTTCGCGCCCGGCTTGAGGATGGTGACCGGGGGCGGCGCGGCGGCAGCCGACCGGGCGGCAGCCGACCGGGCGGCAGCCGACCGGGCGGCGGCCGGCCTGGCGGCGGTGCCGGTGGCGACCGGCCGGGCGGGGGTGCCGGTGGCGGCACCGGCGGAGGTTGCGGTGGCGGACAGGGTCAGGACGAGGGCGGCGCCGGTGACCACCGGTGCAGCGAGGCGCAGAGCGCGGTTGGGCCCGGTCCGCGGAGCGGCCGGTCGGCAGCCTGAACAGGCCGTTTCTTTAATTGTGACCCCCATGAGGAGCAAAGGCCGTCGTGGGTGAGCGACGCCATCCGGTTTGTCGCGGCTTACGTTATAGGCGCCCGGCCAGGCGCGGGCCGTAGATCATCGGAAAACTGCCTGCTGAGCCTGGCCCACGACGGGGTTACAGTGCTTGTATGACGGGGCGCCACGCAGATGCGTCGGTGAAGAGCGCGCTCCGGAACGTGGTGTGGTTACTGGCGCCCGTCGCGGCGCTGGCCCTGCTGGTCGCCCTCGGTCTGGGGGCCTACTTCTTCTTTACCAGAAGTTTCCTGGTGATCTTCAGCGTCCTCTGGGTCGTCGAGTCAGGCCTCCTGGTCCGTACCCTGAACCGGCCAGGGCGGAGGTATTCCTTCTTCGCCTGGTTCATGCCCGGCGCCCTGATCGAAACGTCGTACCAGATCATTGCCGCCCTAGCTCATCAGCACATTTGGCTGACCGACCGTCCGCACGTGGTGGCCCTGATCGGTGACTGGACCGAGGGGATCGTGCTCGCCTTCATCGTGCCCTCCATCGTGGTCGGGATAAGGTCCGGCGAGTTGCTCTTCTGGCGGTCAGATCCGAGCGACACCGAAACCGACGAATAGCGCCCGCCGCAGGCCCAGCGCCGATCGATGGCCATGACTCCCCGCGCGCCCGACTTGTCGGTGAAGATGGGATGACCCCAGACATCGGCCAACAATGCGGGCACGGGGAGGGAGGCGGGCTGTGACCTGGTCGACGGCGGCGTGCTAGCGGCGTTCGGCTCCGGGCAGCTGACCGCGCCGTCCTGGCTCCGGCGCGGTGGCCAAAGCGGCGGCCAAAGCGGCGGCCGGCGCGGCGGCCTGCTCCGGCGCCTGGCCGGGCCGACCGCGTTCGCGGTCCTCGGGGTCGTGCTGTTCGCCGCCTACCTGGCCCACTCGCGCATCGTGGCGGCCAGCTCGGAGAGCGGCGGCCAGGCGCTGCAGGCCTGGGACATGCTGCACGGCAACCTGCTGCTGCACGGCTGGACGCTGTCCGACGTGTCGTTCTACACCACCGAGCTGCCCGAGTACATGGCGGTCGAGCTGGTGCACGGGCTCAACAACGACACGGTGCACATCGCCGCCGCACTGTCGTACACGCTCATCGTGCTGCTGGCCGGGCTGCTGGCCAAGGGCCGGGTCACAGGCCGGGAGGGCGCGATCCGGCTGCTGGTCGCGGTCGGCATCATGCTGGCGCCGCGAGACACCGCGCTGCTGCTGGGCAACCCCGACCACACCGGCAGCCACGTGCCGTTGCTGATCATCTTCCTGGTGGTGGACCGGGCCCGGCCGCGCTGGTGGGTCCCGCTGCTGGTCACGGTGCTGCTGACCTGGGCTCAGGTGGCGGACACGCTGGTGCTGCTGGAGGGTGCGATCCCCCTGGCCGTGGCCTGCCTGCTGCGGGCCAACCTGCGGCGCGGGTCGCTGGCCGGGAACTGGTACGACCTGTCGCTGGCCGCCGGGGCCGCGGTGTCAGTGGCGGCAACCCGGCTGTTCCTGAGCCTGATCCAGCACGCCGGCGGGTTCACGGTCAAGCCGCCGACGGTCAGCTTCGTGTCGGTGAACGCGTTGTCCGCGACCATGTTCGGCGACGTCGCGCGGCTGCTGGACGTGTTCGGGGCCAAGTTCTTCGGCCTCCAGACCGGAGCGATCATGCTGGCGCTGGTGCCCGGCCTGATCGGCTTCATCTTGGCCGCCTGGGGCGTGGCGGCGGGCGTGCGGCGGCTCTACCGTGCCGACACCGACCTGATCGTGCAGGTGCTGACGATCGCCACGCTGATCGTGCTGGCGGCGTTCGTGGTCGGCACCAAGAACGACACCAACGAGGTCGTCGGCCTGCTGCCGCTGGGCGCGGTGCTCGCGGGCCGGCTGCTGGCCGGGCCGATCGCGGCGATCCGGCTGATCCCGGTGCTGGCGCTGGCCCTGGCCGGCGGCGTCGCGATCGTGGCTTACAGCGCGACCCGGCCGCCCGACCCGGCGCAGCGCTACAAGCTGACGGCGTCCTGGCTGGCAGCGCACGACCTGCACTACGGCCTGGCCGGGTTCTGGGATGCCAGCATCGTGACGGTGGACTCAGGGGACCGCGTCCAGGTCCGGCCGGTACGGTCGTTCCAGGCCCGGATCGTGACCACGCCGTCGGAGTCGAAGGCGTCGTGGTATGACCCGCAGCGGCACTACGCCAACTTCGTGGTCGCGCGCCGCCGCTGGACGTGCTCGGGCGTCTGCGTGGGCGTGCGGGCCCCGATCATGAGCTTCGGACCGCCGGCCGCGACCTACCACGTCGGCCCCTACACGGTGCTGGTCTGGAACAAGAACCTGCTCGCGCGGCTGCGCACGGTGAGCTGGTGCAACGAGGGCTGGCCGTGGAACACCCCGGCCTTGCCCTGCCCGGCCGGCGGGATCCAGGGGCCCGCCGGCGGAGTCCAGGGGCCGGCCGGCGCAGTCCAGGGGCCGGATGGAGGAAGCGGATGAGCGAGCAACTGACGCTGCGCCCGGTGCGCGAGGACGAACTGCCGGTCATCGAGTCCCTGACCGGCGACCCCGACACGGCCGGCGAGTTCTCCTGGTTCGGCTGGGGCGACCAGCTCAGGTGGCGGCGGGGCTGGGCCGAGAACCAGCTTCTCGGGCCGGACGGCGGCACGCTGGTGGTGGCGCTCGGCGACCAGGTC
>Ga0134128_10002098_pt1 | contig 24904 bp, 31 predicted proteins | sample KB31754_FD_96462 | JGI IMG/M metagenome (GOLD analysis project Ga0134128, IMG submission 96462) | Terrestrial soil microbial communities with excess Nitrogen fertilizer from Kellogg Biological Station, Michigan, USA - KB3-175-4 | ecosystem: Environmental > Terrestrial > Soil > Unclassified ...
GCGATAAGATAAAAGAGAGCTTTGGTGATCCGCCGGATTATCTTTGCACGGATTGTTACGAGATCGTTCCGGCTAAACAATGGGACGAAATGACGGATAGGCTGCGGAGTGAACATCAATACGACTTTGAATAATTATCCAAGCCATGAGCAACATTCTACAAGTAAGCCCGGAACTAATGGCGTTCATCCGAACCCTGCCGGAAGGGTTAAAAGCAGATATATATCGGGGCGGAGTCGTTGACGTAGTCATCTCGCCAATGCTGCCCTTTGAATCCTGCTATGAAGCCTGCGACGTCGCCACGAGACAACTCTGCAAAATATCCTCCGGCGAATGGGTGCATGCAATCCTGGTTCCTTTACCCAAGGTGGATCCGGCGGGGTATGATTTGAAGGGCAATATCTTCAAAAGAAAGTCCTACAACCCTTAGTAATTTTACAAAGTCTGTAAATCGCTGGGTAATTTTATCCAAAATCCGTAAGGAATTGGAAAAGCTCAGTAAAATATCGAAGGTTAAAGGGGTAGAAATTTGCGCCGACTTTCTGTATGCCGGTAAAAGTCGAAAGGAAATCCTACAACATATTGCCGAAAACTACAAGGCTTCGGAAAAGACGGTGGACAATTGGCTGAAAGAGGCCCGTCCGCTTGTTGCCGAACGCCAGGCAGCCGCCTATGCCGAGCGGGATAGGGTAGATAAGGTAGAAGCCGAGGCCCTCGCCAAGAAGCTTAATTTAAGCCGTGAGCGTATCTTAGAAGAATACGCCAAGATCGGTTTTGCGGACGTTCGCCAGATATTGACAGTCGACGGGGGCATGAAGCAGACCTGTGAATGGGATGAAGATACGGCCGGCGCGATCGCCGGCATTGAAAGCTACGATGAGAAGTCTCGCGAAGGAGAAGTATTTGGAAAGGTGCGCAAGGTAAAAATGTGGGATAAGAAAGCGGCCCTCGACAGCATTTGCAAAGTTCTCGGCTATAACGCGCCTGAAAAAGCTCAGGTAGATCATACCAGCAATGGACAAACTCTCAGCACCACCGTTATCTTCGAAGACCCGAACGGTCCGAGTCCGGCCGAGTAAGCCGCAATACGCGATGCTCACCAGCCGGCAGCAGATCAATCTCTTCCTGGCGGGCCAAGGATCGGGTAAGACACACTGCGGTGGTCTGCTATCCGGTCATCTCATCAGCACGTTCCCCGCAGCTCATGGTTTCATCGGCGCCAATACTTATACACAGCTTTCGGACTCCACGCTCTACCGAATCCGCAATGTTTGGAAAGATGTTTTCGGCTGGACAGAATACACCAAGGGCAACAAGAAGGGCAATTTTGTCGTCGACGTGAAACCGCCGGCGCATTTCAATACCGCAGAACACGAGTACGACAGCTATCACGGCAAGATCTGTTTCCAGAACGGAACGGTGATTTACAAAGGTTCGCTGGATAATTATAAAGCCCATGATGGAAAGGAATTCGCCTGGGCCATCCTCGACGAGACCAAAGACACCAAAGAAGAAGCGGTAAAGGAGGTCATCATCGGGCGGTTGCGCGAACTTGGTATGTGGGTGAATGCCGCCGGCGAGCTAACGCAGGAGTCAGGCGGAACGCCATTCAACCCGCTCTACATCTTTACTAGCCCGGCAAAAGTCCCCTGGATTAATGAATGGTTCCGGCTGGATGAGTACCATGACGAGATCGTCCGCGAGATATATTCCGCGGAAACTTATTTCTGTCGGAAAATCGACAACAAATTGGCGGTGATCAGCTCGAGCTACCACAATCAGGCGAACCTTCCGGATAATTATATTGCCAACCAAAAGCTTAAACTGCACAGCGGTCTGCAGGATATGCTCATTTATGGCAACCCCTTTAGTCAGTCGGGCGGGGAGTTTTACAAATGCTTTGACCGTACCCGTCATGTGGCGGATCTCACCAAACTCCCGGGCTTCGATGCCAGCAGCGGCAAAGCCTATAACAAAAGCCTCGCGCTGCACGTCACGTTCGATTTTAATGTTTCTCCTTACATGACGTGCTGTGTTTGGCAGCTGGTTGGAAAAAAGGCCTACCAAATCGATGAAATATGCCTGGAAAACCCGCGCAACACGACGCCGGACGTCTGCAAAGAATTGACCCGTCGTTACCAGGGGCACACGGCCGGCATGTTCATCTATGGCGACCCGTCGGGAAAACAAGAGGATACCAGGCAGGAAAAAGGATCAAACGATTTTACGCTGATCTTGCGGTCGTTGCTGCTTTTCAAACCTTCGCTTCGCATTGCCAACGCCGCGCCGCCGGTCGTCATGCGGGGCAACTTCATCAATACCATCTTTGAAAAGGGTTTCGCGGAGATCGAAATCCTTGTCCACCACAAATGCACAAATTCGATTGCCGACTACAACTATTTGAAAGAAGCAAGCGACGGAACAAAGCTAAAGGAGAAAGCGAAGAATCCGGACACCGGCGCTAGTTACGAAAAGTATGGTCACACGTCGGATGCCGGGGACTACCTGCTCTGTATGGCGTTTGCCCAGGAGTTCGCGCAATACCAGGCCGGCGGCATCACGGCCAAAACATCGTATGGTAAAAACGCCCCACCAAAACACCATTATTAATTCCTACAACCTTTAGTATTATCCCAAAGGTTTTGTCCATCGTATTATCTTCGAAGGCAAATCCTTCCGAATAGATGTTAAAGGCCAACAGTGACAGAAATTGTTACGTGTATCGCCACATAAGGCTTGACAAAAATCAGGTGTTTTATGTGGGTATTGGCGCCAAATCGCGACCTGACGAAGGTTATCTCCGATCTAAAAAGACGAATGGCCGTAACCCGCTCTGGAAAAAAATCGTCGCCAAGACTGCTTACATCATTGAGATCGTCATTGATGGACTTACCTGGCAAGAGGCCTGTATTAAGGAGAAAGAATTCATCCTGATTTATGGAAGGATTACCCTTGGAACCGGAACCCTATCTAATCTCACCGATGGTGGCGGAGGTATATTGGGATTAAAAATGTCCGATTCGACAAAGGATAAAATGAGGGCGAAAAAAAAGGGATTTCCTTTAGCGCCTGAACATCGGGCGAAGGTGATAAAAAATCTGACAAGGAATCTGTCGGAAGAGGCCAGAATGAGGCAAAAGGCGGCCCTGAAAGGAAATAAAAATGGAGTGGGCCACAAAGTCACACCTGATAATCTGAGAAAAATGTCCAGACTTGGAATACCTCATACGGAGGAGTCAAGACGAAAAATCAGCATAGCGCAAAAAGGTCGGATCAAGAAATCAAAAGGCATTGTTGTAGCTCTTAAGAATGGGCAGGAGATAGGAAGATATAGAACAGTATACGAAGCAGCGGATGCATTGGATTGCTTTCAACAAAACATAAGCAAAGTTATTAATGATCACAGGTCGGAAACGGCTGGATATAAATTTATTAGAATATGTATTTAATCCAGTCAGACTATAAGCGCATTATCCAAAGTGAAAACCTGCAGGCCCTCATCGGCAGCGATCAATCGATCCTCGATAGCCTGGCGCTGTCTGCGGTACAAACCGCAACCTCTTACCTCACCCAAAAATACATCACTGCTCAGGAATTCCAGGATACCTTAGAATGGGATCCGGCTGTCGTTTATAAGGCGACCAATCGTGTTTATCTGGATGCTGACGCCTACGTCCCGGCGACAGTTTACGCCATCGGAAACCTGGTGCTGCAGGGCGGAAATATCTATCGCTGTAATACTGCCGGCGCAACAGGCGCCTTTAATGCCGCGCAGTGGGATTTACTGGGCGCGGAATACACGATGTTCTACGCGTCTTACCCGAATCCACTATTCCTGCTCACCAACGTCTATGCGGTGGGCGATGTTGTTTTCTGGAACAGCAACTCTTGGAAGTGCCTGATCGCTACGGTGACCGATAGTCATTGGGCCGATTTGCAATCCGGTTATTCACAAAATATACCCTACGGCAATATCCTGCCGGATGCTGTTGGCCAAAACCAATGGCAGGCGATTGCGCCCATTCCTTACACGGTGCCGGCAGCGACCGATATCCTCGATACCGCCTATTGGACGCCTGGCGATAACCGCAACCAGGAGTTGCTCAACGCGGTGATCGATATCACGCTGTACCGGGTTCACAAACGAATCGCGCCGCGCAATATACCGGATCTCCGCGTCAAAGCCTATGACGATGCGATCAAGTGGCTGAAAGACGCCGGCGACGTAGGTAGTAGCGGTATCACCGCTGATTTACCTGTTAAACAACCGAAGAGCGGCGGCCGCATCCGCTGGGGCGGCAATGTGCGGCGCGTCACAGATTTTTAATTCATGTCAAACAAACCTTCCATATATCAGCGCATCCGCAATTATCTTGTTCCTACAATGGGCGGACCGGGGTCGCGAAACGGCGCCGACAATAACAAGCCGGTAGACGTCCGGGTGCCGGCCGAGCCGCCGGGCGATCCGACGAAGAACCTGCGCAAATACATCTCTCCCGTTCAGCTGGCACGGATCGTCACCGATGTGTCCACGCTGAATGCCGGCATCGATTCGGCAGAAAATGCTTGGTATCCGCAACGGGTGAAACTACAGCAGCTATTTCTGACCACGATCCGCAACGGCCATGTGTCGGCCTGTATGGACCGGCGGTTGAAACTCACAGCTTTAAAAGACTTCATCGTCCGCGACCCAAGCGGCAAAGAGAACAAAGAGGCGAAGAAGGCATTGCAGGCAGGGTGGTTCCGTGATTTCATCCGGTATGCGCTCGAAGCCAAAGCCTACGGTTATTCCTTGGTAACCCTCGGCGACCTCGTGAACAATGGCTTTCCTGACCTTACGATCATCCGCCGGTTCAACATCTCCCCCGACCGTCTCAACGTGACGCAATTCATTTATAGCATATCCGGGGCGAACTTCTTGGAAGAACCGTACAAGGATTGGCATGTCTGGATACCGACGCCTACAGATGTAGGCGTGAGCCGCTGCGGATACGGATATCTTTATAAGGTCGCGCTATACGAAATATTCTGCCGCAATACGCTCAGCCAAAATAGCACAGCGGCCGAACTCTTCGGTATGCCGATACGGGTCGGCAAGACGTCAAAAACGGATGAAGGCGAGCGGGCGACCTACGAACAGGCATTGGCCAACATGGGCAGCGCTGGTTATATCCTCATGGATTTGGTTGATGAGCTCGAGCTCGTCGAAAGCAAGAGCCTGGGAACCGGCTATAAAATATTCGAGTCCATCGAAACCCGATGCGAGAAAAAGATCAGCAAGATTATTCTGGGTCACGCCGATGCGCTCGATAGTACGCCTGGCAAGCTAGGCGGCGACCAGGGCGGAGAAGAATCTCCGGCCGGCGCCGCGCTGCGGGATACGGCAACTGTGGACATGCTGGACTTCGCGGATCTCTGCACCAATGTCCTATTTCCCAAACTCGTCAATCTTGGGCTGACGATGTTCGAAGGACAGATTTTTGAATATCCGAATAATGACGAGCTGGCGGAGCAACGGAGCAAGGAAGATGCGGCTAACCTAGCCACGTCTCAAATTGCCGTGGCTGTTAAGCAGGCCGGCGGCGACATGGATTGGGATTGGTTCAATAAGCGGACAGGAATGAAGATTAGCGCCACTCCACCGGCCGCGCCGACGCCGATCATTCATCCGCCCGCGCCAAAGCCCGATGAAGACAAGCCGGATAAAAAGGAAATGCCAGAACGAGTGAAGAATAAACTGAAAAAGTTATATGCCCGGTAACGCCTATGTATATCGACACATACGACTGGACACCAACGAGGTGTTTTATATTGGCATTGGAATAAATAGTACGTCATACAAAAAGCCATTTAGTCGGGCATGTTCTGCAAGATCAAGAAGTTCGTTTTGGGCAGCCGTGGTTGCTAAGACAAAATACTCTGTTGAGATTATCAAAGATGGAATAACAAGATCGGAAGCGATGGATATGGAAGTTATTTTAATTCGTCAATATGGCAGGAGGGATTTGGGAACCGGAAGTTTAGTTAATATGACCGAAGGCGGAGAAGGGCTAAATGGACATATATTTACCGAAGAGCATAAGTTAAAAATTAGCAGCAGGAATAAAGGAAGAAAATTTTCCGAGGAAGCAAGGAAAAAGATGAGCGAATCCGCTAAAATTAAAAAATTTTCTGATGAGCATCGGCGAAATATCAGTAAATCGCTTAAGGGAAATAAACATTCCCTGGGAGTAAAACATACTTTAGAGACGAGAACTAAGGTGTCTCAGGCTTTATCTAAGAGAAGTTTCCGGCCCTCTTTTAAAGGTGGATCTCATACCGAAGCTTCCAAACAAAAACAATCGAAAAAATTAAAGGAGGCGTGGGCATCATATTCTGATGATCAGCGGAAGGAGCGATCAAGATATAAGCTAATGAAGGTTGTAGATACTTCAACCGGCAGGGTTTACGATAGTTTGCAGGATGCAAGTAAAGAATATGGATTTTCGTCTGGCTTATTAAGTAAGTATTTGTCTGGTAAAAGAAAAAATAAAACCTCGTTAGTCTATGCCAGATAAGCCAAAATTTAAATATTCAAAGCAGAAGCTGGAGCAATTAATTGAAGACATCTATAATGGTGATGTTTCAGAGTACGACATACCGTTAGATCTATACCAAGCTACTGTCGAATATTTAAAGGATGGGCTTTACAGAGGATATGGCCAAACGCTTGAAGAAGCCGAGGGCGCAGATTTGGATTTGTTGACAGAGCTAAGAGAAAATATATATATGTTTTCGGCGGCAAAAAATTTTGACGAATTAAAGCAAATGACCGAATTGCTTACAAATGGCGACGAGGTTCGATCGTTTGATGAATTTAAAGAAGCCGCAACCGAGGTCTTTGATATACATAATGAAGATTATCTCGCAACGGAATATCAAACTGCGATTGCCTCCGCATCATCAGCGGCAAAATGGGTTGATGTAGAAGAGCAGAAGGATGTGCTGCCGAATCTTCGATACTCGGCGATTATAGATGAGAACACGAGCGATATCTGCCTGCCGCTGAACGGGATTGTGGCGCCGGTCGATGATCCAATCTGGAACACCTGTACGCCGCCCAATCATTTTAATTGCCGGTGCGTGCTGCTACAAGAAGACGGAGACGCGACTGTTACGCCGGATGACCGAAAAGACAGCGCCTTTGAAAAAGTGGATGACGAGATGGACGAGATGTTTAAGCAGAACCCGGGCAAGACGGGGGAGATTTTTGATAAGGATCACCCGTATTTCTCGGTGCCGAAGGAAGACCTGGATTTTGCTAAAACAAATTTTGGACTACCAATACCGCCAACAGATGAAGATGAGTAAGCAAGCCGCCCGGTGTGTAAGAAAATAGGATATCGAACCTTTGGCCGCGCATTGAAGGCAATGCAACGGGCAAACCGGAAACCCGGATTCGATCTGAAGCGCGCCTATAAATGTCCCAAATGCGGAAAATGGCATAACACAAGCATGGAAGCGTATGGAAGATAAATTCAAATTCGGCCAGCTAAAGAAGAACATCGAGAAGATGAAGAAGGATTTGCCCATTATCTTGGCGAACCAGGCGCAAAACTATTTCGTCGACGCCTTTTCAAAGCAGGCATTCGACGGGAAGGGCTGGAAGGATGTGAAACGACACGATAAGACCACACCGGAGTACAAGTACCCTATCGCGCTCCGGGCTCGGAAACTGAGTTCGCCGATCTTGGTGGGGGTGTACCGGGGGCGGTCTGGAGGTGCGCTGCGGCGGGCGGTGTCGAATTCGATCAAGCGGGCGACGTTCACGTCGGTGTTGCTGCAGGTGGACCTGCCATATGCCGCCGCCCAAAATCAGGGAAACGCCAATTTGCCGAAGCGCCCTTTTATGGCGAAGTCGGCGGAGTTAACGAGACAACATCGCGAAAAGATAAAAACCTATATGGGAAAGCTATGGGAGAAATAGAGTTGAGAACGCGGCCAAAGTTTATGCGCCTATTGAGGCTTCCTAAAATCATTGTCACTTTATGGAGGATCGGATCGCGGGCCAATCTATCGCTCTCGGAACGCGTATGGATTATTCGCCAATCGATCAAAATAATAATGACAAGCTGATGCCCGGCATTAAGGATTGCCTCCAGGACATATTAACCCAGCTGACCACTTTACAGGTGGTAAACCAGGACGGCCAGACCGTGCCGCTGTATGCCCGCATCTGGAACAACCAGGTGGAATACGAAGCGCAAGGCAAAGGAATCGTCTTTCCGAAGCCCGCTGCTTTTGTTGAGATCGTCAGCCCGGCGACGTATGAGGTGATCGGCCAGGGCTACCGCGATACCGACTTATCCATCCGCATCCACCTGGTGCACGAGTTCATGGACGCCGGCGACGGGACCTTCGACCAGGATCTCGTGATCTTTGACCTGCGTGATCAGATCATCGTATTACTGACCAAGTTCACGCCATCCGGCTGCGGACCAATGAACTGCATGGTGGAAAGCCAATCCTACACCCACACGAACATCTATGAGTACATCCTGGACTTCGTTTGCAACTTCACCGATGCCAAAGGCAGCCCGTTGGATACCGGCCGCACCGTCTATACCCAATCGTCGCCGCCGACGGCGTTGGATGTTGAGGTGACGAGCCCGTTAGCGCAGGGTGGGGGACAAATGATACAACAACCGTTCTTAATACCGCAACAATGACCGACCCGTTAACCGATCTGGCAACCCTTACAGGAATGGCAAAACAAAACCTGCTATTTTTCAGCCGCAATAATGGCGTATCCTATGCCCAGATCAAAACCTTTTATATCACCAACAGCAGGATGCCGACCGTGGCGGAATGCGCCCAAATAAAAAATCGTCCAAATGTCTCGTAGTGTTATATACGCAATAACATCCAAATCTACAGGTCGGGTCTATATCGGAAGCGCGGCAAATTTCGATATGCGAAAGAATACGCACTTTTCTCAAATGAGACGAGGCGTACACGCCAATAGAAAAATCCAGAGGCATTTTAATAAATGTGGAGAAGATGATTTAATTATATCGGCACTAGAGGATGTTGCCAACAAAAAAGACCTTGTGGAAAGAGAGCAGTTTTATCTTGACACAATCAAGCCCTATTTTAATATTGCCCCTATTGCAGGAAGCTGTTTGGGCGTCAGACATTCGGATGAATCGAAAGAGAGGCGCAGGCATCTAAAAAACAAACTAGGAAAGAAATTATCTCCCGAACAAAAGGAGACCGTTCGCCAGGGGCAGCTCAAAAGATTTCAAAACCCACTGCAAAGAGAAGCCGCCAGCGCTAGGATGAAAGGTAAGGTTTCTATAAATAAAGGAAAAAAATTTACTGCCGAAAGAGCGGCGCTATCGTCTGGCGAAAACCACGGCATGCATAAACTAACCGATGCGCAGGTTTTGGAAATTCGGAAGCTTTATCAACCTCCCAGATTCCAACAGGAGCGGCGGGAATATTCCAGCCGAAAGCTCGCAAAAATGTTCGGGGTTTCTGGGGCTCAAATCAGAAGAATCTTGACTTATACAGACCGTAAAATCGTAAATATATGAGCGCCAGGTCCGTAGATCAAATTAACAGCTACATCGTAAGCGCCCTGGTGACGAACTTCGCCAACATCGGCATTACGATCAACCCGACGCTATGGAGCAAACGGAACCTGCTCCGGGAATTGTGTTATACCGTAGCCATCGGGCAGGCGCTAATGGAGCAACTACAGGATGTGTTTAAGACCAGTATAGAGGCGGTTGTCGCTACAGCCGCCGCCGCATCCCCCGCCTGGATACAAGCCAAGATGTTCGCCTTTCAATACAGCGACACCAACCCGCAGGTGATCGCCCTGATCAATACGGTACCGGTATATCCGGTTGTTGATCCTACCCTTCAAATCATTACAGCCTGCTCCGTCACGTCCAATTCGGCTAACATCGTTGCGGTAAAGGTGGCCACCGGCAACCCGTTCACCGCGCTTACGGCCCCCCAGCTGGCGTCGGCCCAAGGCTACATCAACACGATCGGCGTCGCGGGCATCAACTATAGTGTGATCTCCCTAAACCCGGATCAGCTGTACATCGCGGCCGACATCTATTATGAAGGCCAGTACGCGGCCGTTATTCAGGCGAATGTCATCGCAGCCATCAATGCATGGCTACAGCAGCAGGCGGTAACCAATTTCAACGGCATCATCAAAATGTCGGATCTCGAGCAGACGATCCGGGACATAACCGGCGTGAATGACGTGGTGTTGCAACATGTGCGCGGCCGGGCCGATACCGATTCATTCAGCGCCGGCATTGATCTTATCCTTGGATCTGCGATCATTCAGCGGCAATGGTCGACAATCGCCGGGTATGTTGTGAGCGAGACAACGACGGGCAACACGCTGGCCGATTCTTTAAACTTCATCATCAACTAAAACTGCGCAATATGTCAAACTCAAGTTCTTCCGGAAATACAGGATTCCTTTTGGGGTTGCTCGGAATCGCCTTTGTCGTTCTCAAACTTTGTGGCGTGATCTCGTGGTCCTGGTGGTGGGTGACGGCGCCATTTTGGGGTGGGCTTGCTATTGTTCTTGCCATGCTGATAATTGCGGGGTTGGTTTTGCTCGCGGGGAGGGTTGTAAAGGAAAATTCTCAAAAGAACGAACGCACGAAATATCCGATCAAATCCAAATGGGAGGAACGCATGGACCAAGTTCGGGAGCGCCAAAAGAAGGTTCGCGAACAAAATGCAAAAGCAAACTGATCATGTCTACACAACTTGTAACCGCAACCAATCGGCCGGATGGCGGCATGGACTTCAAGACCATTGAGCCGACAGAAGCCCAAAAGGAGCAGCTTGCTAAACTCAAGGTCGAGTTTGAAAAGAGCTTCGGTGTAGACCAAATATCGAGAACGGCGGAGCAATGGCGCAACCTGGTTCGGGTGTACGGCATGGATCAGGTGAAGCAGACCGAAAAAATGACCGAGAAACAGATAAAAAAGAAAATGCGTGGGTGATATCTTTTCCATAGACTTCAACCAGCAGGCGATAGATCTCCTGCCACCCGACAAGCGCGGACCCATCACTGTGGCCTTGCAGCAGGCGCTTTTGTGGGCGACGCAGTGGTGCCGCGACCTGATCCTTGGATCGTATAAGACAGGTGCCACGGCCCCGGTATATGCCGGCGGGACGTACAACCAGTACGATATGGTCATCTTTAACAAAGCGGTGTACTATTCCCTGGTGCCAAATAATACCGCCCTGCCGACAGATACAACGGCGTGGCTACTGGTGCAAGCAAATTTCATCGGCGTAGACGAGCGCGTTCGATACAACGGGCAAAAAGTCGTCCTGGAATACGCTTTGAACCACCGATTCGGCGGAACCTTTCGACCGCCGGGATCTTCGAGCCTTTCGGATATCAACATCAACAACGTAGGGCCCGTCGCCGTCGGCTTTCGAGTGGGGATCACCAAAGGCAGCACGGTCGGGCTTACAAAAAGCAGCGACGATATCGGCAATCCTTACCCGTTCGTTCAAGTGACGAATTTCAACATCAACTTTTTGAACAGTCTCTATATTTTAACCAGCGAGAAGGCGGTGCGGGATTTTGTTGATCCCGTTATCCCTAGTTCGTTGGTGTACACGATCACAAGTTATTAATTATGAATCAGTTAGATACGTCAAGTATTACCGATGCTTCCGAGTTTCCGATAAAACAGGGCACACTTGTTTTCCTGCAACAGGCCTATACACAGATCGTTGCCGCGGTCATGCAGGCACTATTAAGCCCGTCCTACAACCCGTCAACCGTCTATGTCCTTTTCGGCTGCGTCAATTCCGGCACTGCGCCGTTCTACAATATCACCGCCGGCGCAGTCTTTTACCAGGGAGAGATATTTATCGTGCCGGCTGCGGCTTTCACGGCCACCGGGTCGAATGTCGGTATTTTCCAAATCGTCACGACGCAATTCACCACGAACGCTGATCCCGTGACGTTTACCGACATGACCGTGCGGAACGTTCACAATATCCGGCAGGTCCAGGTAGTGCAGGGGGCGTCCGGAACAGGCATAGCCGATTTCTCAGCGGCATCGTATTGCAGCTTTGTCATACCAAAGCAGCTGAATCTTACTTGCACCGGCCAGGCGAATCTTTCGGGCGTGTATCCCAATCTTAACGTCGATGTGCCGAATAGCACCAACCTGCACCCCTGTCTGGGCGGCGGCTCCGTTCACGTTGGCGATGTATCTGGCGGGGGAGTAGCTGGCAACACCATAGCCGTGGTGTTTGGATCGGCGGGGCAAGCGCCGGTACTTTCGCCGGGGCAGCAATATTATGTGCAGGGCACGATCATCAGCCAGGGTACACCCCAGACCGACGCGCAGGTGCAGTGGAACGTGATCGACAGCTCCCGAACCAACACGGGATTTTCGTTCCACTTTGCCGAACTGGTCGGCGGGACGCAGGCCATTCAATTCGAATACTTACTATTTGCCAAATAACCATGGAAACTACCGCTAACAAAAAGGTCATCGACATTAACAACTACACCCGCCAAGGCAACCTTGGGATCGATATGGTTGTGGCCTGCATTCAGCATTACCGGAAGCAGGGAGTAGAACCAAAGTCCATCGTGATGAACCCGAAATATTACGGGCTGCTACAACAGTGGGTGGCATCGGTGTATGGCGATGAGCATGTTCTCGACCGGTTCTATCTGGACACCATCGAGATCCGCGCGGAGAAAATATTCTCAGGGAAGATATTGCACGTCGAAATATGGCCGAAGCCCGTTGCGGAAGCATAAACTAATGTCTGAATCCAAAAATAAAAAGCCAGTGTCGTCCTCAAAAGAACGAGCAGTCTTCGCATATTTGCGACCAAGCATCTACGCCAAATTTGAAAAGTACATCGAAAGGCATGGTGGCAGCAAGAGCGAAGCCATAAACGAGGCGATTCGCCGAATGGTGGAACCGATGTCGCCGCAAGAAAAAATATCTCCGAAATAGATCAACGATTTGTACTAGCACTTTCGCCCCTGCCCGTCAGTGGCTTTTTAGTTTTACGGGCATGTACGTAGTGCAGTCGTCGCTAAATTCCAGTGAACCTATTATGCTCATCGACATGGGCATCGGTTTCGATCCTGACGAAGGAATGGGAATCGATGGCGCCGCGTTTCAACGCGAGCTCCTGGAGCTCGATGGCATGGGATTCAAGACGATCAAAGTCTACATCAATTCTCCCGGCGGTGCCGTCATGGACGGTTACAACATTTTCAACGCCATTCTCAAAACAAAAACACCGGTAGACACCTACAACGTAGGCATAGCCGCTAGTATCGCCGGCGTGATCTTCATGGCCGGCCGCAAACGGGTGATGGCCGACTACGCCCAGCTCATGATGCATAATCCCTTCGGAGGGACTGACAAAAAGCAGCTGGACGCGATGAAAGACAGCCTTTGCACCATGCTGGCCGCTCGTAGCAGCATCAAAGAAACGGATGTCGCTTACATGATGGACCGCACCACCTGGATGGGTCCTGCCGAATGCCTGGAAAAAGGCTTCTGCACCGACATCGAAGCCACTAATGATCACAACCGCAAGTACATGCCCGCCACCACCGCGCAAGCCATGTGGAGGGCCTCCAATAAAATTTTAAACTCAGCATTCAACACCTCCACCATGGATACTTCTATCTCCAAGGCCAATGGCCTTTCGCTTATCGCCAACTATCTCGGCCTCAATGTCGACGCTACCGAAAACTCGGTCTTGCAGGAATTGAAAGCCAAGGTCAACGCCGGCATCCTAGCCAAGGAAAAATCCGACGAAGAGCTCGATAAGATGAAAAAGAAGCTCGACAAAATGCAGGCCGACTTCGAGGACATGAAGGAGAAGTACGACAAAGCCTGCAAAGACGCGAAGGACGCGAAGGACAAGGCGGAAAAGGACAAGAAAGAGGCCGAGGACAAGATCAAGGAAGAGCAGGATAAAGCCAAAAAGGTCGAGGCCAAGGCTATGGTCGAGGGCTATGTTAAGATCGGAAAGATCAAAGCCGAGTCGGTCGACAAGTGGGTCGCCAAAGCTGTCGTGGATTTCGCCGGCACCAAAGAACTGCTGGAAGAAATTCCGGTCAACAAGATAGCGGCCAAGATCCTGGTCGGCGCGAAAGCGCGGACTGACAAGAAGGAGAACGAGGAAGTCGATCCGACCGAAGTTCCGGCATCGGCTATGGGTTACATGGCACGCATCCAGGCCAATATGAACAACCGTAACAAGACGGCATAACAACAAAAGGAAAATTCATCCTATAAAATCTTAAAAAAGAGACAATCATGGCATTGCAAATTAATGATACCTCGTACGCCGGTACCTTCGCCTCCTACTTCTGGTTACCGGCTACCTTCGGCATGGACACCGTACAAAAGGGTGTGGTGTTCGTCCAGGACGGCATCAAAAAGTCCCACACGATCGGCCGGATCGATTTCGCCAATCCGCTGCAAGCCCGCCAGGCTACGCCGACGACCAGCGGAACGTTCACCATCGATGGCCGCGTGTTGACCCCCAATGACATGATGCTCTATACGGAGTTCAACCCCCGCGATTTTGAATCGCATTGGCTCGCCGAAGAGCTAAGCCCGACGCTGCTCGCCCGCGAGGTCCCGGTGGAAGCCGAGAACTACATGATGCAGATCGGCCTCAACCGCGCCTTTGAGCAGGTTGAGCTTGGCGTCTGGCAGGGTTCTACCACCTACACCGCGCCGATCGGTTCCGCCGGTAACGGTCAGCTGAAGTTTTATGATGGTTTCATCAAGAAGATGATCGCCGACAGCGCCGTACTGAAAGTGGCCAACCCTTTCCCGTTGACAGCCGCCGCTTCGGATGGTTCCACGGTGTACAATATCGTTGACGCGTTCAACGCGCTGATTCAGCTGGTTGCCACCAACAAAAAAGCGTTGCTCAGCCGGCCGAGCCGGTACAAGCGCCTGAAGTTTATCGTCTCGATCAACACCGAGCAGATCTACCAGACGTTCATCACGACGACCCAAACCTTCAAAGGCGTGAACACGACGGATGAAGGGATCAACAAGTTCAAGGGTTATGAGATAGTGCCCCTGGCCGGTATTCCGGACAACACGATCCTCTTCACAGAGGCCCTGCCGGCGAACGACTCCAATTTGTACATCGGCATGAATAGCGCCGAAGACAACAATCTGCAGCTACAACGTCTACAGGCCAATTCGGAGATGTTCTTCCTGAAGGGGCTGATGAAGTACGATGTGCAGTATGGGTTCAGCGAGCAGGCCTTCCTGTTCACCACGCTCACCTCGTCCTCGTTCAACGCGTAAACCCAATTCGACCACCTTTTTAATAAAAATACTATGTCCACATTAGCAAGGTTTACTGGCGCCAAAAACACGGAGAATACCGGCCGGGGTTTGCAGCGGGACCATCAAAGCATCGCTACCGCCGCGACGATCAATCTCGCCACGATCCCGAATGCCGCCTTTACCCTGTTTGAGATTGCCCTGGCTACGGCCACTCCGACGATCAATATAGCGGTCGGGTCATCCACAACGCCACCCTACGTGGGCGATCGGGTAGAGCTGATCATCACGCCGGATGCCACCACTCGCGTGATCACCTGGGGAACGGGATGGATTCCGCCAGCCACGACCTTATCGGCCACTGGCAGTAAGATAACTGTCGTATCGGCCATCTTCAATGGTACCGGTTGGGTTATCGATGGCACGTCAACTTCCGCTTAATCGGCGGATTTCTTTAATCCATTAAAAGGCGCTCACATGACCAGAGGATTGATCAATCACCTGAAAGCCAACCCGGATATTTCGCATGTTTATTTGAATGCGCAAGGCGGATGGCTGTTTGATCCGAACAGACTCCACCCGATCGTCAAAAACCGGCAGGAGATCCTCGACATGGAGGACAGTCTGCCAATTGAACAGGTGACCAAAGACGAATTGGGAAGCCTGATTGAGGAAAACCGGTTGCTCAAAGAGAAGATCGAGATGCTGGAGCTTGAAAAAAGCATCCTGGAGGAAGACAAAGCCGCACACCAGGCGAAAGTAACGGAACTGGAAGAGCAACTCAAAACCGTCTCCGAAAAGACGAAAAAATTGAAGAATGTCACTACCTAATATAACCTTCATCAAGGGGCAGGGAGGACTAGGGCGCCCGCTACCGGGGCAGGATTTTATATCCGCCCTGATTTTTTATACGGCCAATCTTCCCAGCGGGTTCACCACGTCCAACCGGGTGAAGGCTTTGTATGCGGTAACGGATGCCATTGCGGCGGGCATCCTGAATGATTATTCAGACGGCACGGCTGCCGAGGCCGAATATTTAATCACGGCCGCCGGCGCCACGGGTGATACCATCACCATTTCGGTCGACGATCTGGACGATACTGGCACTCCGCAGGTTGAGCAGCTATGCTCTTATGTCAAGCAGGCATCGGATTCGAGTATCGCTATCTTGGGGGCCAGCATCGCCGCGGCCATCAATGCCAATACGGTGAATAATGGCTATAGTGCCACCTTCAACACGGCCACCCTGACGATCACCGCACCGAAGAAATTCGGTATTTACCTCAATACCGGCACACCGCTGGTAGTGACTATTGTCGGGGCGATCGCCGGCACCATCACGCAGTTCACCGGCGGCGTCGCTTCTTTGTTCGCCCGCTTTTACTATCAAATCAGCGAATTCTTCCGGATGCAACCGGGAGGTATCTTATATGTCGGGTTCTTTGCGATTCCCGGCTCCTATGCATTCACCGAGATCACGACGGTGCAAAACTTTGCCGGCGGCACCGTTCGCCAGGTAGGCGTGCTAAAAGACCCTGCCAGCGCCTTCTCCACCGGCGACCTTACCCTTATCGATGGCGTCTGCAAGGCCAATGATGCCGTGCATAAGCCGCTCAGCGCGCTGTACGCGGCCGATCTTTCCGGAACGACCGATATCAGTACGCTTCCCGATCTATCCACGCTGACCGCCAACAAGTCTACCGCCGTTATCGGCATGGATGGGGGCGGCCAAGGCTGGTTTTTGTGGATGACTACCGGAAAGTCGGTCCCTGTTTTGGGTGCCGAGCTCGGCACGGTAGCGCTGGCATCTGTCAGCCAATCCATTGCCTGGGTAGGTAAGTTCAATATCAGCAGCGGCTCCGAAGATGAGATCCTGGCCTTTGCCAATGGGCAGTTGCTTAGCTCTACGGCGATCACCGACAACCTGCTGAGCTCATTGAATGATCGCAGATATACCTTTCTCAAAAAATTTGTCGGCATCTCCGGTTCCTATTTCAACGACAGCCATTGTGCCATCATCGCCTCAAGCGACTACGCCCAGATCGAGAATAATCGGACGATCGATAAAGCGATTCGCGGCATCTACGCCAATATGCTCCCGGCCTTGAACGGTCCGTTGCAGCTGAATGCCGACGGCACATTGAGCGAAACTACAGCTGCCTACTTGGAGAATCTGGCGCAAACGCCGCTGGATACCATGGTCAGAAATTCTGAGCTGAGCGCCGGCGCTGCATCAGTCAACCCTGCTCAGAATGTTCTATCTACCAGCACGGTGATCGTTGTTGTTCAGCTGGTGATCAACGGCGTGGCCCGTCAAATTCAAATCCCAATCGGCTTTGTGCCTAAAATTTCATAACCATGCCAACACCGATAGTTAACGGCGTCAATTATTCCTGGAGCAACATCTCGTTGATCCTCTTCGGGACCCCGGTGGTGGGCATCCTGGCGATCAACTACAAGAGAAAACAGAAGAAGGATAATAACTATGGCGCCGGCAGCCAGCCTGTAAGCAGGGGCTACGGGAATTATGAATACGAAGGCGATATTGAACTCTATACCGATACCTGGAAAGGCATCATTGCCGCATCTCCCAACCGAGACCCGCTGCAAATAGGGTTCTTCGATATCCCGATTACCTTCAGTGGGGATGGGGTATCAACTACCCGCGATGTCCTTCGAGCCGTAGAGTTCCTGGAGGACCCGCTGGAAAGCAAAAGCGGGGATACCAAACTGACCGTCAAAATTCCATTAATCATAGGAGGAATCGATCGATGAGCACAAAAAACCAAAACCACGACACTGCGCCGGAAAAAAAGGATCTCACTGTACTATCCGCCGAGGAAATAGCAGAATACTCCGAAAAAGCCGAAGCGCTGGCCCGGCAAGAAGGCGTCTCCAAAGTTCACCCCGTCGTACAGATCGACCCAGAGACACTTTCGCGCCATGTTTGCTATTTAAAAGAGCCGAATTATTCCACAAAGATACGGGTGATGGATAAAGCCACTACGCTCGGGGTGTATACCGCCGCCGACGAGATGCGCGAGGCCTGCCTTATCCGAACGGCGTCGGACCCCATTACCTACGGGGATAATCCGGAATGCGACCGGTATAAAATGGGCGTCACTGATTATGCGCTTACAATGGTGACCCGCCTGCAAAATCAGTTTAAAAAAAAGTAGAGCAGTACGAGATCACCAACCGGAGCACCAGCATAGATATTATGAATGCTTTCATCCGGTGTACACTCCATATTGATCCTGATACCTTATCTGAAGATGAATGGCACAAGGCATGGGGGCAGGTCCAGTATTATTTATCGATCGTCCATCAAGTCAAATTCGAATAATGTCCGATCAGAAGGTAGAATATGAGCTCAGCATGAAAGACGGCCTTTCCGCCCCGGTGGATAAGGCTTCGCACCATGTAAAAAAACTAGAAAGCAACCTGGGAGAATTGGTCGAACGCCTGGATCACGTCGCTGAGGCGTTCGGAATTTCTTTTGCCATATACAAAGGCGGAGAATTCATTCACGAAGGCATCGAGCAGACGGAAAGGCTTGACGAAGCTTCTGCGCAATTGCAAAACACCATGCAGAACATGGGTACATTCACCCAAGAGGCATTTGATAAGGTAACAGCAGCGTCCGAGGAATTGTCCGAGCATGTTAAATTTAACCAAGATGATATTTTAGGTCTTCAGTCGCAGCTCCGGATGGTGGGAAATATCGGAGAATCAGAAATGCAGCGCCTTATTTCGGTAAGCGCTGATCTCGCTACCAAGATGAACATGAGCTTGCAGGAGGCCGGCGATCTGCTTTCCCGTGGCATCAATTCCCCGGAAATGGCCCGCCGCGTAGGGATGCAGCTAAAGATCGATCCCCGCGTCATGGAACATATACAAAACCTGGCCCGTCACGGCAAAGAGGCGGCGGCCCGAATGGAATTGCTAGCCGCCGCCGAAAGCAAAGTAGGAGGAGCCGCAGAAGCCGCTTTCGATGCCAGCCCGCTTTCCCGGTTCCATAAAACGATGTATGATATTCAAATGGAAGTGGGAGAGCTTGCTGTAAAGGTGCTTGAATTTTTGGCCCCCGCCTTGAATTTCGTTTCCGCAACGTTTAAAGATTCGATCGCCTGGATGAAGGAACATAAACAGCTGCTTAAAGATATTGGGTTTACGGCATTGACGGTTGGAGGAGCTTATCTGACTTATCAAGGAATATTGCTGGGCCTGGTCGCAGTAGAGAAACTAAATGCTTTTTGGGAAATGGTTCAACTTGCGGCGATGGTGAAGGCGAACGTAATGCAAGGAGAGCTTAGCATCGGAATGACGATTCTTACGGCAGCCCAATATGGGTTAAATGCGGCCATGAAGGCCAACCCATTAGGATTTTTTATTACTTTGATAGCTGGTGCTATCGCGGCAGTTGTAGAAATGTGGAATAGGTGGGAAGGCTTTAGAGCCTTTCTATTCGCTATGTGGGGAGTAATCAAGGAATTTGGCCGAATTGTAGCCGACGTCTTTACCGGATTGTGGCATGTAATTCATGGCGTATTCACCTTTAATGGAAGCGAGATTGTAAAAGGGGCGGAACAAAGCGTAACAGCCTACGCCGAAGCTGGCAAACGAATGGCCACCGCATATATGGAGGGATGGGATGAGGGTAAGAAAAACTTTAATGACGACCATCAGGAGAGCAAAGAAAGTCTTATACCCAAACCCGGAAAGGGAGCGAGGCCGGTGCTTGCCTCAGAAGCGGTTAAAGAACCAAAGACCAAGGCTACGGGAAGCAAATCCGTAGTGATCAACGTGCATATTCAAAAATTGGGGGAAACCCATATTGCCGTCACCAACATAAAAGAAGGGCTGACAAAAATACACGATCAGATCGTCTCCGTATTGGAAGGCGCTACGAATGATTTTCAGGTCATCGCGGATCATTAAAAAATGGCAGGCCAAAACGATATCAACAATTTACGCTCCGCTTTCGCTATTCCCGATAGCGTGGTGATCGTCGCCGCCAGGACGCTCGTACCGCCCAAACCTACTATAGCGACCGCCCAACCAGGGTATAACATTGATCAGACCGATAGCAGGGATCAGGCACTTTACGCATCTGCCCTCGGGACTCCGGTCTATTCCGATATCACTTTTCAATCCGGAAGCTATAGCACCAATACGCCGGGCGTAAATAAGTCCTTCGGTCCGCTGACCTACCAGGCTGTTCTGATCACTGTCAGCCAGGCTAAAAAGATCATAAAGACGGAGATCCAGGGCCGGGATGGGACAGTTAAGGAGTATATCGGCATGGATGATTACCAGGTGGCGATCAATGGCATCTTAACAGGAGCCAATGGTCACTATCCTATCGAAGATGTAACAGCCTTAAAGGCTATGCTGGACGCGCCTATCGCGATTGAGGTAGCCTGCACGTTCCTGAACAGTCTGGGCATTCATTCGCTGGTGGTAGATAGCTATACGCTGGAACAAAAAGAAGGCGGCTATTCTTATCAAACATTTTCCCTTTCCTGCATATCGGACATTCCGCAGGAACTAAATCTTCTAAACATCTAATGTACCGCGTCGTCACAAATATCGTCATTACTCAACAACCATCACTTGCGTGGCCCAATCGCAAAACGGTTTTGGGCTTCGATTTTGTGAATCACTTCGAGTGTAACGATAACTGGAGGGACTTGACCAACAAAGGAAAATTGATTATTCCAAAAAACCTTTATTTCAGAGATGCCAATGGTAAACTACAGCCATTGAACGGAACCAATATTAACATCGGTGGTTTCAGTTCTAACGCTCCGCTTATCCTTCGCGGGGATAAGGTAAGCATTACGGCAGGGTATAAATACACCACGGCCGGCAATCGGGAAATAGTCAATACCTCCACGCTATTCAATGGGTATGTCACCAAAGTGAACAGCAGGATGCCGATCGAGGTAAGCATCGAAGATAATATGTGGATTTTGAAGCAGACGCCAATGGACAATGTGACTTTTCGCGCCACCGATACTATTGAACACGCATTGACGGTGATGATGAATAAGGTCAATTCCATGTGGAACACAAGCTTTACCGTCAACAATACAACCTCCACGCTTGTCGGCGATCCTTTCTCCATCGGAAATAAAACAGCCGCGCAGGTCTTACTATTCCTTCAAAAGAAATACGGTTTTGAAAGTTATTTCCGGGGTAATGAGCTACGCAGCGGCATCCTCGTTTATCTGCCACAGGATACTACCAATCCAGACGGCAGCCCGGTAACGCCTAATATTTTCGCCTTTCAAAACAACATCATTGATGACGAAATGGAATATGTCCGAAAGGACGATATTAAATTAAGCGCCAAGGCTACCAACACCTTCACGGAAGACACCGGAGAAGTTTCAAGGGATGGATCGCCAAAAACGAAACGTAAGCGCCTGGAGGTTCTGGTGACGATTAAGGCCAATCCGGCATCCGGAGAAGTTCCTTACACAACGACCGTGATCACTCCGCAAAACCCGATCGCCGAAAATATCGAAGGGGAGCGGCATGATTTCCATTTCCCTGGTGCCCGAACGATCGCCGAGCTGGCCAACATGGCTTACCTGAAATTGATCCAGTTCTATTATACCGGTCTTCGCGGAAAGTTTACCACGTTCGGCATCCCATTTGACCGGAAGGGGGACAACATTCAAATCCTCGACACCATCCTTCCGGAGCGTAATGGCATTTTCAGGATCAAAGAGGTCGATTATTCCGGGGGCGTCGAAGGCCTCCGGCAGGACATTCATCTGGATTTCAAACTGAATACGTGAACGAAACCAGGACCATACGAGAAACTATTCAACGTCTGGCAGGCACTCACCAGCCAGACGGGATTAAACTGATCGACGCTACGGTGAATAGCTACGACGAGCCGTCAAGGACCTGCGATGTAACGGCCATTACCGGAATAGTCGGCGAGGATATACCTGGCGTGCGGTTAATGTCAGATGCTGATGATGGGATATTGCTGCTACCGACAGTCGGAAGTACGATAACCATTGCAAGAAGTGCTTTTACCGATCCCGTCATGATTGCGTGTAGCGGGCTGGATAAGATCATTCTGATGGGCGGCGATCTCGGCGGCCTGGTCATGCTGCTGCCGCTGTTGACCAAACTGAACAACCTGGAGAACCTGGTCAATGATCTGATAACGAAGTTCAATGCCCATACCCATAATGTAACGGCAGTGGGATCGCCGACGGGACCGAATTTATTGCCGGAGAGCGATACGCTTACGCCGACAGAACGAGACGATTTAGAAAATCTGAACATCACACAAGGCTAATGGACCCAAGGTATGACATACAATATGGTGACGCCGACGACCTGCTGGTGGTGGATAATGATCTGGTCTATGACGTGAGCGACGAGCAGCATATCGAGGATACGATCAATGCGAGCCCCGGGTGGTGGAAAGAGAATTTTTCCGATGGGGTGAGTATCCGGTCCTATCTGAATTCGGACGGCCAGGCGCAAATCCTTGCCCGTTCGATTTCGGTTCAGTTGCAAAGCGATCTGTATACGGTGAATAATCCGATTGTGCAATTTGGCGCAGATGGAAAACTTTCGATTCAACCAAACGCCAGCTAAATGATACAGGAATTCGTCGCAGTGGACCAGAGCACAATTTGGGATGTGGTAAACAACACCTATGGTAGCGTAGATTATATCGTAAAACTGATGCAGGATAACGGGTTTCAAAATGTAAATGCATACCCGGATAACGGACAGGTTTTTTTATATGACGACACCTTGGTAGTGAATCAAAATAGCAAACAAACATCGGTGGCCCCATTGAAATACGCCACGCGTGAACGCACAACGACAAATGACGAGAACATGAAATATTATGAGCAGGTTTTGGAGGATCAATATACTTCGGCGGCAGATGGCGAGACGATCGTCGTCCGTCCGGCGTTGATCGGCAACCGCATCGTCCAGATCGAAAAGGAGATGAAGCCGCTGTACGAGACCGATTTCCTGTTCAACCCGTCGACGGGAACCATCACGCTGCAGGCCGGTGTGACAGTCGACAATGGACAAACTTTATTTATTCTTTACGCAACCGTGATCACATCATGAAAAAATTACTCATAGCCCTTTTGGTTTTTGCTGGTTTTGCCGCTTCCGCCCAGACCTATACCGGCGTTGCTGGCCGGTGGGAATACCAATGGGTCAAAGTAGACAGCGGCTACCGCGGTCCACTGGATACATTGGCTTCGGCCCCGATTGGGGCTACTGCTGTAAAAGGCAGCACCCTTTATATAAAGCTCAGCACTGGCTACTGGCAGGCGATCACCGGCGCCGGCGGTAGTGGGGTGTGGGGGTTTATTTCCGGCACCTTATCCGCCCAAGGCGATCTGATGGCTAAATTCGGAACTAAATATGATACGGCGACTCGGTTAATGGATACGCTTTACGCGATCACCGATAGTACTTTTGGGTTTTACATCAACGGGATTTTCCACTCCTTCAAAGCTCGGGGATCGGTCCTCTCCTTCATGGGAAGAAACGGGGCGATAACCTTGACCCAACATGATGTCGACAGCGCTTTAGGCTATGTTCCTTCGCAACTGCCCAATGTTGCAAACTCGCTGCAGGTTATCAATAACGGGAATACCAACGGCTGGCAGACCGGTCTTTATTCTGCCCGGCCGGCACCCGGGAACTTCGGCAATTATTATACAGCGACCGACTCGCTCGCCATTTATTTTGATAACGGCATCACCTGGTTATCGATCAGCAAATCGGCAGTCAGCGTCCCTTCGGTTTTTGGGCGCACCGGGCCTGTCGTTGCACAGACAGGCGACTATACGGCGGCCCAAGTCGGATTGGCTAACGTTCTCAACAGCTTACAGATCGTTAATACTCTGGGCACGCCATCTGCGAGTTCGGACGTATTTGCCAACCGGCCCGCAGCGGGAACGGCCGGGCGCCTGTTCGTGTCGACAGATACCAAAGAGATCTACCGGGATAACGGTTCGTCCTGGGATAAAATCGGTTCGGGTGCGTCTGGCGGCGTAACGACCTATGCGGCCTTGACGGACGTCAATCTTACTTCGCTGATCAATGGCCAATTGGCTCAATATAATAGCGGAACAGGAAAGTGGGTGAATATCACCCCCACAAATGCACTCGTTGGACTTGGCAATGTGCCGAACGTCGATGCCACGAATGCGGCGAATATATCCAGCGGCACGCTGCCAGCGGCGCGGATTGGCGCAGGATCGATAGATCTTACGACCAAAGTAACCGGTGCACTGCCAGACGCCAACATCGCCAGCGCGGCCAACTGGAATGCGAAGGTTTCCGACTCCGGTTTCCAGGTTCTCCAAGCGACCCTCACCGGCGTACCGGTAGATAAGTATGTAGATGGATCGGGACACCGGTTCGTGCGTTACGATACCACCGGTACCCACCCTGGTGCCATGGGAACAAATGCCGGCATCCAAAAGAAGATCGACTCGCTTAGCGCGGTGATTGGTAATCTTCTGTCGGCAAAATTCGGGCTGACGGATACCGGCTATACAAAA
>Ga0134128_10002099_pt1 | contig 24899 bp, 18 predicted proteins | sample KB31754_FD_96462 | JGI IMG/M metagenome (GOLD analysis project Ga0134128, IMG submission 96462) | Terrestrial soil microbial communities with excess Nitrogen fertilizer from Kellogg Biological Station, Michigan, USA - KB3-175-4 | ecosystem: Environmental > Terrestrial > Soil > Unclassified ...
CCTTCGCGCCGATCTTTTTCGCGTTGCTGCTGGTGGTGCCATTCGGGCCGGAACTGGGCTGGCGGCGCGGCGACTTAAAGGCCAGCGCGCGCGCCTTGGCGCCGGCGATGGGCCTTGCCGCCGTCGCGGCGGTGGCCGTTCTGGCCATGATAAGCCCGCGCACCCTGACCGGGACGCTGGCTTTCGCCGTGGCGGGTTGGCTGATCGGCGCGGCCATTCTGGATTTCCGCAAGCGCAAAGGCGCGCGTGCCAGCGCCTTCGCCGCCGCGCTGGCGCACGCCGGATTGGGTGTCACCCTGATGGGCGTGGCGGGCACCAGCCTGTGGCGCAGTGAAGCGCTGGATGTGGTGGGGCCGGGCGAGACCATGCATGTCGGGCCTTACACGTTGCGCTTCGATGGCGTGACCCAAGTACAGGGACCGAATTTCCAGGCGACGCAGGCGCAGCTGGCTTTGATGGACAAGGGCCGTGTGGTGACGGTGCTGAGACCTGAGAAGCGCGTCTATCCCGCCGAAGGACAAGAGACGGCCGACACCGCCATTCGCACGACCGGGCTTCGCGATCTTTATCTTGCGCTGGGTGATGATCGCGGCAATGGACGCTGGACCATTCGCGCCTATGTCAGTCCGCTGGCGCCCTTTATTTGGCTGGGTGCGCTGGTGATGGCTTTAGGCGGAGCGCTGAGCCTGTGGGGACGCTTGCGCGTCAAGCTGGCGGCGGCGCGACCGGCTATCCAGCCCGCGGAATGAAAAAGCTGATTTTTCTTTTGCTGCTGCTGGCCGCGCCCGCTTTCGCCGCGCCGGCGCCCGACACTTTTCCCAATCCCGCCATGGAGACGCGCGCGCGCGCCTTGCAGCGGCAATTGCGCTGTCTGGTTTGCCAAGGCGAAAGCATCGATGAGTCCGGCGCTACTTTGGCCGCCGATCTTCGTCATCTGGTGCGCCAACAAATCGCGGCGGGCAAAAGCGACGCCGAAATCAAAAGCTTTCTGGTCGCCCGTTATGGCGATTTCATCCTGATGCAGCCGCCGCTTCAGGCCGACACGATGATTCTCTGGTTGGCCCCTTTTGTGGTACTTTTGGGGGCCGGAGCCGTGGCCTTTTGGGCCATTCGCCGGGCCAGGCCCGGAGCGGACGAGGAGCCGCTTTAGAATCTTTCAACTATTTAATATAACGGTCAGGAACTAGAAATAATGCAGGCGTATACCCACCCCATGGGGTCTTCCGGGGGCGGACGGACGCCGGCTCAAGGAGCGCATGATGCAGACTGAGAATCCCAACACCCCGCAATCTTCCACCGCGTTGCGCCGCACCCGCGCGCGCCTTCTGGCCATGGGCAGCGCCGCCGCGATTCTGGTCGTCGGCCTGGGCGCTTTCGCGCTTCTGCCCGGCGCGCACCCGACCCGCATTGCCGAAAACCGCCCGGTGCAGCTCGCCGCCAATGAGCGCAGCTCCACGCCGCGCATGCTGGAGAATTCCTCGCCCTTCAGCTTTGCCGATCTGGTCGAGCGCGTCAGCCCCGCCGTCGTCACCATCACGTCGGAAACCATGACCACCGAAGCCGATGGCGACGAGCAGCAAGAGAATATTCCCGAGCCGTTCCGCGACTTCTTCAACCAGTTCAACCAGCAGCATCCACAGCGGCCGCACAAGGCGATCAGCGCAGGCTCCGGCTTCATCATCGACAAGTCCGGCCTGATCGTCACCAACAATCATGTGGTCGACAATGGCAAGAAGATCACCGTCAAGCTTCCCGACGGTCGCAGTTTCGACGCCAAGCTGATGGGCACCGACCCGGCCACCGATATCGCGCTGCTCAAGATCAAGGCCGAGAAGCCGCTTCCCACTGTGGAATTCGGGGACGACCGTCAGCTGCGCGTGGGCGACTGGGTGGTTGCGGTGGGCAATCCCTTCGGCCTGTCCAATTCGGTCACCGCGGGCATCGTCTCGTCCATCGGCCGCGACATCGGTGCGGGCAATTATAACGACTTCATCCAGATCGACGCGCCCATCAACCGCGGCAATTCCGGCGGTCCGACCTTCGACTTGCGCGGCCAAGTTATAGGCATGAATTCGATGATCTTCTCGCCCTCGGGCGGCAGCGTGGGCATCGGCTTCGCCATTCCGGCTTCCACCATCCATGATGTGGTGGCGCAGCTTCAAGCGCATGGCAAAGTGGCGCGCGGCTGGCTTGGTGTCAGCATCCAGAGTGTGACGCCTGAGATCGCCTCTTCGCTGGGCATCAAGGACGCCAAGGGCGCGTTGGTCGCGGAAGTCGTGCCCAACGGTCCCGCCGCCAAGGCCGGCTTCGAACAAGGTGACATCATCACCGCCATCAATGGCCAGGCCGTGGAAGACAATCGCGATCTGACCCGCAAAGTGGCGCTGGTGCCGTCGGGCCAGAGCGCGAATTTCTCGATTGTGCGCCAGGGCAAGGCGGAAAATCTCAAGGCCGAGATCGGCAACCGCCCGGACGACAAGGTGGCATCGAACGCGCCCATCCCGTCCAACGGTCCTGCCGCTACGGGCAATGCGATGGGTCTGGGGTTGGCGTCGCTGACGCCGGACGCGCGCAAAACGTTCAATCTCACCGAGAGCGCCGCGGGCGTGTTGATCACCAAAGTCGATCCCAACAGCGATGCCGCGGAAAAGGGCTTGCAGCCCGGCGACGTGGTGCAGCGGGTTGGCGGACGTCTGGTGCACACCCCGGCCGAGGTTCAGTCCAGTGTGGCCGAAGCGCAGAAGGGCGGCCGCAAGAGCGTGTTGCTTCTGGTCGCCTCTGCCCAGGGCGGTTCGCGTTTCGTCGCCGTGGATGTCGGCGCCTGAGTTCGAGTTCGAAGGATAACGGATGGCGGGGCTGACGCCCCTCCTTCCGGCCCCCCGCGCCGGTGGCGGTGAGTCCCCCCACCCTCGCCGCCGGCGCGGACCCTTTCTGTGCCAAGGAGTCTGACCGCATGCGAATTCTCGTCGTTGAGGACGATCTGGAAGCCCAGCGTTATCTGGTTCAAGGGCTGAAGGAATCCGGCCATGTGGTGGACGACGCCGCCGACGGCGATCTGGGATTGTCGCTGGCGCTGTCCAGGCCCTACGACGTGGCGATCATCGACCGCATGTTGCCCAAGATGGACGGCCTGGGCGTGGTGGCGGAGATGCGCGAGCATGGCAATGCCACGCCGGTGCTGTTCCTTTCCGCGCTGTCCGAAGTGGACGACCGGGTGAAGGGCCTCAAAGCCGGCGGCGACGATTATCTCACCAAGCCTTATGCCTTTGTGGAATTGCTGGCCCGGATCGACGCTCTGATGCGCCGCCGCTCGCCGGTGACAGTCAAGACGCGGCTGACGGTGGGCGATCTGGATCTGGACCTGCTCACCCGTGCCGCCAAGCGCGGCGATCAGGCGATCGATTTGCAGCCGCGCGAATTCCGCCTGCTGGAATATCTCATGCGCCATGCCGGCCAAGTGGTAACACGCACCATGCTTCTGGAAAGCGTGTGGGAATATCATTTCGATCCCCAAACCAACGTGATCGACGTGCATATCAGCCGGTTGCGCGCCAAGATCGACAAGGGTTTCGACACGCCCTTGCTGCACACGATCCGCGGCGCCGGTTATATGATCCGGGCGCGGTAACCCAGGCGAGGAGGGCCATGCGCGCAGGCTACCGTCTTCTCCGCACACAGGCCTTTCGCCCCCGGGAGCGCAAGCAAGCAGTCTTGTCTTTCGGCGGTTTCGCACCGCCAGTGGCTCGCAGATTGCGCGACCAGATAAATCAAACGATGCGGAACGGCTGATGCGCGCAGGCTATCGTCTTCTTCGCACGCAGGCGTTCCGCATCGTCTTGGTGTATGTGCTGCTGTTCGCCGTTTCGGTGAGCGCGCTCCTGTTCTTCACCTATTGGAATACGCGGCGCACGCTGGATGCCCAGACCGACCAGATCATCGAGGCCGAGATCACTGGCCTGTCGGAACAATGGCAAAGGCTGGGTCTGAGGGGCCTGGGCGAAAGCGTGATGAGCCGCGCGCTGCATGCCCGCGACGAGCTTTATCTTTTGACCGACAGCGAGCACCGGATCCTGGCGGGCAATCTGGACATCTGGCCGGCCGTCACCGCCAACCCCGGCAATTTTGTCGAGTTCGATTATGAGCGCCGCGTCAATGGTGTGGCCGAAACCAGGCGCGCGCGGGGCCGGCTCTTCTCGTTGCCGGGAAATTTCTATCTTCTGGTGGCGCAGGATGTGCACGACCGCGATCTCACCCAGCGCCTCTACACCACCACTTTGCCCTGGACCGTGGCTTTGATCTTGCTGTTCGGCCTGTTGGGCGGCGCCTTGATGAGCCGCAACATGCTGAGGCGCCTGGACGCCATCAACCGCGCCTCCGGCGAGATCATGGCAGGCAATTTGACCCGGCGCGTTCCCGTCACCGGCGCACAGGACGAATTTGACATGCTGGCGGAAAATCTCAACCGCATGCTCGATCGCATCGAGCGGTTGCTCAAGGGCCTGCGCGAAGTCACCGACAGTGTGGCGCATGATCTGCGCACGCCGTTGAACCGGCTTCGCCAGCGGCTGGAGCAATCGCTGGCGCGGTTGGCCGCGGCGGGCTCCGACACCGGCGAAATCGAACGCGCCATCGCCGACACCGATCAGCTGATCGGCACCTTCAACGCGCTATTGCTGATTGCCGAAACCGACGCCGGCGCCGCCCGGGGCGCTATGTCGCCGCTCGACCTTGCGTCGGTCGCTGGCGATGTCAGCGAATTGTACGAGCCGCTGGCCGAGGAAAAGAAAGTCAGCCTCACCCTCTCCACCGCCAGTGTGCCCCAAATCGAAGGCAATCGCAGCCTGGTGGCGCAGGCACTGGCCAATCTGGTGGACAATGCCATCAAATACACCCCGCCCGGCGGCCGCGTGGCGATTGCCATTTCCCAGAGCTTTGCCGGTGTCGATCTCTCTGTCTCAGACAGCGGGCCCGGCATCCCGCCGGAGGACCGCTCCCGGGTGGTGGAGCGATTTGTCCGCCTGGAAGCGAGCCGCAATTCGCCGGGCACAGGCCTTGGCCTTTCGCTGGTGGCGGCGGTGGCGCATTTTCATAACGCCCAACTGTTGTTGGAAGATAATGCGCCGGGCCTGAGGGCCATCTTGCGTTTCCCGCGACCGGTGCTCCGCCTCAATTTGCCCGGAGCCAAGCCCGCGCAAATCCCGTCTCGCACCGCCGCCGAATAGAATTTAAAGTCGGGTTATGCCCGATTTGCACGTCCCGCCCCTGCCATTTGATTCCGCGCGGGTCCAACGCACGCTGGAAACGCTTGGGGAGCGCGGCTTTTTGCCGGATGCGAATGCGCAAACCCTGCTGGACGGTGTTTTCGGGAACAGTCCTTTCTTGAGTCGACTTGCCGTCCGCGAGCCGGAGGCGCTGGGGCGCTACTTCCAACAAGGCCCCGACGCCGCTTTGCGGGGCGCGATCGCGCTGGCCGAGGCCGTCGCGGATTTGGACGATGAGGCTCTTGCCATGCGGCAGCTCAGGGAAGCGAAGCGGGTGGCCGCGCTCACGATCGCGTTGGCCGACATCGCAGGCGTCTGGATGCTGAACCAGGTGACTGCCGCACTCAGCCAATTCGCCGATGCCAGCGTGCGTGGCGCGCTGAGATTTCTGCTGCGTAAGGCGGCGGACCTTCATGGCATGAGAGAACAGGATGGCGCGGTCCTCGAGGCCACCACCGGCCTCACCGTGCTGGCGATGGGAAAATATGGCGCCCATGAACTGAACTATTCCAGCGATATCGACTTGGTGGTGTTCTATGACGCGGGCCGTTTTCCCTTCGCCAAGCGCGGCGATGCCCGAGGCGCCGCGGTCGATATCGTGCGCGGGTTGGTCAAGCTCCTGGCCGAGGTGACATCCGATGGCTATGTCTTCCGCACCGATCTCAGGCTTCGGCCCGATGCCGGCGCCACACAGGTCGCGATCTCGCTGGAGGCGGCCGAGGCCTATTACGAAAGCCTGGGCCAGAATTGGGAGCGCGCCGCCATGATCAAAGCGCGGCCTTGCGCCGGCGACCCCGAGACGGGCGCCGCGTTCCGGTCCGCGATCGAGCCGTTCATCTGGCGGCGGAACCTGGATTTCGCGGCCATCGAGGACATTCATTCTATCAAGCGTCAGATTCACGCCCATGCCGGCCATAGCGAAATCGCCGTCGCCGGGCACAATATCAAGCTGGGGCGCGGCGGCATCCGCGAGATCGAATTTTTCGCACAGACGCAGCAACTCATCCTTGGCGGCCGCCACGCCTCGCTGCGCGCGCCCGCGACGCTCGACGCTCTGGCGGCGCTAGCCGCGCACGGCACCATTACCGAAGAAACGGCGGCGGACTTGACGCGTGCCTATGACTATTTGCGGACGCTGGAACACCGCCTGCAAATGATCGAAGACGAGCAGACCCACACCGTGCCCAAAAGCAGCGAAGGCGTGGCGCATGTCTCCTGTTTCATGGGTTATGACGATGTCGATCAGTTCCGCATGGCCCTGACGGGTACGCTGGAAAGCGTGCAGGGCCATTACGCCCGCCTGTTCCAGCGCGAAGTGGCGCTGACTGACGTGCATGGCAGCCTGGTGTTCACCGGCGTGGAAGACGACCCGGAAACGCTGGAAACCTTGCGTGCAATGGGCTTCGGCGCGCCGTCGCAAGTGGCGGGGGCCATTCGCGCTTGGCACCATGGCCGCATCCGCGCCATGCGTTCGGCGCGCGCGAGAGAGCTTCTCACCAAGCTGATCCCGGCGATCCTGAAAGCGCTGGCGGCGACCGCCGATCCCGACGCGGCCTTTGTGCAATTCGACCGCTTTTTATCCAATCTGCCTTCGGGGGTTCAGCTTTTTTCACTGTTCTTGGCGCGGCCGGAGTTTCTCTCTCTGTTGGCGAATGTGGTGGGATCGGCGCCCCGGCTTGCCATCCACCTGGCGCGCACGCCAGCCACGCTCGATGCTTTGCTGGATGCGGGTTTCTTAGGCTCGCTGCCGGATCGCGCGCTGCTCGGCCAAAGCCTGAGCCGCCAGCTTCAAGGCGATTACGAGGAGCAGCTCGATGGCGCTCGACGGTTCGCACGGGAGGAAAATTTCCGCGTCGGCGTGCAGCTGGTGGATGGCGCGGCCAAGGCGGAAGAAGCGGGCGCCGCCTTTGCTCGCGTCGCCGAAAGCGTGATCGGGGGCCTTCTGCCGGTCGTGGAAAGCGAGCTCGCGATAAATGCGGGCCGCGTGCCCGGCGCGGAATTTACGGTGATCGCGCTAGGCAAGTTGGGCGGGCGGGAGATGACGGCAAGCTCCGACCTTGACCTGGTCTTTGTCTATGACGTGCCCGATGGCGTCGAAAGCTCGGACGGCGCAAAGCCTCTGTCGCCCACGCTTTACTTCGCGCGGTTGGCGCAACGGCTGATCGCGGCGCTGACTACGCCGACCGGCGCAGGCACGCTCTATGAAGTGGACATGCGGCTTCGTCCCAGTGGCAACAAAGGGCCGGCGGCCGTGAGCCTGAAGACTTTCGCCGATTATCACGAACGCGAAAGCTGGACCTGGGAGCATCTGGCGCTGACGCGGGCCCGTCTGGTGGCTGGGCCGAAGATGCTGGGCGCACGCGTGGAGGCGGAGATCGCGACGCGGCTTGCCCAGCCGCGGGAGGCATCGCGCATTCTCGCCGATGCGCGCGAGATGCGCGGCAAGATCGCCGCGCAATATCCCGGCAAGAACCGCTGGGATCTGAAATATGCGCCGGGCGGTCTGATCGATATCGAATTCCTGGCGCAGGCGCTGCAACTCATCCATGCGCCGGCGCGGCCGGATATTCTGGACACCAACACGGTCGCCGCTCTCAAGAAGGTCGCGGCCGCCGGCTTTTTGCGCGAAGCGGATGCGCGGATATTGATCGAGGCAGCGGCTCTGGAGCAGGCGTTGACTCAAATCCTTCGCATCGCGCTGGACGAGACGCTGGACGCAGCGACCGCTTCGGCGGGTCTGAAAGGGTTGTTGGCGCGGGCAGGCGGGGTTGGCGATTTCGACGCCCTGGAGCGGGAACTTGGCGCACGCCAGGATGCGGTCCGGGCCGTTTTCAACCGTCTGATGGCGGGCTGAACAAGGCGGTTTGACCCGTCCAGGATTGGCTTGAAACCGGCTGGACGATGGGCGATAACCCCCTCCCTCGAACTTGGAATGCGGGCGTAGCTCAGGGGTAGAGCATAACCTTGCCAAGGTTAGGGTCGGGCGTTCGATTCGCCTCGCCCGCTCCAAGTTTTTCAACGAAATCAGATAGTTACGTCAAGCATAACCGGATTTCAGGGCGAGACGGGCGGTAACGTTCGAAAGCTTTTCAGCGCCGCCGGGCTGACACCGCACCGGCCGATGTCGGGAAACAGCTGCTAGCTAAGCACTAATCAACCTTGGGAAGCTAAGTTTTGCCGTCCGATAAGGCCGGTAAATGAATTCCGACTTTGAAAACCCCTATCCGATGGCGTTCAAGGGGCGTACCGAGGCATTGACCCGGTCTCGCCGCAGTCAACGGCCCGGATTTTTTCTGGCGGCGGCTCTGGCGTCTCCGTGGCTATTGGCTATTGGCGTTTTGCTGTGGGCGCATCAACCCGCCAGTTCGCCTCTGTATGCCGTTAATCCCTACGCCTTTCTGTTAGCGTTCGCCGGTGCGAATGTGGTCATCGTCGCCTGCCTATTGCGCGGCATTCGCAGAGACGAGGCCAAACATGACGATGAGCAGCTTTTGTTTCACAACGCCCGAGATGGGATGCTGCTGGTTCGCGTCAAGGGCGTCCGCTCCGGTAACCTTTCATTCGTCGTCGGGGTAGAGAACCCTGCAGCCGTCGAGCGCTTAAAAAAGTACGGCCAGACACAATCCTTCGTCGGTCGCAGTATTGAGGAAGCTTTCCCCGCCTGGCTTGCGGAGCGAACGCGCCAGGAATACACGACCTGCGTTACAAGCCGCCGCATCCATCGCTATCAGATCAGCCCGCCCGATAAGGCGGTGACGCATGAATCCGTCGCCACACCGGTTCTGGATCCAACAGGAACCTTTGTTACGCATATTATCGTGATCATGCGAGACATAAGCGAACGAATTCGACATGAGCAAGAATTGGCGGCGGCTCTTGTGACGGCCGAGTCCGCGAACAAAAGCAAATCCGAATTCCTTGCCTCGATGAGTCACGAACTTCGCACGCCGCTCAACGCTGTCCTGGGTTATTCCGAACTCATGATGCACGGGATAGGGGGCGCGCTTACCAAAAAACAAACTGAGTATCTTGAATATATTCATCAAAGCGGTGCGCATCTTCTGAATATAATTTCCGACATACTGGATCTGTCAAAAATCGAAGCCGGGCAGTTCATACTTCATAAAGAAGAAACCAACCTACGCTCTCTCATCGATGTATGCCTGTTGATGTTAAGGGAGCGGGCGTCTGCAAAAGGGTTGAACCTGGCCGCGGATATCCCGCCGGTGCTGCCGACGATCGAGATCGATCCGCTACGTCTTAAACAGGTTATTCTGAATCTGCTTTCGAATGCCGTTAAGTTTACGGCCGAAGGGTCGGTTACGCTGTCGGCACGTTGTCATGCGGCAGATGGTTGCGTTCTCACAGTTTCGGATACGGGCGTTGGAATGACGCCGGCCGAACTTGAAATTGCGCTCCAACCCTTTGGACAGGTCGAAAGCGCTTTTTCGCGTAATCATGATGGGGCGGGGCTAGGTTTGCCGATTGCGCATCACTTGGTGAAGCTACATGGCGGACAAATGACACTCGAGAGCAGGAAGGGCTATGGAACAGTCGTTACGGTTGTGCTGCCGCTCTCGTTCAATCGTCGAACTGAGCTGCAGAGCGAACCGACATTGAAGGCTGCGTCAGGGAATTGATGGAGGCCAAATGCAGGCCGCGCACGCTTTGAAGCGCAGGGCATAAAGTTGTTGTTCTGGCGAGCCAAGCAGGAGAGCTCGGCCACACCATAACATCGACCATGCAGATCAATCCTTCCGGATTGCAACACGACCCTTCCTTGAGTTCCGCTCAAAGCACGCTCGATCAATGTCGATCCGAAGCCCTTTCGGGTCGGCGGTTGCACTGGCGGTCCGTTTTGTTCCCGCCAGATCAGGCAGATTTCTGGCTTTTCCTTCCGGCTGAATTCTTTCCAATCAATGGAAACTCGGCCCGCTCGCCCATCGGGCCGCCGAAAGGCGGTCTTTTGTTTTGGGGCATTCGCCGCTCAGTCGCGATAGCGGGTGAGGGCGTCGCCCAAGGCGTCTTTCAGCGGGCCGAGCCAAGGTTCGAATTTCCGCCATTGATCCAGCCCGTCCCGGAAGATGGGCTGGCGCACCTGTTCCGAGCTGGGTGTGCGTACGCTGCGCTTGTTTTCATGGAAGCTCATGCAGGCGGGTTCAAAGTCGAGGTCGCAATGATCCAGGATCCACCGCACCTGGCCTTCCAGATTCTCGACCAGATCTTCGTGCTGAACCCGTAGGACGCGCCCGGGCAAGACGTCGTCCCAATGGCACATCAGGCCGAGATAGGTCCGGTAGTAACGCGCAATATCTTCCGCGCTATACGAGAATTCCTGACCATGGGCGAAGAGCTGTTTCAGATTGCTGAAGCAGCAGGACATGGGTTCGCGCCTGGCATCGATAATCTTCGCATTGGGCAGCATCAGATGGATGAGGCCGATATGCCGGAAATTGTTCGGCATCTTGTCGATGAAGAAGGATTTATTGGTGCGATAGGCCTTGGTGTCGCTTAGATAGGTCGCCCCGAGTTTGGTGAAATCCTCGCGCGTCATGCCTGTGAGCACCCCGGGATAGCGCGGATTGTCGAGGTCGGGATCGCGGCCTTGCAAGTTCAGCACGACGCGTTGGATGTCGGCCAGTTCCTGCGTGCCTTCTACCTGGCTGTGACAGGCGAGAATTTGTTCGATCAAGGTCGAGCCCGAACGCGGCAGGCCCAGGATAAAGATGGGATCGTGGCGCGGGTCGCCCCAACCCTTGCGCGCCTGGAAGAATTCGCGCGTGCAAATCTCGATCTGTCTGCTGGTATTGGTTTCCAGGATTTCCGGCCGGTACCGGCTTTGACCGCGTTTCAAGGCGTTGCCACGCGCATAAAAGGTCCAGGATTCCGCGATTTCGCCCCGATCTTCCAGCGCCTTGCCCAGCGCGAAGCAAAGATGCAGGCGATCCTCGCCAGTCGTGCCTGGCGCGGCTTCTTCGCTGCGCATCCGCGCCACCAGATCGTCGCCAAAGCGATAGGTTTTGAGATTGGCGAGGCTCCAATAGGCGTCGCCAAAATCCGGCCGCGCTCGCGCCGCCGCGTGATAGGCGTCGATCGCTTCCGGCAATTTTCCCACTGTCTTCAAGGCATGACCCAGCCAGAGATTCACGTCCGCCGATCCTGGCAGGTCGCTCAGCATCTCCCGATAAAGCAGGATGGCGCGGTCATGCTCGCCCAGGCCGACGGCGATGGTGGCGGCGAGCGAGCGGTAATCGGGGTTTTTGGGATCGAGCGCCAAAAGTTTTTCGATCTCGCTTTTGGCCTTTTGATATTTGTGCCGCTGCGCCAGGGTCTGAGCATAATCGTGGCGCGCCGCACGGTGATCAGGCGCCAGGGTCAGGACCGCGTCCAAAAGCAGCTCCGCATCGTCCAGCGCATCATGCGCCATGGCGATCTTGGCCAGAAGCCGCATCGCTTCGGGATGGTTGCCATTTTTCAGAAGATAGGCGCGTATGATCCCTTCGGCGGGCGCCAACTCGCCATCTGAGAAGAGCGATGTCGCAGACACGACTTCAGATGGCAGATTCTTCAACGTGGCGACATGCTTGGCGGCGATGGCGGTGTTGCCGGTGTCGCCGCTGAGGCGATAGACGCCTTCCAGCATGCGCCAGCTCATGGGCAAGGCGGGATTGATGTTGACGGCACAGAGCAGCGCGTCGATGGCCCGCGGCGCGTCCTTGCGCGCGACATGGCAAAGACCGCGCTCTTGATGCATCTGACTGAAGCGCGGCTGCAATATTTCCAGCCGATCGAGAACTACCAGGGCGTCTTGAATGCGATTGAGATGACGAAGGCTCGTGGCCGCGATCAGGAGAAGGTCGCGATTCTCCGGCAGGGTTCTGAGCAACGCTTGGGCGGAATGGAGAGCTTCTTCATGCCGGCCGGCCTTTTGACAGTCCCGCAGCCGGCACAGATCTTCCTCTATCGGCAATCGCGGGCTTGTGTCGGTCGCGCTCATGGAACCTTAAAGCAAAATAGGCGGACAGGGCCTGTCCGCCTAATCGCAATCTAACGAATAACGTTTCAGAACGCCGCCCCGACCTTCAGGCCGATCACCCGCGGGCGCAGCGGGACTTCCGATTTGATGAACTGAGCCGAGGAGGTAAAGGTGCTGGCATGGCTGTTGCCCAGATTCTGGCCGAACAGCTCCACGGAATATTTGTCGAAATTCACGCCGATGGACGCATCGAAGGTGGTGAAGGCCGGCTGGACGTAGCGCAGGAAAGTCGTGTTGGGCACGACGATGCCTTCGCCGGACGTGTAAGTCGCGGGCTGGTTGAACATCTTGCCGGTGTAGCTGACGCCGACCATGACATAAGGATTGTAACTGTCGATCGCCCAGTCATACCGCGCATGCATATTACCCTGGAATTTGGGCGAGAAGGCCGGCGTGGTGCCAGGCGCTCCGAAGGGATTGACGAAGGGCTGCAAGGTGGTCGAGCCCTTGGGAATGATCTGGGTGATGCAGCTTCCGAAGGTGGGCGAGCTTGGGATGTTGCTCACCAGGCAAGGCGAGCCCGCCTGTTGGTCGTCGTTCAGCGAGCCTGCTCCCGATACGGTCAGCCCGTCCATCGGGACGGCTTGGAATTGGGCTTCCAGACCTTTCACATGATAGTTGGGGCCGTTGATGCCGAAGGTGGTGTTGCCGAGATAGGGCGGGTTGAAGAACAGGAACTGCACATGGTTCCACTGCATGAGATAGGCGGATAGATTCACCTGCAGCCGCTTGTCGAAGAAGGTGCCCTTGGCGCCGATTTCCTGGTTGTCGAGCGAGTCGGGGCCATAGCCATTGGGCTTGTTGAACTGGGCAACCCCACCGGCGCCTGGCGCCACCGCGCCGCTTGACCGATTGAAGGCGCCGGGTCGGAAACCTTGCGAGAAGGTGTAATAGGCCATGATGTCTGGCGTGATGTGCCAGGTCACATTGCCGCGGCTCTTGAAGCCGGCATAAGTCTTGCGGTCATGGGCGGCGTCGATGTTGATCACGCCGCCGGTGCAGGCGCCGTTCGGCACGTTTAAGCAACTCGTGGTGGTGCCATACTGCGAGCCCACTTCGAATTCGCGATATTGATACCAGCGTGTGCCACCTGTCACCGTGAGCGTATCGGGAATGATGTCGTAATCGACGGAGGCGAAGAAGGCGGTCTGGTCATAGCCGCGCTGGGTGTCCTCGCCAAAGGCGGTCGCGTCGCTGCGAATGCCGGGGTCGTTGGCGGTCGAGCCGGGCGCGGTCCGCACATCGGCGACACAGACCGGCCCGCCCGCCAAAGCGGCGGATAGCTGGGCGGGATTGCAAGCGGGGATGGTCTTATAGTTGAAATTCATGTCGTCATAGATGCGGAATTCTTCCCAATAGGCGCCCGCGATCGCGCGGATCGGCCAGTCGGCGGGTGTGCTGACGCGGAATTCGTTGCTGATATGGGTGCTGTGGATGGTGTCCTGCCAATAGCCCAGCGGCGAATAGCATTGCGCCGGGCCGGCGCCCCAGCCGGTCGAGCCGCCCACGCACTGGTAATACATGCCGCCTGCAGAGCGCGAATAGTTCACATAATCCATCTGTTGATGGATGTCCCGGTCGGTATAGCCGCCGGTATAGACCAGGCTGAGGTCCGCGACCTTGCCGTTGACGGTCCAGGCCGTGTTCGAATAGCGGTCCTTGACATAGGACGGCGTGAAGGACGTGACTTGAAGTGGCTTCAGGGGCTGAAAATCCGAGCCCGTCGGATATTCCACCGACAAACCGTCCGCCTCGAGATTCTCCAGGCTTTCCGAGATCAGCACATTCCAATTTTCGTCGATGTCATAGAGCGCGGAGAAGCGGCCGCCGGTATAGCTCGTGGGATTGAAATCTTTCTTTGCCACCGAGAAATTGTTGGCCTGAGGCGCACTCGCCAGCGGCAGGGTGCAAAGCCCGGTATTAGAGCCCGCGGGCAAGCCATTGGGGCAAACGCCGCCGGCATTGGGGCGGATATTAAAGTAGAAATTGCCCAAATCTTGATTGGAGCGGGTAAAGGTCGAGGGCACATTGTCGATATAGCCGCCCTGCCGGTCATTGTAGATCACGCCGCGAACCGCCAGCTTGCCGGGCAGGATCGGTATATTGAGCATGAGATTGGCGCTGTCATTATCGCCGCCGCCGGAGGTGAAGCCATAGCTGGCCTCGGCTTTTGCCTGGAAATCGTCGAGATTGGGCTTGTTGGTGATGTAGCGCACCGCGCCGGCTTCGGCGCCGCCGCCGAACAACGTGCCTTGCGGGCCTTCCAGCACTTCCACGCGGTTCATGTCGACCAAATAGATGTCGACGTTGCGGGCGGGGAACTGCATGGACTGATCGTCGAGATAGATTGCAACATTGGGAAAGTTGCCGATCGTTCCGCTGGACTGGTTGCCGCGAAATCCGTTGGACAGGCCGCGCATAATGATCTCGCCCTGGCCGGGACCATTGTTGCCGTATGTGACGTTGGGCGTGTATTTCAACAGGCTATCGAAGGTTGTGAGATTCAAGTCGGCCAAAGCCTGTCCCGTGAAAGCCTGCACCGTGCTGGGGACAGTCTGGATCGTCTGATCGCGGCGCTCGGCGGAGACGATGACCTCTTCGACGCCGGTGCTGCTGGGCGCCGCGTCGGCGGCGATGGCGGCGGTGGCACTGCCGGTCATGATAGCGGCCACGGCGCAAGAAAGCATATATTTCGATCGCATGATTTGTCCCCCAAAAAGACGTCAAAAGAACCGCCAGACGCGCTCTCCGGGAAAAGTCCCGCGCATGCTGGGGTAGGTCGAACCGAGTTGAAGGCCGTCAGGAATTCGCGACGGCGCGCTTTCTATGGGAGAGCCGCGTGACGCTTCGGTGACGCAAAAATCTCAGACTGTTGAATAGTTCCGCATGGAGATGTGACGCGGGGCTTCGCGGACAGCGTAGGTGCAAAAACGCCACAAGGCTGCGGGCTCAGGCCTTTGCTGCTTGCTTCAGCAAGCCGCGGAAATCGGCGAAGCGGCGTCCGCAAAGATCGTCCCGCTTGCCCATATCGTCAAACCGCCTGAGTGTGACGGCCTCGCGCCAGTGGGAAAGCCGTTCGAAAGCAACCGCTTGTTGAATATTGAAGGCGCCGCCCTGCAACGCCAAGGACGTGCGAGAGGCTGTGCTCAATGCTTGAAAATATTGTTTGTCCGCAAAGCAAAGATAGCGTTTGGCGGCGACGTGGCGGGCGATCGGCAGGCACACATCTTCGTCGAAGAGTGTGCTCAGGGCGCGTGCGCCCGTCATCTCATGGCGAAGGTCACTGTGCGCATTGGTTACATCTTTTTCATCTACGAACAGATGGCCGATGTCATGCAGCAGCGCCGCCACGATCAGGCTCGGCGGATGGCCTTCCGCCTCCGCCAGACTGGCGCACTGCACGGCATGCTCGAGCTGGGTGACGCCTTCGCCATAGGTGAGCTCGCCCTTGGCAGCATAAAGATTTTCCACCTCCTCAAATCTCGACAGGCTGTGCATCGGAAATGCCTCGTTTGAGCCGGCGATGGAAGTAGAAGCCCGCGGCGGCAAATAGCCCCAAGCCGGCCAGCGCCGCGGCGTAGGAGATCGCAACCAGAAAATTGACCCAGGAAATATGCATGCCCGCGAAATTGTAGAAAATGAGAAGCAAGACCGAACTCATGTAACCGGCAGCGTCGGCGACATAGATCAGAAATCCCGCCGTGCCGGTCCGGCCGCTGGCGGCGATGAAGCGGTCGAACAGAAGCGCGTTGAAGGGCGTGTAGCCGAGGTATAGCCCGGCGCCCAGCGCGATCATCCAGGCGATGGGGCCGATCATATGGGCCTCGAACGCCAGGGAAGAGAGGCCGGCCAGTCCCAGCCCCGCCGCCACCAGAATCAGATTGGCCATGAAGGCGCGCCTGTTGTCGCGGACGAACATCACCAGCGCCAGGGTCACCAGCACGATGGCGGCGACAGGCAGTTCGGACAGAGTGAAAATCTCCGCATTATTCTTGAAGCCCAGCCCATTCCAGATTTCGACCGCGAAATTGTCGCGGAAATCCCGAAGCGCGGTCAGGCCGACATAGATGATGATAAGAGCGATCAATCCCGGCGCGTAAGCAGCGAACATCTTGCGCCGGGCGGCCGCATCCATCGGTGCGCGCGCCACGCGCAACCGCTCGTCCTCCGCGCTGGGCGGCGGCATCAGGGCAAGCCCCGCCACACAGACCAGCAGCAGCGGCGTGAACAGAAGGCCGGTCTCCGCCGGCATCCAATATTCATTGGCCCAGCCTTTGAGCATCACGCTTTCTCCCACCGATTTGACCACGCCTGAGGAGACAATGAAGCTGGCGCAAAGCATGGAGCCCAGAAGTTCCGACAGACGGCGGCCTTCCAGAAAGCCGAACACCAGCCCCCAAATCATGCCCAGTGCCAGGCCATCGGCGAACAGGCAGAGAATGTTGAAAGGCGCGGGGATCAGCGCGAACAGGATCAAGCAGATTTCGGCGGCGCCGATCAATGCCAGGATCGCTGCGGCACGGCGCGACGGCGGCGTCTCGGAGATGAATTTGACGCCCGCAACCTTGGAAAGCGCGTAACTGAAGACTTGCGCGATCACCAATGCGATCTTGTATTCCACCAGAACCGGAGTGGCGTCGGAAAAGCTTGCGACGGTGAAGGGCTTGCGAAAGGCATACATGGCGAAATAGGCGCCGAACGCCATAGCACCGCCGTAAAGCGCGAAGACGGGCGCCGGCGCGCGCGCCAGCCAGGCGCGGAAGCGATCGGCCAGCGTCGGTGCGCCGGTAATGGATATGAAGGTCATGGCTGACCGTTCCGGCGCGCGATCTCGTGCACGACGGGTAGGAGATGGGAAATGTCTTCAATGACGAAGTCGGCCCCGGCTGCCTTGAGTTCACCTTCCGCGAAAGCAATCTTCGCTTGCCGCTCTTCCGGTGAAAGAGCCGCAAGGCTTTCGCGATCCAGCCCCACTTCATTGCCCGAAGCCGATAGCCCCACTGTCCAGCAACCGGCGAGGCGGCCTTCCTCAATGCCGACCGGTGCGTCATCCACTTTGATGCAGGCGCTCGCCGGCCACGCATCAAGCGCGATCAGGGCTTTCCAAGTCATCAGGGGCGCGGGCCGGCCACTGGGCGTCTCGCCCGCGCAAACGACGATCTCCGGCTCATAGCCCTGCGCCGCTGCCCGCGGCAGGATGTCGGCCATCATTTCACGCGTGTAGCCGGTGCCGGACCCGATGCGGATGCCCAGCGCGCGCAAGGCTTTGGCGGTGTCGGCCGCGCCCGGAATAAGCGTCGAAGCCCGCGTCGCGGCCGCGGTCATGGCGGGAACAAGCTGTTGATAAAGCCGCGCGACATCGGCCTCACCCGGTGCGCCGCCTTTCAAGGCCCGCCATCGCGTGGATATGTCAGCGTCAGCCAGGATGGCTTTCAGATGATCGATCTTGGCCTTGCCCATGTCGCGCCGGGCTTCGGCCACCGACAGCGTCATGCCGTCTTCGGCGAAGACCTGAAGCAGCGCATCGACCGGCGCCATGCAGCCGAAATCGATCATGGTGCCGGCCCAATCCAGCACCACTGCTTTGACCGGAAAGCTCATATTTCCTCCAAAAGATCGCCGATGACGCGTTCGGCGATGCCAAAGCCGGTGGACGCGCCGGTGCCGCTGGTGACGATTACCAGCCGCACGCGTGACGCCGGCGTGTCGATCAGATAGGTGCGGTCGTCCGCGACCGCATAGATGCCGGTCCAGCGTTCCAGCACGGGCGGCGCTTGGCGTCCGGTGGCGCGGGCATACTCGTCAAGAATGTCTTCTTCGGCGCTGGCGGGCGCGAAAGGGCCGGGGAGGGGATCATAATGATGGCTGTCGCCCACGATCAGACCGCCATCGGCGCCCTGCGCTACGATCAGATGCACGCCATTGTCGTAGTGACGCGGCTGTTCGGCGCGGAGCTTCGCTTCCAGCGCGCGCGCCTCCGGCAGCGCGGCATAGCCGCGATAGCGCGTCAGGCTGAGATCCGACATCAGCGCAGCCGGAACGCGGAAACCGGGGTCGGTGGTCTTCAACATGGAAAGGCGGCATTTGCGCAAGCCATAGGCCGCGATGCGCTCCGGATAGAGCGTGACGAAATCGTGGCCGGGGCACACGATGACGGCTCCGGCTTCGACAATTCCGCGCGAGGTGCGCAGCCGTGGCGGCGCGATTTCGAACACCGCGGTTTCGTTGAAGAAGACGACGTTCTGCGTTTCTTTCAGCCACGCCGTCAAAGCGGGAATGGCATTGCGGGATTCCACGCGCACCTCATGGGGACTGTAGAGCGCGCCTTTCAGCTCGCCGCTGCCCAACCCGTTCATGGCGTCGCGGAATTCTTTCGGTGCGACAAGGCGGCAGCCGTCGCCCATCTCGGTCTTGAGGAAGGCCTCGATCACCGCCATCGCCGCGTCGGAACGCGCGGTGAGATAGAGGCCATGATGTTCGATGCCGATGCCGGCTTTGGGCGCCAGCTTCGCCCACACATCGCGCGTGCGCCGCGCCAATCGCCAACTGTCGCCGCGCTCCTGACCGGTGACGGTGATGAAACCGAAATTGTGGATTGAAGCGCCATTGGCGCGGATATCGCGCTCGATCACGACCACACGTTTGCCGGATCTGGCAGCTGCCCAGGCATGCGCCAGGCCGATGATGCCGCCGCCGACAATGGCAAGGTCGAAGCTTTGCGATGTCATGAACCCGCCCCGGCGCTTTCGCGCACATCGCTGCGCTATAGCGGCGGCTTATGACAAAACGGATTCAGGTCCAGCTGGGTTATGCCGCGGCCTGCCTGTATTTTGGGTTTCCAAATGATTTTCAGTCACTTATTGTACGCCGGAGATGGGTCTCTCGGCTGGTCAGGCTTGCGGGAGCTGGCGGATGCCGCCAATATCGCCGCCGACGGGCGGGGGCTCAATGACGGAACCGAACAGGTATCGCGATGTCCGCTGCGCCGGCCCGGCCGCTTCTTAAACCTCCCCGCCCTGAGGGGCTGACGGGCACAGCACCCTCGCATCTGTCCAAGGCCATGACCATAAAAGGCGATCTCGAATCCGATGGCGAGGTTGTGATTCACGGCTATGTCAGCGGGCAGGTCACGGCGGATCGTCTGGTGGTGAGCGTCGGTGGCTGTCTGGAAGGTGATATTATCGCCCGTGACGTGCGGATCGAAGGTCGTCTCAGCGGCCGCATCTTCGCCCTCAATGTCACGCTGGATGCCGCCGCCGAAGTCAGTGGCCGCATCTTTCACAATACCATCACGGTCGCAAAAGGCGCGCGGATCGACGCCCGCATGCCCTGGCGGCCACCCAGTTACTTTGAAACCCTAGAGCAACTCCCGGAGGCGAGAGCATGAGCGTATTCAATCGCAATGAAAAAGATGCCGGTAACAACATGGCCGGTGGCGACAAACCGCGCGATGCCGCGCCCGTGACGGCGGCGCCGGCCAAACCGGCCCAGGCCAGCGTTCAGCCGATCGGCGCGGCGGAGCCCGCGAAGTCCATCGGCGTGTCGGTGATCAGCAAGGCGCTGCGCATCACGGGTCAGCTGGAGAGCACGGAAGATATCCGCATCGACGGCGAAGTGGACGGCGATATTCACGGCGTTTCCGTGACGGTAGGCCCGGGCGCCAAGGTGAAGGGCTCTGTCTATGGCCAGACGGTCGAATTGGCCGGCACCATCGAAGGCAAGATCGAAGCCAAGAAGGTGGTGCTCACCAGCACGGCGCATATGGCGGGCGACGTCATTCATCAGGATATCAAGATCGAGTCTGGTGCCTATATCGACGGCCATTGCCGGCCCGGCACCAACAAACTCGACAGCAAACCGGCCGAGGTTAAAAAGCCCACTGTCGTCGCCAGTTAAGGCGGCGCGCCAGATTTCCTGTTAGAAACTGGTCCGAGGGGCGAAGCATCCGCTTCGCCCCTCTGCTTTTATCGTGGGCGCAGACTGCTATCAGCCGAACATTGGGGCGAAATGACGAGCCGATTTGCGGGTGACGTGGCGGCAAGGCTGGACCGTCTGCCCATGACGTCCAGCCTGTGGCGCCTGGTAATCCTCATTTCGCTGGGTGGCGCGTTCGAGTTCTACGACCTTCTGATGACGGCCTATGTCGCGCCGGGTTTGATCGCGAGCGGGCTCTTCACCGCCCGTCCCGCGGCCTTCTTCGCGCCGGACGGCATCGGTTTTTTTGTTTCCACCACCTTTGTCGGCATGTGGCTGGGCAGTGTGGGCTTCGGCTTTGTCGCCGATCGCCTGGGTCGGCGCGCCATCTTCACCCTGTCGCTGGTCTGGTACTCGCTGGCGACGGCGGCGATGGCCTTCCAGCACAGTGCGGCGGGCATCGATCTTTGGCGTTTCATCGCCGCGATCGGCGTGGGCCTGGAGCAAGTCACCATCGATACGCTGTTGCCGGAACTGGTGCCGCCGCCCAGGCGCGGGCGCGCCTTTGCCGTCAACCAGGGCATCGAGTTCGCGGCCGTGCCGCTGGTGGCGCTATTGGGCTGGCTGCTGCTGCCGCTTCATCCTTATGGGTTTGAAGGTTGGCGTTGGGTGGCGCTGATCGGCGCGTCCGGCGCGCTGGTGGCCTGGTGGTTCCGTCTCGCGGTGCCGGAAAGCCCCCGCTGGCTTGCCTTGCATGGGCGCCTGCAAGAGGCGGAGAAGATTTTACAGCGGTTGGAAGCGCGTGCCGAAGGGGATCTTGGTCACGGCTTGCCGCCGCCTGGGATGGCCGCGGAAATGCCCGGCGATACGGGTCGTTTCAGCGAACTTTTCCGGCCGCCCTATCTCAGCCGCACCCTGGTCATGTCGGTGTTCAACGCCATGCAGACCATCGCTTTTTACGGTTTCGGGTCCTGGGTGCCGAGCCTTCTGATCGCCAAGGGCATCGCCGTCACGACGGGCCTGAAATATGCATTTATCATCGCGCTGGCCAATCCCGTGGGACCGCTGCTGGCCTTCGCCATCACCGACCGGATCGAGCGCAAATGGCAAATCGTGGCGGCGGGTATCACCACCGGTATCGGCATCTTGTTGTTCGCGCGCCAGGAGAATGAAGCGCTGGTGATTATGTTCGGGGCGCTCGTAACCTTGGCCAACAATTGGCTCTCCTTCACTTTTCACGGCTATCAGGCAGAGCTGTTTCCCACCCGGGTGCGGGCCCGCGCCGTGGGCTTCGTCTATTCCTGGAGTCGGGTATCGGCGGCGCTGGCGGGGCTTTTGATCGGGTTTTTTCTGCATGAAGGGGGCACGATGGCCGTCGCCCTGTTCATCGGCGCCGCGATGGTCATTATGGTGCTGGTGATCGGGCTTTGGGGGCCGAAGACCTTGAACCGGCGACTGGAAGAGATTTCGCAATGAGGGTGACATGAAGCTGATGCGTTGGGGCGCGAATGGTGCGGAAAAGCCGGGACTGATCGACAGTTCAGGCGTTGCGCGCGACCTGTCAGGCAAGATCGGCGATATCACGCTCGATCTTCTGTCGCCGGACGGTCTGGGCCGCTTGGCCGGGATCGATGCGGCGAGCCTGCCCGCCGTCCCGCAAGAGGCGCGCATGGGCGTGCCCCTGACCGGCATCTCCAAGATCATCTGCGTGGGGCTCAATTATTCCGACCATGCGGCGGAGACGGGGGCGGAGATTCCCAAGGAACCGATCCTGTTCCTGAAAGCCGTGAGCTCGCTCTCGGGTCCCGATGACGACATCATCATCCCGCGTGGATCGGTGAAGACGGATTGGGAAGTGGAGTTGGGTGTGGTGATCGGCACACGCGCCTCTTATGTCAATGAGCAGGAGGCGATGGCGCATGTCGCCGGCTATTGCGTGGTCAACGACATGTCCGAACGCGAATATCAGATCGAGCGAGGCGGACAATGGGACAAGGGCAAGGGTTGCGACACTTTTGCTCCCATTGGTCCGTGGCTGGTGACCAGGGACGAGGTCGCCGATCCGCAAAACCTCAAAATGTGGACCGATGTGAGCGGCGTGCGCCGGCAGAATGGATCAACCAAGACCATGATCTTCGGCGTAAAGACGCTCGTCAGCTATATCAGCCATTTCATGACGTTGATGCCGGGCGACATCATTGCCACCGGCACGCCGCCGGGCGTGGGCCTTGGCATGAAACCGCCGCAATATCTCAAACCTGGCGACACGCTGCGCCTGGGCATCGAAGGCTTGGGCGAGCAGAATAGCCGACTGGTGGCCTGGTCGCGTTAGCGTTTCGTGGCGCCATAGGCGTCGATGAAGCCGTCACGGTTGGGCATCTTCACCTTTGGCAGGCTTTTGGCGTCCATCACGGCGTCCTTCTTCACGATCCCGTCGATGGAGAGGATATAGGCCACCAGCGCATAGATTTCGTGATCCGACAAGGTACGCGGCGTGGTCAGCGGCATGGCGCGGCGGATATAGTCGAACAAGGTTGTGGCATAGGGCCAATAGCTCGACACGGTTTTGACTGGCTGAGGTGAAGCCAGCGTGCCGATGCCGCCAGTCAATTGATCGGCGGGTTTGCCGGCGCCGTTGACGCCATGACACATCACGCATTTCTCGGTGTAGATCGCCAGGCCTTCCGACACCGAGCCTTTGCCCGGCGGCAGGGTTTTGCCATCGGGTGCGATCGACATGTCCCACGCTTTGACGGTGGCGGGATCGGCGGGGTGACCAAAATGCGGCGCGGCGGCGGCCAGAACGAACAGCAGGGGTTTAAGCATAGATATTCTTCACCGTGTTGTCGGCGCCGATCTGCCAGCTTTGAATGCCGTTGTACTGATAGAATTGCGCGTTGGAATAAGGCTCTTTCCACTTGGCGCGGGTGGGCTGGACATGTCCCGCTTCGTCGGTGGAGCGGCTTTGCAGCACGACCGGCTTGCCATCCCATTGCCAGGGCAGGCGGAAACGCGTGAGCGCTTTGGACAGCACCGGGCCCGGCATTTCCGCATCCGTCCAGGTCGCCCCGCCGTCGAGTGAGACTTCCACGCGCGTGATCTTGCCATGGCCGGACCAGGCGAGACCGGAAATCTCGTAATAGCCCGGACCGTTCATGGTCATGGTGCCGGACGGGCGCGTGATCACGGACTTCACCGGCTGGATGAAATTGAACTGGTTCGCTTTGCCATCCTTCAGGGACTGGGAATATTTCGAGGTTTCGTCCTTGGCCATGGTCGGGCCGTCGGTCACCTTGATCCGGTGCAACCACTTGACCTGAAGATTGCCTTCCCAGCCCGGCATCAACAGGCGCATCGGATAGCCCTGTTCGGGGCGAAGCCGCTCGCCATTTTGATAGAGCGCGAGAATACCCTGCTCGCGGGCTTCCTTGAGGGGAACGGAGCGCGACAGGCTAGCGGCATCGGCGCTTTCCGCCAGGATCCAATTGCCTTCCGGCTGCACGCCCGCTTCGTCCAGCAGCATGCCAAGCTCGACGCCCGTCCATTCGCTGCACGATACCAAGCCGTGAATGCCGCCGGCCGACAGTTGCGGCGGCTGGGGTCCGGCATTAGCGCCGCTATTGCCGCCGCATTCCACAAAATGGATGCGGCTGATGCGCGGATAGCGCATGAGGTCGTCCATCGAGAATTCCAGCGGCGTTTTCACCAGGCCGTGGATCATGAATCTGTGGGTCTTGGGATCGATGTCCGGAATGCCATTATGATGGCGCTCATAATGCAGGCCAGACGGCGTGATGATGCCCTCCAGGCTTTCCAGCGGCGACAGCGAACCACCGGTACCGGGAAAATTTCCCGGCGGACGCAGCAGGCGTTTCACATCCTCATGGCCGGACGGCATGCCGTAAGGCGTGAACCCCTTGCCCGGCTTGGTCATCGACGGCTCGATATAATCGTCGGCCTTGACTGACAGAGGCACGGCGGCTGCGGCGCCGGCGCCAGCGAGCGCGGTTTTGAGGAATTTGCGGCGGGAGGGAGCGGATTTCTTTGTCATGCGCGCGACTTTGATGGCGTGATTCTGCCTTTGCAAGCGGCGCTGCGGTTACAGAGTCCAACGAAAATTTTTTGCCAATAAGATCAAGGGAAACTCTCCCAAACGTGATATATGTCGATGCATAACGGCTTTGACTTTGGCGCGTGGTAGCGTGAAACGATCACCAAGCGGGAGAGTCGTCATGTCCGGGCCCAGCCGCCGTACGGTCCTTGCGCAAGGCAGCGCCATGCTCGCTTTGACGGCGGGCTCCGCCTTTGCCGGTCCGCCGGCGGCGCCCGATTTTCCCTTTCCTGGCGGTAATGGCGCCCGCCCGCTGACCAAGGATTTCCCTCAGAAAGGGACCATGGTGCTGCAGCGGAGCCGGCCGCCGCTGCTGGAAACGGCGTTTACGGATTTCGACAATCAAGTCTTTACGCCCAACGACAAATTCTTTGTGCGCTGGCATTGGTCGGTGATCCCGACCGAGATCGATCCCGCGTCCTTCCGGCTGAAAATCCATGGCGCGGTGGAGCGCGAGATTTCACTGTCGCTGTCGGACCTGACCTCCCTGAAGAAGGTTGAGATCGCAGCCGTCAATCAATGCTCCGGCAATTCGCGGGGCTTTTTCGAACCACGCGTACCCGGCGCGCAATGGGGC
>Ga0134128_10002100_pt1 | contig 24896 bp, 18 predicted proteins | sample KB31754_FD_96462 | JGI IMG/M metagenome (GOLD analysis project Ga0134128, IMG submission 96462) | Terrestrial soil microbial communities with excess Nitrogen fertilizer from Kellogg Biological Station, Michigan, USA - KB3-175-4 | ecosystem: Environmental > Terrestrial > Soil > Unclassified ...
TCGACAGGCCTGCCCGACATCATGGAAGTGGCGATCATCCCGCTCCAGGATGCGAGCAACGCCCAAGCGGGAGCGACCTTCGCCGGAGGGCTGAAGACCCAGGATGTGGAGCTGAGCGCACCGCTCAACTCGGTGGTGTTCAACCTCATCCCGTCAGCAGCACCCGGTAACTCCACCCAGATCACCTATCGGGTGATGTGGCGAGCAGGCGTGCTGGGCCGCACGGAGACCTACGACTTCTTGATGCCCGATGCTGACCTGACCTGGGATCAGCTGCGTGCTGGTGTGGGCACGATCATCAATGGCGAGAGCTATCTGCAGCAGACCGATCTCGGTGTGCCAGGACGAGTGGCCCGTCTCGATGACAATGGCGAGGTCATCAACGCTTCGGGCATCCCGGCTGCCACCGATGACGACATCGTGGCCCTGCAGAACAGCTTGGTCGCGGAGACCAATGCGCGTGAGGCGGCAGACTCTGGTCTCAATGCCAACCTGCTGACCCAAATCTCGGTGCAGACCGCAGCCACCCTGAACACGGCCAACCTCAACACCGCCAACCAGATCACCTCGGTCAATGCCGACATCACCACCGAGCGCAGCCAGCGCATTGCTGCGGACACTGATCTGCAGAACCAGATCACCACCAACCTGTCCACCCAGGGCAACCTCATCACGACCAACAGCGACGCCATCACCGGCATCCAGACCGCGCTGACCACCAAGGCCGATCTGGTCAATGGGTTCTTGTCGATTGACCAGGTGCCCACCACCTTGATTCCCAAGGCCATCCCGGTAGCTGACCAGGCTTCCATGCTGGCGTTGACGACCAGCCAGGTGTTCCCGGGCAACATCGCGGTACGCCCTGACGGCATCTTCTTCTACGGCGGCGGTAACCCCTCTAGTCTGTCCAGCTGGACAGCACTGTCAGTGGTCAGCTCGGTCAACAACAAGCGCGGTGCGGTCACCCTGGCGGCAGCCGACGTGAATGCCATCCCGGTCGGGGGCGCGATCAGCCAGTCTCAGGTCACTGGGTTGTCCACCACGCTGCTCAACAAGGCTGCCCAGTCCGACATGACGACGGTGCAGACCCAGCTGGCCCAGGTGCGCAACCAGACGGCTATCGCCAACCTGCTCTCGACCGGGCTGCTCACCGATGCCTCGATGCCCACCGACATCGCCTTGGTCAACACCTTCGGCCAGGTCACCACCAAGGGCGGCACCATCGTGTCCACAGGTGGAGGTGGCGGAGGGGGCACGATCTCCAGCGTCAACGGCAAGACCACGCCGATCATCGTGTTGACGCTGAGCGACATCTCCGCAGCGGGTGGTTCGATCACCGAGAGCCAGGTGACTGGGCTTTCAACTGACCTGACCAACCGGGTGCTTACCACCGACACACGCCTGTCGGATGCTCGCACGCCGACTGCGCACGCTACGACCCACGCCGCCGCTGGCTCAGACCCCATCACGGTCTCGCAGACTCAGGTGACCGGGCTGAACCCGATCCTGACCAACAACGCCCTGACCACGACCTCCAATGCGGTCAACCGCATCTCGTCCTTGGAAGGCCGGGTCACCGCAGTGGAAGGCGGGGGAGGTGGATCAGGCGGTGGTACGGGCACCACAGCGGTGTTCTACGACAACCCCAACACCACGACCGAAGTCACCGATCTGTCCACGGTCATCCTGCACAGCCCGTGGGGCATCGACTCGGATGGCTCGATCACCGGCACCACCGGCACGCACTACTACCTGCACACCGGAGTGCGCCCAGCTGACGCGGCCTATCCCTACATCAGCCCCAATGGCCATCTGTCGCTGAGCCTGTGGAACGAGGCAGGCGCACCGGACCCGGTCTATGCGCTGGAGTCCGACCTCACCACGCTCTCGACCACGGTGGATACCAAAGCTGACCAGACCGACCTGACGGCGCTGTCCACCACGGTGGACATGAAGGCCAACCAGTCTGACCTGTCCGCTTTGACCATCACCGTGGGCACCAAAGCCAACCAGTCCGACTTGAACACCACCAACAGCCAGGTCGCGACCAAGGCCAATCAATCCGATCTGACCAGCCTGACCACCACGGTGGGCACCAAGGCCAATCAGACCGATATGACCACGGCGCAGACCAACATCAGCGCACTGCAGACGGCCATGCCCTCCAAGGCGGACTTGGTCGGCGGTGTCCTGAAAGCCAGCGAGATTCCCACCGGCATCCCCCAGGCCAACATCAGCGGGTTGACGACTTCACTGTCGGCCAAGGCTGATCTGGTGAGCGGCACCGTACCCACTGCTCAGCTGCCGTCTATCCCCCAGAGTCAGGTCACCGGCCTGGGCACCACACTGGGAGCCAAGGCAGACCTGGTCGGCGGCGTCGTGCCGATGAGCCAGATTCCCTTGGGTGCATTGCCCAACGTGCAGACGGTGGCCAACCGTGCGGCCATGCTGGCGCTGACTACCGCTCAGGTGCAGTACGGCGACCTGTGTCTGATCACCTCGACCACGGATCAGGGCACCTATGTGCTCACCGGCAATGACCCGTCCAACTTCGCCAACTGGACCGAGCTGTCCACCGGCAACGTCCCCGTGACCAGTGTGAACACCAAGGTCGGGGACGTGGTGCTGACGGCCTCAGATGTGGGCGCGCTGGCCTCGAATGCCTCGATCCCACAAAGCCAGGTGACCGGATTGACCACGGCGTTGTCTACCTTCGCCACCACCACGGCCATGAACACCGCGCTGGCGGGCAAGACGAGCTTCTCCGATGTGCAGAGCATGTTCACCGCATCGAGCTTCGTCAAGCGGGCCGACTACGTGGCGACGGCCTCCATTACGTCGCTGGCGGGCCAACAGAGCGTGGATGGGGTGCTGGTACCCGTGGGCGCTACCGTGCTCACCACGGCCCAACCAGCCAGCGTGAACAACGGGCTGTGGGTGGTCTCGGGCAGTAGCTGGACACGACCTGCCGACTACGCCACCGGCTCCTATCTGGCCCGAGACACCATCGTGGTGATCAACAACCAGACGGCCAGTGCCAACGGCACCGCCAACAACGCCTCGATGTGGCAGGAGACAGCGGCCTCAGGTTTCATTGACACCGCTGGCAGCACCTGGAGCCGTATCGGCTGGACGGCCAGTCCGTTCACCCCGGTGGCAGGCAACGGCATCAGCGTCTCGGGCTCGACCTTCAGCGCCAATGTGTTCGCCGGAGGCGGCATCCTTGCCCCGGCTGGGGGTATTCAGCGTGACCCTGCGGTGATCCCGGCCAAGTTCATCACCACGCTGCCCGGTGGTTCCACCGTCGTGGGCGTGACGCACGGGCTGAACAACACCACGCCGAATGTGACGATCTGGGACACCACCAGCAACCAGATGGTGCTGGCCGGGGTGACCTCCACCAGCGCTAATGCCATCTCCATCGAGTTCGCCTCAGCCCCGGCGACGGGCCAATACAAGGTTCAGGTGGTCGGATGACACGGCGCATCGTTCGCCAAGCTGACCTCGATGTTTTCTTCCGCGAGGCTGGACCCAGCTCGGTCTTCGAGAACTTCGTGGACCGCATCGAGCACAACATGGCTGAGCACGCCAGTGCGCCGTTCAAGGCCATCAGCGACTACGACCACTACGTCGAGCCCACTCTGCACCCGCATGTGTGGAATCCGGCCACCGCTGATGACCCTGATGACTCGGCCTTTGGCCAGGAGAACCTCAAGTCCTTCAACCAGGACAACCGCAGCATTGACGAGATTGCCCGCGCTAAGCGCCGCCACGAGCTAGGGGATATGGGCCGTGACCTAGTTGAGGGGTTGGGTCACGCCTTCATGGGCATCACGGGCGCTCTCGCCCAAGCCCGCTACGTGCTGCTCCCGCACTGGGACCCCAACGAGTGCGTTGGCATCCTCAATGATCACGACGCCGACATGAATCACCACAACGTCACGGCTAATCTGCCCACCCCCGCTCCCACCAACCTGGAAGAGGCCATCGGCCAGGTGGGCAAGGACACCGAGAAGTTCAAGGTCGGCTTGGCCGTGACCCCTGAGCTGATGAACCAAGCCAAGCAGGGCGGCTTCACCCTGCATGATCACGTGGGAGACGGCCCCAAGAACGGCTACATGGTCAGCCTGGACAAGTCCTCTGAGCACCCGGTGCCGATGGATCAGCTCACCCCACAGGTGGTGAGCAACTTTGTGCACAAAAACACCACCAAGCTGCAAGACCCCAACGCCTACCTGGGCGGCTGGTTGGACAAAGGCAAGTTCTACCTCGATGTCTCCCACCACGTGCCCGATCTGTATCACGCCACCAAGGCAGGTCTGGCCAACCATCAGCTGGGCATCTACGACCTCAACCACGGGCGTACTATAGATACCGAAGAGGCCGGGTGGATGACCGGCAATCCCCAGGTCGTAGGACGTAAACATGACTCAGCCGAAGTACGTGGTGTTGCCCAAGGACGATCCGGTGGCAGCCGTCAACATCATGCTTACGGCGGCGGGCATGGCCCCGCTTTCGGAGTCCGAGGTGACCCGAATGACGGCTGGGGAGGATATGCCCACCACCCCGACCACGACTGGACCCAGCACCGACTCGGCACCGACGAAGACTGGGGAATCGCCAGACTAGGCGCAGCGCCTGCGCTACCCAACCCTCCACAAGCGCCACCACCTGAGCCGCCAGCTCCCACTGAGCCCCCGGCCTGGGATGCCTTACAGAACACTGGCAAGGGTATCGGCAGCCATGGTGGCCAGGTCTGGACACACCCACAGACCGGCGAGCAATGGCTGGTCAAGCCCGCACCACCAGGCAAAGATTTTTTAGCTGATGCCGATGTGGCAGCCAATCACATCGCGCAGCTCTCCGGCGTCCCGGCCAAGACCACCTTCAAGTCCACGATGCCCAATGGGCTCACGGCCTCGGTACGCCCGATGTTCCCGGCCAAAGATGCCTTCCCGGGCCATCAGGTGCCCGATCCCCTGCAGCCCAACGACCTGCTGGAGCTGCAGAAGCACCACGCGCTGGACTGGCTGCTGGGTAACCACGACTCACACCCCGGCCAGTACATCCGCGACAAGCTCGGCCAGCTGATCGGCATCGACAAGAGCCAGGCCTTCAAGTACTCCAACCACGACCGCCCGCACTGGAACACCCACATCAACCAGTACGAGCCGATCCACAACATTGTGCTCAAGCGGTTCGCCACCGGAGGCCAGGAGCTGGCTGATCCACGTCAGCCTGGGCCACTGAATACCTACGTCAAGGGCCTGCAAGCCATTCCTGACGACCATCTGGCCCAAATCCTCACGCCCTATGCCCAGGGTGCGGCCAAGGCTGGCGAGCTGGGCAAGAAGTACAGCCACCCACACCTGCATCCGGCACCGAAGTACGTGGCCAACAGCCCCGATCAGTTCCTGGGCCACATGATGGAGCGCAAGAAGCTGCTGATGGAGATGCTGGGCCATCTGCACGACAAGGCGCTCGCGCACCGCTGGACGGGCACGAAGGTGGCCTCAGCAAACTACGTGGTGTTGCCGAGTTCTTACCAAAAAGCCTCGGTATCAACTAGCTTTTCGAGAAAGCAGAATGGTTCAGTTGCTGAACGACCGGGGTTAGCTCAGCAAAGAATAGCCTCGGTTTACACCGTCAACCTCAAGACCAATGACGGCTCGGTGGATGAGAGTCTGCCCGTAGACGAGTGGCCGCAAGCGGTGGCCAAGCAGCACGCCCACGACCTGGCAGCCAAGCACGGCTTGACCCTCAAGGAGATGGCGCGCAGCCCCGATGACCTGGGACGCCTGCCGCTCTACATGCCCGCCTATCGCAATGACCAGTACGTCGGCAACGCCATGATCGACCGCACCGAGAACCTGCACAAAGAGCACAACCCGTTCGGCCCGCACGCTGACCAGTACGCCTATGCCGTGCGCATTGCGGCACCGACCAACATGGGGCTCACCCCACCGGCACTGCCGAGCATCCCTGGGCTGAACCTGCCCAAGATTCCTGGCTTGCCGGGTAGCACTCCCTCGACCTCAACCACACCCAGCCCGACTCAACCGGGAGTGAGCCAGCCCAAGTCACCCATCCCGGCAGGCACCGAAGAACCGCAGAACGCCATGACCCCGATGTCTGGACAGCATCCCCGGGTCGGGCCGAGCTTCCAGTGGAAGTCCGAGCACAACGGGGTGCCTGACGACTTCGCTGAGGACATCCAAGAGTCCAAGATGCTGCATGGCATCAACCCGGTCACAGGGGTGCCCTACTCCTCGGGTGGTGGCGCAGGAGGCGGCATGCCCAGTGCTGCCCCGGGTGGGGGCACGCCAGGTATGGGCACTACCCCCACAGGTGGGCCGAGCGCACCAAGCAACTACAACCCCAGCGGCGGAGCCGAGCAGTGGCGTGCTCACGCCGAAGAAGCCCTGCGACGCAACAACCAGCCTGTTACCGACGCGACTGTCAACGCGGTGTTGCATCAGATTCAGACCGAGTCCTCGGGCAACCCCAAGGCGCAGAACAACGACGACATCAACGCCCAGCAGGGCCACCCGAGCCAGGGCCTGCTGCAGACCATCCCCTCGACCTTCAACCAGTATCGCCTGCCCGGCGACTCCAGCGAGATCACCGACCCGCAGGCCAACCTGGACGCGGCGATCAACTACAGCATCCATCGCTATGGCCCCATCGGGCAGGGCAACGGTGGCATCGGATCGGGGCATGGATACTGATGGCCAATCTCCCTTACGTCGGCGCAACCCCGGCTAGCCCCACCGATCTGGTGACCAAGAGCTATGTGGGTGGACTGTCGGCGGGCAATATGACCCAGACTGCCGTGGACTCTCAGCTCACCAGTGGGTTCTCGCCCTATCCGCTCAAGAGCTATGTCGATGGCCGGGATGCGCTCAATGCCACCCCTGCCTTTGTGGATGCTGGAGACGCCACCCGGTTGCACCTGAGTCAGATCGGGGCCAACAATGGCATCGCCGGGCTGCTCTCCTCCGGCAAGGTGGAAGTGGCACGTGTTCCAGTGGCCTCCACCCAGCGCTGGCCGAGCCCCTTCATCAGCCCTTCGGCCTATCACAGCTCCACCATCACGGCGACAGGGCTGGCCGAGACCCAGTTGTTCCCCGTCACGGTGGCCTACCCGGGCTATACCTACAAGCTGCTGGTGACCGGAGTGCTCGATGGCCAGACCGGCACCGATGGCCAGTACCCCATCGTGCGGGTACGCCAAGGCTCGACCACCGGCACCATCGTGGCGGTCGGCAATGGCATCGGGGAGACCTTCGTGGTGGGTGGCAACCTGACCAGCTACTCCACCAACGGCAGCTACACCTACACCGTGCCCACCGGCTACACCAACCTCGACATCATCTGCCTGGGAGCTGGTGGTGGAGGTAGCTCGTTCTGGGGCCAAGGTGGTAATGCCGGATCGTTCGCCTCCTCCAGCTTGGTGTATGGCACCACCTTGCCTTTGACCACCACCACACTGGCCGTCACGGTGGGCAAGGGCGGTAAGGACGGCAGTACTGCCGGTACGGCGAGCAAGGTGACCGGCACGGGTATCACCACGGTGACCGGCGCGGGCGGTGCGGGTAACGGCCAGACCACGAACAAAGGCCAGGCGGCGGGCAGCTTGGTTCTGGATGGACAGACCTATCAAGGTGGTGGGCAGTCATTGGCGAACGGACCAGGCCTGGCACCCGGTGGTGGTGGAGGTGGTGGGGCCGCGTCTGACCAACCCGGTGCAGACGGCGAAGTGTGGTTCTTTGCCTACAGCTCGTCCACGGGCGCGTCCTCAGGGCCGATTCGGATCATCCCCACCGGCTATGACCAGCAGACCGCTCTGACGGGGTCCACCACGCTGTACGCCATGTTGTCGAGTTCGGGCAGCGGCAGCGTATCGGTCTCCACCCTGCGACCGGGACTCATGGTGGTCCCCATTCCGGCATGAGGTAACCCGTGGCCACACTTCCCTATGTAGGACGCACCCCCGATAACGACGGGGTCGTTGTGCCTAAGAGCTATGCCGACTCCACCTGGAGTGCCCAAGCGCTCACCAGTGCATGGATCACCACCCAGATCAACGCGGCCACTCCGCTGCTGACCAATCAGACCTATGTGGACAACCAGGACGCGCTGCTGGCCAAGAAGACCGACGTGACCGCTGCGGACACAGCGTATGCGGCGACCACGCTGCGCAGTGCGGCCAATGGCATTGCTGGTCTGGATAGCTCGGGCAATCTCTTGACTGCTCAGTTGCCCTCGGGGATCGGCACCGAGCGGGTGATGAAGTGGTACTCGATGGCCCTGTCGGTGAGCTTCGAGGCCATCGGCACGCCTGCACTGGTCTGGGGTGCCAGCGGTACACCCACCACGGCGACGGGCTCACACACCTCCACAGGTGGGGCGACCACGGTGGTGCTCTGCTACGTCGATACCATCCCCAACGGCACGATCACCGCAGCTCCCACGGCGACGCCGGTCTATGGCGGGGTGGCGATGACGATGCTGGGCTCGCCCATCCTGCACAACATCTCCGGCAGCGCTTATGGCTACGGTGCGGTGTTCTATCTGTTCAACCCCCCAGCGGGGGCGCAGACGGTGGCGACCACGCTGACAGCCCCGGGCGTGGCCTCCGGTGGCTGGTTCACCACGGTGCAGACGGTGTCCTACACCAACGTGGGCTCGTTGGGCACCCTGGTCTCCAACTCCGACACCTCAGGCTCTAGCACCTCAGCAACCCTGACCAACATCCCGTGTCCGACCAAGGGCCTCATCTCGGTGGGCTTCGGGCAGTCCTCGGGTACGGGCGGGTCCAAGTTCACTGCGCTGAACCAGACCATTCGCTACAACAACGATGCCAACTCCCAAGGCCTGTACTTTATGCTGGGAGAAGCGGGAGCGACGGGGGCGAGCACCTATAGCTTCACCGCCACACTGGCATCAGGCTCAGGGTGGGCGGGCTTCGGTGTGCCGATGGCTCCTGCGTCAGTGGGCTCCCAGATTGGGCAGGTGGCCTTTACTGGCTCCTACACGGCGACCAATGCCTCAGCTCCGCACAAGCTGGCGTCCATGGTTATCCCCGATCCTGGCTGGCCGTGGCGTCCACTGGCCTTGGCCTGGGTAGCTGGAGACTCTTCAGGAGCGGCCAATCCCGGCAGCCGCACCATTGGCACCGGCAACTATGGATTGCTCACCGTGGCTCCTCCGGCCAATAGCCCGATCTACAGCATCGGCATCTGCACGGGCAGCTTCTTCACCGACACCTATCCGGTGACGCCCTATGCCGCTGCCGGGCAGACGCCCACCTCGGTGCCCGCCATCACCGGAGGCCTGGAGCTGGACTTGTTTGCCCAGATGTGGTCGGGCACGACCTACACCTGGTACTCCGCTGGACTGGACTTTCAAATAGGGGTGGTGCCTGCACTATGAGTGGTCTTTCGTATGTGGGGGCACCTGCGGCCAACCCCACCGATATTGACAACCGGGGCTCGATGAACGCCCAGATTGCGGCGGTCACTCCGAGCGAGGCTAGCGTCACCGCCCAGATCAACTCACTGGTCGGCGGCACCTATGCCACCAAGACCTACGTGGACTCTCAGGACGCCACGTTCGCGCTGCCCAGCTACTACGTCACCCGTGATGCGCTCAACCTGCCCACCACTGCTATTGGCGCGGTGGCAGGTACCGCCATCACCGGCAGCTACTACGGGGTGGCCAGCTTGGACGCCACCACCAAGGTGCCAGTGGCCCAGATTCCCAACGTGGGCGCGGGTTATCTGCTCGGCCCCTATGGCACCACAGCGACAGCGACCGGCACGACCGGAGCGACCCCGCTGCGTATTGCCGATTGGCAGATCGGATTGCCCAACATCCAGTTCCGCCCGTGGTGCTATCTCAATGCCTTCGTGGCCTCGACCACCGGAGCCCATCCGGTCATCGAGATTCGCATCGCCAACACCGTGACCGCGCCGACCTATGCCTCCACCACCTTGATCGGCATTGGCGAGGGCGTCTATGGCTACACCGACTACCAGGCCATCAGCGCCATCCCGGTGCCCGATACCACCGGGGAGACCCCCAGCTTGCTGGGCACCACCTACGAGGTGTGGATCAGCGCCTGGCTCTATGACCTCAATGGCGGCACCAACTCGGTCACCTTGTCCTCAGGTGGTATCGCCAGTGCGGCAGCGCTGCTGTGGCGCGGCGCGCTGTAGACCCTGCTCTCAGTCGCACTAAGAGGTAGGAGGGTCGATGGCTGGGATTGTGCGCGCGGCAGACCGCGTGGCTCTGTGGCACTACGCTGCCGAAGGCGAGTCCAAGCCGTCTACCAGCACACCCCCGCAGGGGGCACCTGTTGTCATCCCCAACACGAACAAGTTCAAGACGCCTACCAACAACCTGAAGAACGTGCTGCAGACCCTCAAGGGGTCAAAGAATCCGGCCTACGTCAAGAACTATCTTCAGAACTGGCTGGGCAATCACCCGGCCTACACCAAGACCTACTTCAAGCCGCAGTACAACGACGCGCTCAAGGCCAGCCTGGGGCCAGACCTCTATGACCATCTGGTCAAGCACCTGCCCACCGAGCACGCCACCGCGCTGACTACCCACCAGCAGGTGCCGCTGCCCAACTCCAACAAGTTCAAGACCCCGGCCAACAAGCTGAAGAAGCTGTTGGCTGATCCGAAGACTGACCCACAGGTCATCAAGGACTACACCAACAAGTACCTGACCCACTACCTGCAGCCGCAGTACAGCGATGCGCTCAAGGCCTACCTCGGGCCGCAGGCGCATGCCCTCCTGCAGAACCACCTCGGTGTGCCGGTCAAGCCCAAGCCTGCCGATCCTGGTGGCTTCCAGGAACTCAAGAAGAAGCTGCAGGACTACAAGCCGCCTGGCGTCTTCCCTGAGGACCTACCCCAGCCCAAGCTCGCCCCACCCACCAACAAGCCCAAGATTCAGCTCGATTACGACGAGACGCTGGGACCTAAGCCCGTCAAGCCCGCTCCGCTGGGGCCGATCACTCCGATGCCACCGACTAATGGGCCGAAGAAGGAGCACGAGGTCGAGCCCCTGCAGGAGTGGGAACAGGCCCTGATGGAGCAGGTCCACTCACCGCAGAACACGGTGCCTCCGGCCAAGTCCACTGGGCCTCACCACAACCAGTACACCGACCCTTCTCAGCTGGAGAAGAACAAGGTCCACCCGGCTGACACCTCGGGCAATGTCCATGTGCCCGGCTTTGACGACGACATCAATGCCATCAAGGCAGAGCAACCCAAGCTCACCCCCGAGCAGCTCAGCGGCATCTACGACCAGATCAACAAGGTCGAGCCGTGGGACAACCACAAGCAAGAGTGGCTGGACTCGGTCGGCAAGATGGCCGATCCCGAAGCCTATCTGCAGCACAACTACCCCAACGCGCTTAAGAAGTGGCAGGCCCAACAGGCTGATCAGCCCGAGATCGACGCCATCAAGGCTGAGCAGGGTAAGCCGCTGACCGATCCGTCGTATGAGATCGCCTCGGACATCTACAAGATCAACCCGAATTTCCAGCTGACCAAGCTGCAGAAGATGAGCCCTGACGATGCCAAGGCGCTCATCCAGAGCCAGGCCCAGTCCCATGCTGGGACGCCAACGGGTGAGGCCTACACGCAGCTGCTCAATAAGCACTTTGGTGGCGGCGAGCAGGCTCAACCTGGTGTCGGTGCTCAACACCCCGCACTAGCCCAAGCCCTGCAAAAGCTGTTCCCCCAGAGCCCGCTGAACTTCTCGCAGATGACTGATGACGAGATGAAGGCCAAGCTGGAGGCTTTCAAGGAGCATCTGCCCGGCACGCCGGGGCTGGAAGGCCAGGTTGACGGGGTCAACAAGCTCTACGACCAGTACTTCGGTGGCGGCACTCCTCCAGCTGAGCAACCACAGCAAAAGCCCTTCGACAAGCAGCAGCTCCTGGACGACTGGGCGGCTACCTCGTGGGGCAAGGGTGGCTACTACACCTTCTTGAAGCAGGCTGACGATCCTCAGCAGCTGCTGCAGAGCTGGGCTGGCCCCGGTCACAGCAAGACGCTGCAAAACAGCGCCCAGCAGATGCTCGACAAGTACTTCGGTGGTGGCGGACAGCCAGCTGCCGAGCAGCCTCAACCGGCTGCACCTGGTGCGGACCTCGATGCCGCCCACGCAGACTGGCTCAAAATCTGGCCCGGCGATGTAACCCTTCTCAAGACCAAGATGGACACCCCTGAGAAGGCCAAAGCCTACGTCGAGAAGGGGCTCGCAGAGGGAGGGTGGGGTCCTAGCAAGGACAAGATGGCTCAGGACTGGCTGAGCAAGTACTTCGGGGGTCAGGAGCCTGCGGCCAAGTCCGCCCTCCCCGAGTGGCCTCAAGATGTCATCTCGGGTCAAATCCCAGCCATCTACACCGACTACTCCAGCGAGAACAAGAACGCGCCGACTCACCTTCTCCCCGGTGCGGCGGCATTCCTGGCGGAAAAGGGTGTCACTCCCGCCAACGCTTCGCAGTCCTACAGCCACTTCGATGAGTGGCAGCACCTCAGTCCTGAGGAGAAGCAAAAGTACATCGACGCTGAGGGTGGCACTCCACCTGCTGCTCACCACGGGCCAGTCACGCTGGACGAGATCAAGCAGATCATGATCAACCACCCACAGAGCGGGTGGACGGGTGACTCATCGGGCTTCTCCGACATGAATGGCATGTCACCTGAGCAGATGAAAAGCAAGCTGCAGGAGTGGGCCAACGGTGGCGGCATGCTCACCACTCCTAGCCAGCAGGCTGCCCAAGCAGCTCTGGACCAGCTGTTCGGCTCTGGTGCTCAGCAGACAGGGTGGAAGCCTGCCTTCGGCGAGGAGCAGGCCAAGTACGGCCCCAAGGGGCTGGACAAGACCAAGACGCCGACCAAAGAACAACTCATCGCCATGGGGGCGGACCCCTATGATGCCGGGCAGATTGCTCAGCAGAGCCCCAGCCAATTCTGGAAGAACTACAACTCGATCAAGCAGTCCCTGGACAGCGGCAGCACCTTCTGGCCAGGTAAGTCCTGGGGCAAGATCGTCAACCACAACGAGCAGGGTGGCCAACCCGCCGCCAAGCCAGCATGGGACCCCTCAGCCTTCGCTGACGAGTACAAATCCATCCTGCCGGGCACACAGTCCACCCTGGCCTCAGGCAGCGTGGACCCCGATTACGCCAACACCAAGCTGCAGAACCTCATTGACAGCTACCCCGGCACTCCGCAGAGCGTGAAGCTGCAGGCACTCAAGGACAAGTGGTTTGGCGGTGGCGAGGAGACGCAGGCAGAGCAGCCCTCAGCAGCTTTCAGCGGCATGGACTTCGCCAAGGACATCACCAACAATATCTACGGCACCAGTCCTGACCTGATCAACCAGGGCGGCAAGAAGTTCAAGGACATGAGCTACGACCAAGCCAAGAAGGCGGTCGAGCAGCATCTCCATGGGGGCTGGGAGTCAGAGAAGTGGCAGAACCTCTACGACAAGTGGTTCAGTGGTGCCCCCAGCGGGGGCGCACCAGACCCCGAAGTCGAGGCCATCAAAGCCGAGCAGGCCAAGCTGGGTCCGCCCGAGCCAATCCTGCCGTTCAAGAGCCAAAAGGCTAAGCCGGAGGACCTCAAGAAGTGGCTGGCCAACAAGCCCCAGACCACCTACGGCTGGAAAGACTTCTCCACCTGGTGGGGCAACACCAAGCTCACGCCCAAGCAGGAGACCGGCCTGTTCAAGACATGGTTCGGCAAGGACGCCACCCCTCAGCAGGCCAACGACTGGTTCTCAGCGGTGTTCAACCAGCAGAGCCAGCCCTCTGAGGGTGATCTCAAGGCCCAGACCACCCCGCCGTGGGCTACCGCAGCCTGGGCGTTCGGCAAGAATGCCGACAAGGAGTGGCCGACCTTCCAGCAGTGGGCAGCCAATGACCCCGGGATTCCCAAGGGCCTCTCCGTCAAGCAGAAGCTGCAAATCTGGCAGGGCCTAGACCCCAGCGAGAAGTCCGAGATCGCGGCCAACTACGACCCGGGTGCGGTGGATACCAAGGGCGTGATGCAGTCGCTGCAGAAGGCCTACCCCGACTCAGACTGGTCGAACTGGGCCAAGATGCCCCCGGGCACGCTGAAGAAGAACATCGAGAATCTCGCGCAGGCGGGCTACAAGCCGCTGATCGACCTCTACAACAAGACCTATGGCGGCACCATCCCGATGCCCGCTGAGGGCGAGGACGCCACTCCCAAGGGCTTCAAGGTCCAGACCGGCCCGCTGATCCCGGCTAACCAGATGCCCAGCTGGGCCAAGAAGTACTGGGGCGCGGGAGCCACCGGCCAGAAGAACTACACCCAGTTCCTGAACTGGGCCTCCTCGGTAGGCAAGACTCAGGAGGTCGAGAAGGCCAAGGATGAGTACTGGGGTCCTCAGGAGCTGAAGAAGACCTGGATGGCGCTGCCTGAGCACCTCAAGTACCAGATCGCCACCCAGGGCAAGGCCCCGTATCAGGACCTGGAGGGCTTCAAGGCCTGGGCGGATGCGCAGCCCACCCTCAAAGACCAGATCAGCCAGATTGTGCCGGAGAAGGTCCCCGGGCTGTCCTCGGCCAACTGGTGGTGGAACAGCAATAGCCCCCAGTACGCCAAGAACCCTGACTATCTCAAGAAGCCCCTGGAAGACCTCATCACCACCGAGGGCGACCCGGCCAAGAAGAAAGCCCTGATCGACAGCTACTACCACTACTTCGGGGCGGGCAAGAAGACCCTGGGCGAGACGCTGAGCCAGATCGGCCCACCCCCGCCCTATCTCAAGACCAAGAACTGGGATACCTGGCTGCAGACCCACAGCTCAGCTGATGCGGTCAAGATGCTCAAGAAGCAGATCAAGACCGAGCCCGATCCCAACAAGTGGGTGGGCTATGTCGATGCGCTCTACCAGCACTTCGCCAGCCCCTCAGGCATGAAGGGCGTCACCAACTACGTCGGCAAGCAGTACAACAAGGGCCTGAACGTCAACCAGCTCAAGGCACTGCACAAGTGGAAGGCCCAGTACGGGGGTGACCCCAGCTACTACCCCTACTCGACAGATGTGAGCTATGACGCCGGTCCCTATGTGGCAGCCAAGGAGGCTGAGGGCTGGACGGGTAGCAAGTTTCCCGCTTACTTCGGCTGGACGCCCCCGGGCGGGGCAGGACAGTCCTACCAGCTCGATCCGGCGTTGTTCGGCAACACCCCGGCCAAGTCGTATCAGGCCCCACCGGCTGAGGCCACCAGCCAGATGCACCAGAAGATGCTCGACCGGCTCAAGAGCTTCGCCCCGGGTGTCTTCAGTGACGCCGACAAGAAGATGCTGGCCAGCCCGGTGTTCTCCACCTGGTTCAACGCCGCGCCCAAGGACTACCAGCAGGTGATGGCCGATCACCCCGGTATCGCCCTGGACGACTACGCCGCGTTCATGAAGGGCGGCAAGCCCTATGGCGATGTGCCGCAAGGTCCTGCGCCCAAGGGCAAGGACAAGTACTACGACACCACGCCGTTCGCCAACGTGCCGACCAAGAGCCAAGCGCCAGCGGGCTACCCCAACTACCTGATGCACACTCCGGCCAAGGAGCAGGCCATCAAGTTCCCGCAGTACCAGGACACCCAGGAGACGCTGCCGCTGCCACCGGGCCAGCACTGGGCACCAAAGTATGCGCCGATGCCGATCTATCGCATCGTGCCCAACAACGTGCTCAACCTCGACGGTGAGCCCAACATGTTCAACACCCACCAGATGAGCCCGCAGGAGAGGGCGCACTTCGCCCAGCTGCAGCGCTGGCGGCTACGTCAGATCGACCAGATTCTCAACGGCACCATGAAGCGCAATCCCCAGGAGGACATGGATGCGCTCAACAACTGGGCCAAGGAGAACCACATCCCCGATCAGATGAAGAAGGACATCGCGGACCAGGTCTTTGCTGTGCAGCCCACATTGAACCAGGACGAGCAGTGGAAGTACTTCCAGGACTTTGCTAAGCAGCACAACCTGAGCGAAATGACGATGTATGACCTGGCCAACAAGCTCGGTGTGGGCAACCCCGGCCAAGCCATTCCTGGTCAGAAGGGCAACTACGACGACCCCCGGCTGGGGCAGCTCGTTCTCGACTACGTCGAGGGTGCGGGCGGCATGGGCACGCACTGGACTCGCGACATCGACAAGCTCTACAACGGCATCCCCTCAGCAGGTGCGGGAGCGAACACCCTGAAGAACATGGGTGGACGCCAGATTCCGGTGTTGCTCTCGGGTCTGTGGGCAGGCCAAGGCGAAACACCCAGCCTCCAAGGTGGGGCCTATGCCCCGATGAACGACTCCGAGCGCGAGCAGAACCTGCTACAGGGCGCTCCGGTGCACATGCGCCGGGTGCAGATTCGTGACCCCCAGGGCAACTGGCACGACGTGATGGACTACGGCCCCATGTCGCTATGGCCCCCAGGACGCAACGAGACCGCCAGCGGCAAGACCGTCTTCGACAAGCCCTCGCTGGCTGCCAACCTCTCCAAGGATGTGGGTGGGCACTTCGACCCCCAGGAGTGGGACAACCTGACTCCTGGCCCGCAGACTGACCAAAAGTTCGCCAAGCTCATCCACGATCACCCTGAGGCCGAGCAGCGCATCCTGCACTGGTACACCCGGTTCTTCCATGGCCGACCTGATCTGACGCTCAAGCCGCACATGCGCAAGGCGAGTCTGTCTCCGCGCACCTTCTACACCCTGGCTGAGGTGGCTGAAGAACGTCGCAATGCTGCCGAGCTGGGCTATGGCCGGGGAGTTCGGACCCCGCTGTCCGCAAACGTCAAGGCATTCTCACCCACTCCGAAATGAGGCGCTGATGGCTGCCGTCATCCCCCAGACAAACTTCGATTTCCTATGGAACACCTTGGTCAACCCCCGACTGGGGCGGGCTCCCTACAGCTGGGGTGGCTCGTTCACCCCGTCAGACCCCACCGTGGGCACGGACTGCTCGGGAGCGGTCTCTGCTGAGCTGAGTGCTCTGGTACGCGGGCCTAACATGATCTATCAACGCCAGTTCTGGACGGGCAGCTTTGCTGGAGTCAATCCTGGCGACACCGGACCGTTTGCTGGCATCGAGGACACCCGCAACCTAGTCTGCATCGCTCAACCCACTGACGCACCCGCCAATTACGCCATGATCATCGCGGTGCGCCAGCGTGATGACCCTGAAGACGCCCACATGATCTGCCGGGTGGGTGGCATCGACATCGAGATGGGCGGCAACGAGTTCACCCCGGCCAACATCGAGGTGGACTATCACACCAGCGTGTCCAACGCTAACTCCAATACCGTGCTGGACACCGACATGTTCAACCAGTGGTTCTACCTGCCGGGTGGCGCGATCACCAGCGACTTCACCCAGCCCCCGTGGCCGGGTCTGCTGGCCGGGCAATTCCTGTAGTCACTGTAGTTCGGCTCCCAAGCCCCACCAATAAGTGAGGGAGGCCAAACTGGTGACGCTCTTTTATCCAGATGTGAGCAACAACAACTGGGGCAATATGAACTACACGCCCCAGGCTGAGCAAAACCTGCGCGCTTTCCTGGCGCGGCTGGTCCCCGAAGGCTTCGCCGGAGTCTCGCACAAGATGAGCCAGGGCACCGGCTACGTCGATCCCTACGGTGCGATCTGCCAGAAATGGTGCGCCGAGAACAACTTCCCCTTCATTGGCTATCACTACGTCGATACCTCCGACCCGGGCGGACAGGCCCAGAACTGGCTCGACGCCGGGGGTGGGGCCAACGTGATGATGGACTTCGAGGCCAGCTCGGGGGACATGGACAACTTCTGGGCCGTGACCAACGCTTTCAATGCGGTCGGGGTCAACGTGCAGCTCGCCTACATCCCCAACTGGTACCTCAACAGTGGTGCTGGGGGCGGAGGCAGCCTATCGGACCTGGCCAATAGCGGCATCCTGTTGGTCAGCTCGGCCTATCCCCTGGGCTATCAGGCCGACTACGCCTCCACCTTGTATGACCAGTGCGGCGGAGACACCGGGCAAGGCTGGGCACCGTATAACGGAGCCACCCCGTCAGCCTGGCAGTTCACCAGCGCGGCCAACATCGGTGGTGTCTCGGGCGTGGACTGCAACGCCTACCGGGGCGCAGACATCAACGTGCTGTTCGGCACCGCTGGAGCCCCGGCTCCCCCGACTCCTGTCACCCCTGACCCAAGTTGGGTGATGCCCAGTGATCCGGCTGTTCTTCTGCTTGTTGCTCAAGCTCTGGTCGATGCGTTTTTGGGGGTGCCGCGTGCCTGAACCTGGCGGAATCGCTTTTGACTCGGCGCTCTACCAAGAGCAGGTGCTGCGCGCAGAGCTGACCAACATCGCCAACGCCCACTGCTATCAGCACGGGGCCAAGGTCGTCAACGACATCCTGGCCCGCTACACCGTGACCCGTAAACCCCTCAAGGAGCTGAAGGCCTCATGACCGCACCACAAGACCTGCCCGCTGCCCTGCAGACCCTGCTGCAGGAGGTGTCGGCCTCAGCGTCCACCCCGATCACCGACAACGACGGCACCACGATGACCCTGCGTGAGGCCATCATCCGCATCTTGTGGAAGGAGAATTTCCTGCTTCCACTGGCCAACCGGCCACTGCCGCCCACCCAAACCGATGACCAGTACGGGCATGGTCTCAGTGCCCGTGCGGAGGGCTTGATCACCCAGGCCGTCCTCGTTGACCTCGCTGCCCGCCTGGGCACCGATGTAGCCGGTATCCGTACCGCCGTGCTCAAGAGCCTGAATGGGAGTACCTCATGACCCAACCACCCGTCCCCGCCACTCCTGCCCACAAAATCCGTCTGCCCTGGGACAAGGGTTTCACCCCGCCCACTGCTGACCCCAACCTGATCGGCGCGGTCACCGGAGCCCTGGAGCGAGGAGTCCAAGATGCAACCCAGGCAGCGACCAGCCTCGGATCGAGTGTGGCGGGCGCAGTCGCCGGTCCCGCCGCCTCCACCGCTGTGCAGGACGCGGGCAAAGTCATCACCGACGTGGAACAAGCCGCTGGTCAGGTGGCTTCTACCGTCAGCGGTGGCGTTGTTGCTGCACCATCTCCTGTTCCAGCCCCGACACCCGCTTCTCCGGTGAGTGCCCCCAGCGGGGGCAGCCTGATCGGCGACATTGAGCAGGCCGCACTGGGCGCAGCCAAGCAGTCCGCCTCTTCGCTGTTGCCCGGCATCGAGGCGGCGCTGGAGAAGCGCATTGCGGTCAAGGTCCAGGCCGAGATCACCGACGTGCTCACCAAGGTCGAAGGCGGTTCAGAGCCTGCCGTGCCGACCCTGGACGACTTCACCAAGGCCGACGCACGTAGCCGCGCCATCCGCACCCTGATCATCGGGTTAGTCCTGTCAGGGCTGTGGGGCGTGGTCAACGTGCTGGGCAACGTCGCCACCGTCAACTGGGCGGATCGCAACGCACTGCCTCAGGTGCTCGCTCTGGTGGTCGGTTCGGTGGTCAGCGCAGTGACGGGCTACATCGCCCGCGTGCTCAAGACCCCGCCGCACATCGCCAACGCGACCATCCTGCCGGGTAGCAGCTGATGTTCGGGGGGCTTCTTCGGATTCCCGAAGAAGACCTGGACAGGGCCATTGAGCGGGTCCTGGCCAATCCCCGCGTGCACGAGGTGTTCGACCGCCTCGCCAGAAAAGTGACAGAGATGTTGCTCGCTCAACTTGTGTCAGGACTCCAAGCACTCGATTCAGAAAGCGGTAGCGTCCATGCCTTTCCACCCCAATCAACAGCTCCGCCTTCTGGAGCAGGGATTTGACCCGCTCTCGGTCCTGCGCCAGAGCTTGTCCCAGGGCACGCCCTGGCAGTCCATCATCGAGTTCGCAACGTCTGAAGAGTACTGTGGCCTGACGTTATACCCGCGTCAGCAAACTCTGCTGAGGCTGATCTTCTTAGAAGTCGAGAACATGACCGACTTCGACAAGAAGGTCATCGAGGAGTGGCGCACCGGGTTCCTGCGCCACCGCAACGTCTATGGGGTGCAGCCTGACATCTGGGAGCGCGTGGAATACCTGCGCCACCGTGGGTATCGGCGCTTCCCGCACGTACAGGCTGTGCTGGGCCGACGTGCGTCCAAGGGCTACATGGGGGCCATCCTGGCTGCCGAGCAGATCGCCTACCTGATCAGCCTGGACAACCCCCAGGGCCACTACGGCATCCGCGACAACAAGGACTGCTTTCTTAACGTCGGTGCCACCAGCCAGGTGCAGGCTCAGCGTCACCAGTTCGCGGACATCCGCGACGTGGTCGAGGGCTGTGCGTGGCTGCAGCCCTACATCGCAGAGACCAAAGATCACCAGATGCGCCTGCGCACCCCGGCTGACTTGCGCCGGATCGCCCAGATGCGCGCTCAGAACGTGCCTATCGAGCACACCATAGCCACTTTGTGGGTGGTGGCACTGTCGGCCTCCAGCGTTGCAGGTCGTGGTGCTACTGCCTACGCCAACTTCTTCGATGAGTTCGCCTTCCACGTCCAGGGCACCCAGTCCACCAAGACCGGCGATGAGATTTACGAAGACTGGCAGCCTGCCCTGGGACAGTTCAAGAAGGACGCCCTGACCTACGTGCCGTCTTCGCCGTTCACCAAGACCGGGAAGTTCTACGAGCTGTACCAGCGCGGCAAGGTGCTGATGAGCGACTACACCGGCCCAGGGTCTGGCCTGACCGAAGAAGCTCTCGCTGAGCTGCACGCCATGCAGGTCAAAGCCGATCTGGACAAGACCGAGCTGAAAGCCGAGCCCACCTACCTAATCTTCCAGGGGCCGAGCTGGTCGCTGTATGAGAACTGGGAGCGTGGCCCTGAGCTGGTGCAGGTGCGCTTCTCCATGGCCCCTGAGGACGATCTGTCCTCGGAGGAGCAGATGCGGCGCAAGCTGGCCAACCCTGAGAAGTTCGCTGTGGAGCGCGAGGGCCAGTTCGCCGAGGTTATGGGCCAGTACCTGGACTCCCAGAAGGTGGAGGCCATGTTCTACCCCATCCCCTGGCGACGCCCCGAGGACTGCTTCTTGTGCGACGAGCGGGGCTTCAACGCCGAACACGAGCTGTGTCTGCACCCGCTCACCCCGAGTCCGTATGGCAAGTTCACCACCAAGTACCGCATCCACTGCGACCCGTCGAAGACCGGGGCCAACTTTGCCATGGCTATCGCCCACACCGAGCAGGCCCCCTGCGACAGCTGCGGGGCACCGTGGAATGGCTGGGACAACTGCCGGGAGTGCATGAATGGCACCCACTGGCCGCACGTGGTGTTCGACCGACTCAAGGTCTGGCGTCCCCAGGACTTCCCGGTCAACCCCGAGACCAACAAACACGAGGTGGACTACATCCAGATCGAGCGCGAGCTGGACGAGACGCTCTACACCTTCCCCTCGACCACCAAGTTCTCCGCTGACCAGTGGAATTCTGCTGGATTCCTACAGCGGCTGAAGAAGAAGTACTCCCCGGGCATCCGTGTCATCGAGGAGACCGCCACCGAGAAGGCCAACTACGAGCGGGCCGAGAAGTTCAAGAGCGCGATCAACCTGGGCTGGGTGCACTCCTACAAGGACGAGTTTTTCGAGGACGGCCAGTCGCTGCTGGAAAACGAGTGCAAGTTCTTGAGTGAGAAGAACGGCAAGGTGGTCAAGCAGGACGTGGGGCCGGTGCAGACCAAGGACCTCTATGACGCCGTCTCGGTGGTCACCACCGACCTGCTGCACGAGGCCCTGGAGCGTTGGGGTGGCAGCCACATGACCGCCTCAGCCTACGGCTCGACCTATGTGCCCGGGTTGAGGTCGGGTAGTGAGTTTGCTCGTCAGGGCATCATGGCCCCCTCGATCTACCGCAGCGGTACCAACGGCAAGGGCGGGGCCTGGGACAGGTTGCGTACCGGACAACAGGAGACCCGGGTCCGTAAAGCACGTGGACCGGGCTACACACCAGATCGCTTGTCCTCCATACGGACTCGCGATAAGCGCTATTGATTCAGTTTGGATTTTACTATAGCTTGTGACAGATGAGGACACGAGAAGAGGGTTTCGCATGGCTAGCCGGGTTGCTCGAAGGCGAGGGGTATTTCTTCATGTATGTGGGGAAGTACCAATCGGTAACAGGCCCCAGGGTATGTCGGAGTCCACGATTGGCGGTGACCATGACGGATCGAGACATTATCGACCGTGTTGCCGCGATGACTGGGCGCAAGGTCCAGGTTTGTCGAGTCAGGTCAGGGTGGAAGACCACCTATCGGGTCACCGTGTGTGGAGATCAGGCAGCCAAGCTGATGCGCGAAATTTTGCCGTGGATGGGCGAGAGGCGAAGCCGGAGAATCCAGGAGATTCTCGATGACCACCTCGCCTACAAGCTCAACAAGAGCCGCTCGGTCTGGATGCAGGCAGCATGAGGATAGATACAGGAGCAGGCCTGGTGTACGTCCAGAGAGACCATAAGGCACGCGAGGACCAGATCGGGGACTTCACCCCGGTCTCGGAAGCGCAGCGTGCGGCCTGTCGGCTGGTGATCTGTGACCGGGCCATCGACGCTGAGGACGCTGCGGAGCTGATGCGAGCCCTGGGCGTGCACCCTGACCAACACTTAGACACCTATCTCACCGGCCCCGCAGGGCCGGTGAATAGTACTCACGGACTTGCGGTCGGCTCATGAGCCTCGTACCTGCCGTTCCGACCGCTGAGGGGATCAACCTTCTGTTCGCCCCCTTGGGCGAGGACATGGACTGGCAGGGGTACGGGTTGTGTGCCCAACCTGATCAGGACCCCGAGAAGTGGTTTCCCGAGCGACCTGACAAGGCATTGAAGGGCAAAAAGGCCACCAAGCTGTGCAATCAGTGCATGGTGCGCACCGAATGCGCCGAGTGGGCGCTGCGGGTGCACGAGCCCTATGGCATCTGGGGTGGCCTGACCGAGGAGGATCGGCGTAAATACTGGCGTCAGCAGGACCAGTACGAGTCCAGCCACCGCCAAGCCTCCTGAGAAAGTATTTGACTTTTACTATAGGTTACTGTACCCTCGGTATATGACAACTACCAACATCTGGGGCAACGTCCTGAGGGGTGTCGCGTTCGGCGATGCCTGGGGCGACCCTAACGAATTCGACAGCATTACGAGGCTGCTCAAAGAGAACAACGGACTTGGTCCCGATCTTCCCGCCAAGCTGCGTATCACCGATGACACGCAGATGACGCTGTATCTGGCCAAGGCGCTCAATGACAGCTGGGGCCAAGACCCCGACCAGGTCCGCGCGGCTATCCGCAAGGAGTTCTTGACCTATGCCCGCGACCCGCAGAACTTCCGTGCGCCGGGCACGACCGTCATGGGCAGCCTGGGACGGCTGCGCAGCGGTGCGCACTGGCACCGGACGACCAACAGGGGCTCTGATGGCTCTGGGTCGGTCATGCGGACTTCTCCGTGTGCGTTCCTGCCGGAGGACCGCTGGGTCGGTATCACCGCCTATGCGGCGGCTCTGACTCACGGCAACGCCAACTCGATTGCAGCGGCCATCCTGAACGTGGCCATGCTGCGGTTACTCATCCAGAACCGGATCAACCCGGCTGCTGGGCACCTCTTAGAGGTGGCGAGGCAGCATGCGGTGAACCCCGAGCTGCACGGTCTGATGGACACGGGCGACTGGCTGGAGGGCTTCGAGGTCGATCTGACCAAGGGCTTTGCCAACCTGGTCGAGCTGATCGACCTGGCATTGGCCAAGCTGCCCGAGCTGCAGGAGAACCCCTGGGCTGGACGCAAGTCCGACCCGTCGCTGGTGGTCGCGGACAGCGAATGGCGCGGCGGTGGATGGCGAGGGCCGGAGGCTCTCGTGATTGCCATGCTGGCCATCGACATGTTCCCCGGTGACGAGTGGCTGGCACTGCGCCGGTCGGTGGTCACTGACGGTGACTCCGACACCATCGGTGCGGTCGCTGGTGGTCTGATCGGTGCGATGGAGCCCGACACCTTCATGTTCGCATGGAAGGAGGACGCTTCTCGCTTCGAGGACATCTACCAGGAGTGGATCGAGCAGGCCGATTCCTACGCGATGGCGGGGGTGACGGTGTGATGGATTCTGAGGACTTCAAAGAACTGTTGGGCGAGGGCCTTCACACCGCATTCCGCAAGGCGTCCGATTCATACGAGGCCAACAAAATCTGGCACCTGATCATGGATATGCCGGGCGAGGAGTGGGATCGAATCGTCCAGTTCGTCGCTGAGCCGCTGTGGCAGGCGGTGACGGCATGACCGCTCAACAGGTTCTCATCCAGGGTGTCTTGGCGGGTAAGCCCGTCATCGAGATCGGCAGCGAACTGTTGGCTTGCCAACAGCAGCCTCGCCAAGACACCTGGCGTCACCGTGACGAAATGGCGGTGGCCGCATGAGTAGCTTCATCAAGCCCAGCTCCTGGACCCAAGGGCGTAAGGTGCGCATTCTGCATCCCGCCGAGGGTCTGGAGGGCAAGATCGGCACCATCCAACGAGTGCAACCCACCCGTGTGCTCGTCAACATCACGTTGGCCAAAGGGACGGCCAAGAAGGCTGAAGAGACCATCGTCATGGCCTACTACCACCCCGCGAAGGAGCTACGGCTGATATGACCGACCTCGACCATCTGAACGACGACGAGCTGCGCCAGCGTCTCGCTGCACTGCCCGATCACGAGCTGCGGTGGCTAGGGGTGGACACTCGCGAGGAGGCTTTCGACCTCCTGCGCACCACAGGCCGCGAGGGCATTATCCAGCAGGCTGCCAAGGACCTGGCCGAGGAGGAGAACAAAATCGCGGCGGTTGTCGCAGCGGCCCATGAGTACCTCGACAAGGAGCCGGATCGCACCCAGGCCA
>Ga0134128_10002101_pt1 | contig 24892 bp, 25 predicted proteins | sample KB31754_FD_96462 | JGI IMG/M metagenome (GOLD analysis project Ga0134128, IMG submission 96462) | Terrestrial soil microbial communities with excess Nitrogen fertilizer from Kellogg Biological Station, Michigan, USA - KB3-175-4 | ecosystem: Environmental > Terrestrial > Soil > Unclassified ...
CGCGGCATGCGCACCGTGGAGATTCTCAAGCAGCCGCAGTACCAGCCCATGCCGGTGGAAAACCAGGTCATGATCATCTATGCCGTGACCAACGGCCATCTGGATGATGTGGAAGTTGCCGCGATTGGTGACTGGGAGCGGGGCTTCCATGAGTTCATGGCGGCGCAGTATCCGCAGGTGGGGCAGAGCATCCGCTCGGAGAAGGTGTTGTCGAAGGAGACCGAGGAAGCGCTGAAGCGCGGCATCGCGGCGTACAAGGCCACCCGAAGCGCCACGCGGACCGAACGCAATGGCTAAGGGGCGGGAGCTCCTCGGTCGGATCAAATCCACCGAAGGAACACGCAAGATCACGCGCACCATGGAAATGGTGGCGACCTCGAAGCTGAAGCGTGCGCAGGACCGCGTGGTTGCGGCACGGCCCTACGCCCAGTCGCTGTCGGCGGTGATCGCGGATCTCTATTCCCCCGCGCTGGCGGAGAGCTTCCCGCTGCTGCGCCAGCCCGCGCAGGTGAAACGTGCGGGGGTGCTGCTCATCACGTCGAACCGTGGGCTCGCCGGCGCGTTCAATTCGAACCTCATCCGCGAGGCGCGCACGCTGCTCGACCGTCTCAAGACGGATGGCGCGGAGACCGAGCTGCACATCGTGGGGCGCAAGGGGCTTGGCTTCTTCCGCTACATCGGCGCGCCGGTGGCATCCTCGCGCGTGGATATCGGCGACCGCCCCGCGTCGGGACACGCGAACGAGCTGGTGGATGGCATGATGGCCGACTTCGTCAGCGGCCGGCTCGACGCCGTCTACGTCGTGTATTCGCGCTATGTGTCGCCACTCTCCACGCCGCCGGCGGCGGAACTCGTGCTGCCGGTGACGCCGCCCGAGCGCAAGGGTCCGGCGCGTGATTATCTGCTGTTCCCGAACGCGCACGCGATTCTCTCGGCGCTGCTGCCCCTCTACGTCCGGAACAGCGTGTATCGCGCACTCGTGGAGACCGCCGCGGGCGAGCAGGGCGCACGGCGCACGGCCATGAAGAGCGCAACGGACAATGCCGGGGAGATGCTCAACGTGCTGCGTCGCACGTACAATCGCGCGCGGCAGGCGCAGATCACGCAGGAGATCGCGGAAATCGTGGGAGGCGCGGAGGCGCTCTAGGGCTGGTCGCAACGCGGGTTCACCGACTTACCACTTCAGGATCATCGCATGGTTTCGCAGAATATCGGCAAGGTCGTCCAGGTCATCGGTCCGGTGCTCGACGTGGAGTTCGCCGCGGAGCACCTCCCGGAGATCTACAACGCACTCACGGTGGATCAGGACTCCGCCGCCGGCGGCCGGATTCACCTGGTGGCCGAAGTGCAACAGCACATCGGGCGCAATCAGGTCCGCGCCGTGTCCATGTCGACCACCGACGGCATCGAGCGCGGCATGGACGTGGTGGACACTGGAGCGGCGATTTCGGTACCGGTTGGCGAGGCGGCGCTGGGGCGCATTCTCAACGTGCTGGGCGAGCCGGTGGACAACGGTCCGGCCATTCCCGCCGACGCGCCGCGCTGGCCGATTCACCGCGCCAGCCCGAGCTTCGTGAACCTCGAGCCCAAGACGGAACTCTTCGAGACCGGCATCAAGGTCATCGACCTGATTGCTCCATTCGTCAAGGGTGGCAAGATCGGGTTGTTCGGCGGCGCAGGCGTCGGCAAGACCGTGGTGATCATGGAGCTCATCAACAACGTCGCCAAGGGACACGGCGGCAAGTCCGTGTTCTGCGGTGTGGGCGAGCGCACGCGCGAGGGGAATGACCTGTATCTCGAAATGCAGGAATCCGGGGTCATCAAGTCCGCCGCACTCATCTACGGTCAGATGAACGAACCGCCGGGCGCGCGCCTGCGCGTGGGACTCTCCGGCCTCACGGTGGCCGAGTACTTCCGCGACGTGGAGCACCAGGACGTGCTGGTGTTCATCGACAATATCTTTCGCTTCACGCAGGCCGGCTCCGAGGTGTCCGCGCTGCTGGGCCGCATGCCCAGCGCGGTCGGCTACCAGCCGACGCTCGCCACGGAAATGGGCGACCTGCAGGAGCGGATCACGTCCACGAAGGACGGCTCGATCACTTCGGTGCAGGCGATCTATGTGCCTGCCGATGACATTACCGATCCCGCGCCGGCCACCGCGTTCGCGCACCTCGATGCGACCGTGGTGCTCTCCCGTGCGCTCACGGAAATCGGCATCTATCCGGCCGTGGATCCGCTGGCATCGAGCTCCCGCATTCTCGCCGCCCAGTATCTGGGCGAGCGGCATTACAAGGTGGCCTCCGAGGTTCGGCGCATTCTGCAGCGCTACAAGGAGCTGCAGGACATCATCGCGATCCTCGGCATGGAGGAGCTCTCGGAGGATGACAAGCGCATCGTGGCGCGCGCGCGCCGGGTGCAGCGCTTCCTGTCGCAGCCGTTCGCCGTGGCCGAACAGTTCACTGGCATCACGGGCAAGCTCGTCCACCTCGAGGAGACCGTCGCGAGCTTCGAGCGGGTCGTCGCCGGTGAATTCGACGAACTTCCCGAGCAGGCGTTCTACATGGTGGGCGGCATTGACGAGGTCGTCGAGAAAGCCAAGACGCTGAAGAGCTGAGGTGCCCATGCTCAAGGTCTCGCTGATCTCGCCCGAAGCCACGCTGTTCGAGGGGGACGCCACCCAGGTGGTCGCTCCCGCGTTCGACGGCGAGGTGGGCATTCTGACCAATCATGCGCCCATGATCACCGCGCTGGGCAGTGGTGCACTGCGCGTGCAGAGCGACGGTGCCGAACGCAGATTCCAGCTCTCGGGTGGCTTCCTGCAGGTCGTGGACAATCACGTTCGGATCGTCACGGAAACCGCACGAGCGGAATAGTTCCTGCATGTCGGTGTGGCATCGGTGATGCGTCGGTCGCGGTGTGGAGCTGTGACCGGCGCACTCTCGTGCGGGGGAACCAACTTTTCAGAGGGGTGGGCATGACGCGTTCCGGTCTGATGGGTGTGCTGCTGTCTGGTGTGATCCTGGCATTCGCGGCGCCGGGTGCGTCCGCACAGGCCTGGGGCTATCCCGCCTGGCAGCCGTCGAACCTCACCTCTCGCGAACTGAACTTTGGCGTTGCCGGTGGCGATCCGGGCACGAGCGGGGTATTTCAGTGGCGGGAAGGACTGAGTTCGCAGAGCCAGTTCAACCTCGACGTAGGTGTTGCCTCGCCCGGCCACAACGCGGACACGCGATTTCTGCTGGGTGGAGGCTTCACGCAACGGCTCGTTCGCGCCAGCAAGGAAACGCCGATTGACGTGCTGTTCACCGCTGGCCTGTACGGGTCGTTCGCGGGACGCAGCCTGGGGCGGATCCCCATTGGCGTCGTCGTGGGACATCGATTCCCCATGGAAGGGGATGTGTTTCTCACGCCGTACGTGCACCCGCGGCTCTCCATCGATTTTGGCGGAGGCGACAGTCAGCTGAACGTCAACTTCGACTTCGGCGCGGACTTCGAAATGACGCACACGCTGTCGCTGCGTCCCGCGATTTCGGTGGGCTCCATAGGCGGGTCGGGGAGTGACGTCTCGTTCGGTCTGTCGCTGGCGTATCACCCACTGGCGGCACGAAGCCGGTAGCTTCGCGGCCGGATCGGTTCCGCGCAGCACGCGCATCGTCAGCGGCCTGGAGGTCGGAATGCCGGATCCCGATAAGGAAAGTGCGACCCAGCCGGGTATTCTGGTTGTCGATGACAATCGCGATTATGCGCAACTGCTGCAGCGCTTTCTCGAGTCGCGGGGGTACGCGGTACGCATCGCGCGCTGCGCCAGCGACGCCCTGGCGTCGTTCGACGAGATGCGGCCCTCCCTCGTGCTGCTCGATCTCATGATGCCCGGGGTCGACGGACGCGACATTTGCCGGGCCCTGAAGGCGCACGCCGAGCACGGACAGCGCGTGCGCGTGATCCTGCTCACCGGGCTGTCGGAGGCAGGGGCAGCCCAGGCGGCGGAGGAGATGTGCGTGGATGATCACGCCACCAAGCCCATCGACCTGCAGGACCTGCTGTCCCTCGTGGAGCGCAACCTGGCGCTGGTCGCGAACGCGTAGCGGCGCGCTACGCGTCGAACAGCGCTTCCACGAGTGCCGCCGATCGCTGCGCGGCGCCCAGTCCGTTGTGCACGAGCCGGCGCGCCTGCTCTCCGGCGCCGCGCCGCGCCGTTTCCCTGGCAAACCATTCATCGAGTGCCGCGGCCGTGTCGGATGTGTCGGACACGGCTCTGGCGCCGCCCGAGCGCAGCAGGAGCATCGCGTCGCGACTGTCGTGATGACGTGGCCCGACGAGGACGGGCGCGCCGAACGCCGCGGGCTCGAGCACCGAGTGCAAACCGGCCGCATGGAAGCCGCCTCCCACATACGCGACATCAGCCAGCGCGTAGAGCTCGCCGAGCACGCCCACGCGATCCACGAGCACGACATCGGCCGCGCTATCCGGCGCGGCGCCCAGCGGCACGCACGAGAGTCCCGCGCGCGCGGCCCACGATGCGATCCGCCCCAGTTCCACCGCGCGCGGTTCGTGCGGCGCGATGATCAGGCGCGCGTCGGGGAACGACCGGTGTACCTCCTCCCATGCGGGGAGCAGCACCGCGTCATCGGCGTCCCAGGTGGAACCCGCGACGAGCGTGGGCCGCGCGCCGCGGAGCGACGCGAAGCGCGGATCGTCGGTGCGCACCGCCTGCGCGCGCGCCCACACCTGATCGTAGCGGGTGTCGCCGCTCACGGTGATCACCGCGCGGCGCGCCCCTAGTCCGGCGAGACGCTCGGCGTCGTCCGGGTCAATGGCTCCCACGGCATCCAGCCGGGAATACGCGTCGCGCAGCAGCGCGGAGGCGAGCCGGCCGCGGCGGCTCGATCCAGCGGCCAGCGTCGCGCTGATGAGGGCAAGGCGGACGCCGCGCCCGTTCGCCTCGCGCACGAGTGTCGGCCAGACATCCAGCTTGCTGAAGACGATCGCCTGTGGGCGCAGCGCATCGAGCGTGACGCGCACGTCGCCCATCGTGTCGAACGGGAGATAGTCGGTGAAGTCCGCGCCGAGTGATCGCGCGAACTGCTCGGCGCTGGGCGAGAAGAACGTGTAGGCGAACTGCCAGTCGGGGTGCCGGTCGCGCAGGATCTCCAGCACGGGGCGCGCCTGCAGCCCCTCGCCAACCGAGGGCGCGTGCATCCAGAGGAGCGGCCGATCCGGGTCGCGTGCGCTCCGGCCCCACGCCGTGTAGCGATCCCGAATGCCGCGCCGGGCGCGCAGCGCGCGCCAGGTCTTTCCCTCCCGCTCCGGCGCGATCGCGGCGGCCAGACGCGCGAGCTGGGTGAGCGCGGTGTAGAGAATGGGCTGCGGCTCGTGGCGTGGCGGAGCTGGTGCCGGGCCGGTGGAACCCGTTCAGCGGGCCGCGCCCGCGCCGTGCCGGGCCAGCGCCGAGTCGATCGCCTGCTGGAACACCGCCGTGGGCTGCGCGCCGGCAATCATCTCGCCGCCAATGTTGAACGAGGGTGTGGAGTTCACGCCCGACGCAGTGGCGCGATCGATGTCAGCCTGGATGAGGGCACGCATCTCGTGCTTCGAGACGCACCCGTGATAGGCGACGGAATCCGCGCCGACATGCACCGCCAGCGAGTCCAGATACGCAGCGGGATCGGACAGGGTTTCCCACGATTTTTGCGTGGCGAACAGCGCGTCGTGCATGGGCCAGAATTTGCCCTGTGCGGCCACGCACATGGCGGCCTCCGCCGCGGGCCAGGCGTTGCGGTGACCGGGAAGGGGGAAGTTGATGTAGGCAAAACGGATCTTGCCCGTATCCACGTAGTCCCGCTTCAGCGTGGCGTACGTCTCGTCGTGCCACTCCTTGCAGAAGGGGCACTGGAAGTCGCTGATCTCGACGACCCACACGCCGGCGCTGTCGCTGCCTTCGATGCGCGCGTGATCGGCCTTGCGTTCGAGCACCGTATCACGAACGGCGGGCGCGCTGCGGTCAGCCGACGCCCCGGCGCCCGCGCGGCTGGAGCGCGCGACATCCGACGGACAGCGGGCAGCGCCGAACAGGGTGGCGCCCACGGCAATCATGGCAAGTCTGGCGAAGGTCATGCGGGTCTAGAAGTGGGAGAGGATGCGGCGGAGAGAGTTGGTGCGCCTGTCGAGAATGTAGGTGTACCCGCGGTCGGACGCGAGCGCCGTCGCGAACCCCAATCCCCGTGCCACGCCCAGCGCGCGCGGTGTGCGCGCGCGAAGGTCGATCACGAACACGCCCTCCGGGCCAGCCGCGATGAAGAGTCGGCCGGCGTCCAGCGAAACATCGTACGCGAAGCGCGCGTGCGTCCAGGAGAGGAGTGTCACGGGCGCCGCGGGATCGTGCGTGTCGAACAGCCGGACCCCGCCGGTCCCCAGAGCGACCGCGACAGTGTCTCCCGACAGGGCGAGCCGGAGCCCGGCTCCGCCCAGCGCCACGCTGCCCACTCGCACGAGCGAATCGCTGGTCGCACGAAAGGCGACGAGATCCTGATCGGTCACGGCCCACAGCAGACCCCGCGCCGGCTCCCACGCGAGATCGCTCGCCGACGACACCAGGGATGTGCCGCGCCATGACACCAGCGTGTCTTCCACGAGGGACAGGGGCACGACGCCAAGCTCACCCGGCAGGGCGACGAACGCGCGCGTCGCCGCCGCCGCCACGGCGCGCACGTCACCCTCGCGCGCGAGCGCACCGCGACCTCGTCCGGGTGGAAAGAGATAGAGTCCCGAGGGCGATCCTACCACCAGCCAACCGGATTCGGGCGCGAGCGCGACGTGGGCAATCCCATGCAGCCCACCGGCGCGCAGTGCCTCCGCCCGGAGCCCGGAGTCGGAGTCGAACATCTGCACGCCCGCGCTGCCACCCACCGCCACGTCGCCGGCGGCGACGGCAACCGCTGTTGGCGCACCCACGAGCGGTGCGGCGAGACTTCTGATGTCTATCGGACCGATTCCGCCGCGATACCGCAGCGCATAGCGGCGGTCCGACTGTCGCCCGATGAGAAAGCCGACTCCACCACCGACGGCCGCCGACGCGATGGAAAAGCAGGGAATGCCGCATGCCCCATGTCCGGACGATCCACCAGACTTCGAAAAGAGCACGCCGGCGAGTCCGCCCAGGACGGCACCGGCGATCGCGTAGATCGTGCTGCGCTCGTGCCGTGATACCGTCTGCACCGAATCCTGCGCGACAGCGCGGGAAGCAGCCGCACCCTGTACGAGTAAAGCGCTCAGCGCGGCAGCCAGGCACATCCGGCGAACCCGACCGATCCTCACGGCAGCCACAACAACAGGACACACGCCGAGCCACCGGGCCCGCTTTCTGCAGCGACATCCTGCAGCCAGGTCAGGGCCGGCGCGCGCGTGTCCGACCGGATCCATCACGATTCGCTCGCCCGGCTGCGACGAATGCTGCATCCTCTCTCTTTCGAGGCGACCGTCATGCGCATCATGCCGTTTGTGATGATACCGTGTCTCCTCTGCGGCTGCTATCTCAGCACGCCGGTCACCGGAGTCGCACCGCAGGCCGGCGATCAGGTCACGGTGGACCTCACCGACAATGGCACGAGTGAGCTCACGCAATATCTCGGTGCGAACGTCCAGTCGGTTGATGGCGACCTGCTGGCGAGCAACGACAGCACCATCACGCTCGCGGTTCGCCACGTGGATGTTCGCTCCGGCGACGATCAGCGCTGGAACGGCGAGCACGTGATGCTGCCGAGAGATGCCATTGCATCCATGCGGGAACGCAAGCTCTCCAAGTGGCGCACCGGGCTGCTAGCCGGCGTCGCGCTGGCCGGCGCGCTGGCGATTCGCCTTGGCGGGATCGGCAGCGGTCCCATTGGGCGGCAATCGCCTCCTGGTGGGCAAACCAAGTAGCAGCGATTCATCGTTCAGCGGCACTGCGCCCGCGCGCGCCCGTGCGCGCACGCCATCGCGCCGTGCTCGGCGACATGCGGCGCGCGTCTTGCTAAGTGAAGCGGCATCCGGTCGTTGACTTCGGCATCCCCCAGGCGTCATGCCAATGTGGGATGCGCGTTTGGCCTCGCGCATCCACGTGTAAATATTTGACGCACGCGGTTCAATCCTGCATTATCACCGACGCATTCTGAGCGAGACAACCTGTCAACCGTGACTCTGGAGGAGTTCATGCGCACGACGCGGTCGGGGATTGCCCTCATCGCGTGCACGCTTGGCGTGGCGCTGATCGCGATTCCCGTGCTGCCGGCGCAGCAACAGGCCGATCAGCTCTATCCCGCCACTCTCAGCTACGGGACGGGACTGATTGACATTCCGGTGGCCTGGGTGTCGCCTGCTTCCGGGGACATCTGGCTGTCCACCACGGGCCGGCACATCCCGTACAATTTTGCCGGACAACAGAGTCTGAATCTCGCGTCGCAGTGGAACACCAACCTCGCGATCGATTCCCACTGGGGCGGTCGCGTATCGGTCGGCTTTTCACTGTACAGCCAGAATCCGGAGTGGGGATTTTTCGGGCAGGTGCTCGCGCTCAAGGAGCAGGCGGACAAACCCTGGCCGGCCATCGCCGTCGGGTTCCGCAACCTGGGCAATTGCGACCACGAAGATCGGCTGCTCGTCGGGTGCGACATCTCGTTCACCTCGGCGGGAGCAACGAAGGACGTCACGTCCTCCTTTGCGACGCACTTTCACACCGCGCCCACCGTGTACGGCGTCGCCACCAGGTCGTTCACGCTGGGCCGCGGATTCGGCAGCTTCAGTCTGGGATTTGGCAGCGGTCTGTTCTACGACAACGGTAAACTCGGCGACACCTACAACGACAAGGGACAGATCGCGCGCGGGCTCTTTCTGGGCGGGCGGTACGCGATCAATCCGACACCAACGTCGCGCATTGATTTTCTGGCGGAGAACAACGGCTGGGACTGGAATGCCGGCGTGGTCGGCAACTGGCGTGGCATCTCGCTCGGCATTTACGGAACGGAGCTGGAGGAGGGCTCGAAATCGGCCTCCAAGGGTCCGCTCTACAACGTGTACAACTACGCCAAGGTGAGCCTGTCGCTCGGCTACAGCGGCAATGTGTACGACATTTCCAGGGGACTGTTCCTGCGTTCCCGAGTTGCGGAGCTGGAGCGGGAACAGAATCAGCTTCGCGCCGAGATCGCGGCGCGCGACAAGCGCATTGCGGCGCTGGAGGCACAGCTGCGGCAGGCGCAGGCCGGCGAACTGGCCGACATTGCGCGCCGCCGTCAGGCGCTGGAAGCACAGATCCAGCAGGAGCGGGACGCGATCCAGCGAGCCGAGGATCGGCTCAAGAAGTTGCAGGAAGGACAGCCGCCGGCTTCGCCGCCCCCCACTCCGCCGTCCACCACCCAGCCGCCGCGCTGACAGAGAGACATGGCAATGTCCAGAACGCATGGAAGCTACGCGGTTGCTGCGGCGCTGTTCCTGGCGGCGAGTGCGATGTCTGCCCAGCAGAGTTATCCGCAAACCCTGTACTGGGGGTCCGGGCTGGTGGACATCCCGGTGGCCTGGGTGTCACCCCTGTCCGGAGATTTCAACCTCGGATTCTCCGGCAAGAGCATCAAGGGGTCGCAGATCGCCTCGGGATTCGGCAAGGGGATGAACACGAACATGGCGCTGTCGGCATCACTCTGGGGTCGCGCGGAACTGGGCTGGTCGCTCTACTCCGATGATCCCGAGTGGGGATTCTTCGGCCGCGCGCTGCTCATCAACGAGGAGGATTACCGCCTCAAGGGCGGTGCGGCGGCCTGGATACCGAGTCTGGCGGTCGGCATGCGCAACGTGGGGCCCTATTCCAAGGTGGATCGGTTCGGGCTTGGCTATCATCTTGGTCTGCCCACGAGCCAGGATCCGAGCCGTGAGCACGTGGTGGACTCGCTGCACCAGAAATTCTCCACGGCGCAGACGATTTATGGCGTGGCAACCAAGTCGTTCAGCCTGAGTGACGTAAATCGCAACTGGCCCAACGTGGGGCTCAGCTTTACCCTGGGCTATGGGAACGGCCTCTTCAAGAACGACGGCGGGCTGGGCTCGGCGTATGCGAAGCACAGCACGGGGGGCCTGTTCGGCGGCGCCAAAGTGGAGTTCTATCCGAGCAGCCGCAGCGCGGTTTCCCTCATGTTCGAGAACAATGCATGGGATTATAATCTGGGTGCCGTGCTGAACTATCGGGGGATCCTGGCGGGGTTGTACTGGACGGAGATGGGAGCCGGGAGCTCGGGCAGTTCTCCGCCCACGCCGTACAACTACGACAAGTTTGCATTCACGGTGGGATGGCAGAACAACGTACTGGCACTGCTCCGTGGTAACTTCCTGCAGGAACGGGTTGCCCAGCTGGAAAAGGAGCGCGCCTCGCTGCTCGCCGAAATGGGTAATCGTGAGAAACGAATTGCGTCGCTGCAGCTCGAGATCGACCGGTACAAGGCACAGAGTCTGCTCGAGCTGGAAACACGGCGCGCACAGGCTGAGCAGGAACTGAAGGCGGAACGGGAAGCCCTGCAGCGGCTTCAGGAGCGATTGCGCCGCCTCGAGCAGACCATTCCGCCTGCCGAGCAGAAGCCGCCGCGGTAAGCTGGGCGGCGCTCACCATCTCCGGGACTCGATGAACATGTCGACGAGACGCACGTGGTGGACTGGTCTGGCGCTTCTGCTTGCAGCGCCGATGGTCCTGTGCGCCCAGGTGCCTGACACCCTGTCGCCGCAGGCCCAGGACTCTGCTTCCCAGCAGGCATACGAGACGCATCGCGCCGAACTCGTGAAGCAGTTGCAGGAGACGCAGAATCAGCTCAGTGAGCTGCGGAGCCAGCGCGTGCAGCTCGAAGCGAACGTGGAGAACGCCCTGGCGCGCGCAATGCAGGGACGCGCCCAGATGCTGCTCATGAGCCCGGAGCAGAACGCCCTCGTGCAGCTCGATGGACTGCTCGCCACGGCGCAGGACAACATGAGCGCGCAGCGCGATCGCATGCAGGCGCTGGGCGACGCGGTGCGACGGCACACGGGCGCGGTACTCGTCGTGCTGCTGCGCACCGATTCCGCGTATGGCGGCCCGGTCGCGGGGGCCGATCTCAAGGTGGATGGCGCGACAGCCGGGTCACGCACGTATACCCCCATCGCCGTGGATGCGCTGCATCGCGGCGCGGTGGATGAGCTGTACCGGGCGCCGGTGCTGCCCACCGCGCACACGGTCGCGGTGACCATCACGACGTCGGGCGAACCGCTCACGCAGAGCGTGAGCGTCAATGCACAGGGTGAAACCGTAACGTACGTGCAGTTCGTGGTGCGAGGGGCGCAGATCGTGCCGAGTACGTGGACGAGCAAGGGTACGACGCCATTCTGACGACATTGCGCATCATGCCGATCTCCTCACGGCTCGCGGTGTCTTTCGCGCTCGCGGTCGCGCTCGCGGTGCGACTCGACGCGCAGCAGCCCGCGCGGGATACGACGGCGGCTCGCGCAGACAGCGCACTCACTCCCGTGGAGGATCAGGCCAGGGGCGTGTCGGCGGAGCTGGGGGTGGCCCTCTTCAACCTGACGGCTGGACAGCCGCTGCGTGCGCTCGACCGCCTGGAATGGCTGCGCTCCGCGCCGCTGAGCCAGGGCGGTTCGGGCGCCGTCTCGCCGCGACAGCGGGCCGATCTGCTCTTTCTGCTCGCGCAGGGCTACTACCGGCTCGGCATGTCAGCGCAGTTTCGCTCCATCGCGGCCGAACTGAGCTCGCAGGCGCCGGACGCACGGTACACCGGGATCATTGCGACCGAGCTCATGCTCGATGCGTATCGCCAGGGCGAGTATGCCAGGGCGCGCTCGCTGTTGCAGTCCGCCTCCGCCGGTGAGGATCACGGCCTGGTATCGCTCGTGGGTGGACTGGCGGCGTACGATGCTGGTGACTTCACCGCGGCGCGAGCGGCATTCCAGGATGCGCGCGCCGCGGGCGGCGTCTATGCACCATACGCACAGTATCTGGATGCGATGGCCGCGATGGGCGGAGACACGGCGCGCGCGGGACAGGCGCTCGGCGTGCTGCGCTCGCTCAGCCAGGTGGCGACCGGCCCGTTCGGTGATCAGGTGCGTCTCACCGAGGCGCAGCTTGCGCTGCTCAGCGGGCAGTACGATGCGGCGATCACCGCCGCCAGCGGAGTCAGCGCATCGGGCGGACTGGCCGCGCAAGCACAGCTTACGAAGGCATGGGCACTGTATCGCGCGGGCAAGCTGGATGATGCCCGCGTCGCGTTTGCCGATGTCGCCACGCACTATCCCATGCTGCCGCGCCGCGATGAAGCCCGGATCATGGCCGGCCAGGCGCTGCTGGAAGCCAAACAGTCCGCTGCATCGGAGCGCTACTTCGACGCCGTCACGGATTCCGTGTCGAGTGAAGCGACGCTGCTCCAGTCCCGCGTGAAGGGTCCGTGGAGCAGTGCCGCGCAGACGCTCGTATCCCAGCGGGCGGCCGGGCTGCTGTTCCTGGATGATCCGGACCATGGGCGCACCGTGGCGCTGCCGGACGCCGCGGGAGCGGAGCCGTCCATCATCGCCGCGGCGTACGCGGGCGCGGCGCCGCCGCCCGCGAGCGCCGCGCCGCGCATCATCACGCTCGCGGACGTGCAGTCGCGCGTGGACTCGGTCGCTCCCGCGCTCGGCGCCGACTTTCCGCGGCGGATCCTCTATCGTGGCGTGTCCACGCCGGCGTCGCGCGCGGCGTACGCCGCGAGCGCCGAGGCCCTCGATGCCGCCAACGCCGCGGTGGCGCTAGCCCGCTTCCGGCTGCAGTCGGAGCAGGGGACGCAGGCGCTGCAGATTGGCGCGCTCCAGGAGTTTCAGCACCTGATTGCGGACAGCCGCGCGGTGCTGGAAGAGAACGCCCGGACGCTCGCGCTGGTGCGTGATTCGCTTGGTCGCATGACGGCCGTGCTCACGGACAGCCGCCGCCGGATACACGAGGCGCTGGAAAAGCAGGTGGCGCTCACGAAGGAAATGGCGACGGAGAACGTCGCCATGCTGGACAGTGTGAAGGCATCGCTGGGCAGCAGTCTGGCGCCGCGTGAAGCGGCGGTGCTCGAAACCGAGATTCAGACCGCGCATACCTACCAGCAGATTACCGAGCTGGTGGACAGCGGGCTGGATGCAGCCATTGCGCGCAATCCGGTGTTTGCCCTGCAGGATTCGCTGGGTGTGCGGCTCGCGCGCGCGCAGGCCGTGCACGACTCGGCGGTCGCGCTCCTCGCCAACAACGACCGCATGGTCAGCGCCAATCTGGATTCCCTCCAGGGACATGAATCGGATCGGGCCCGCGCGATGCGCGCGATCCTGGCCGCCGCTGAATCGCAGCGGGCAGCGGCCGAACAGAAAGTGGTGAGCCTGGTGGAAACCGAGCTTGGAGCCCGCGCCGCATCCGCGCTGGCCGCGCTGCAGCGCGATCGTGAAGCCGCGGAGTATGGATCGGCGAGCGCGGCGTTCTTCCGCGCGCTGGAATCGTCCACGGCAGCGCCGGGCACGTCCAGCACGACGGGCGCCGCATCGTCCGCCGGCGCGAACCCTCCACCACGGTAGTGCGCATGCCATCGCAGCGGTTTCGCCTGGTTGCGCTCGTTGCTCTCGCGCTCACCTGCCTCCGGCCGGCAACGGCCCGGGCGCAGGCGACCGGCCCCACGCGGCTGGCCAGCGCGATGGCGGATGATGACACCGTTCGCGTGACAGCGATCGCCAAGCTCGAGTCGTTCGTCCAGCGCTATCCGGACAGCCAGCGCCGAGCGAACGCCCTGTTCGAGCTGGGTGAGTTGCTGGTTCGGCAGGCCGATGATGCCTTTGCTGCAGCGCAACGCGCCGGGGGCGCCAACGTGCCGGTGCATCCGGAATACCGCGCGGCCATTGATCGGTACGCGGAGCTCGTGAGCCGCTATCCACAGTTCGAGCGACTGGATGCGGCCGCATACACGCTCGGCACCCTGTACTTCGCCGATGCCCAGTTCTCGAACGCCGCGCGCATGTTCGAGCTGGTAGCAGCCAGCCCGCAGTCCACGTACCGCCCGGAATCGTTCTTCCGGTTGGGCGATGCCCGTTTCGAGCTGGCCTCACAGCTGCGGGAGGCGCCGCGCAAGGCAATGTTCGTCCAGGCTGCGCAGGCGTATGACAGCGCGGCGAAGGCCTCGCCGGCCGGGAGCGACATTCACCTGCTCGCGCTCTACAAGCTCGGATGGTCGTACTACAACCAGGCCACGCGGCCCGAGCAGCCGGAGTACAAACAGGCCGTGGATGTCTTCGGCCAGCTCGCGACGGAGTACGACCAGCTCAGTCCCGAACAGCGGGCGCGACTGGGTCTGCGCAGCGAAGCGCTGGAGTACATGGCGGTGGCACTCACGCAGGTCGGCGGTGCGCCCGCGGCAGACCAGTACTTTGCCACGCACTCGGACGCCAGTTTCCGGCTCCCGGTGATGCGCCGCGTGGCGGCGAGCCTGCGCGATCAGGGCGACTTTCCCAAGGCCGTCGCGGCCTATGCGGCCGTGGAGCAGCTGGCTCCAACCGATTCCGGTGCGCTCTCGGTGCAGCGCGAAATCGTGGACATCTATCAGAACCGGATGCTCGATGCGGCGCGGGCGCAGCAGGCCCGGCTGGTGCTGGTGAACACGTTCGCGCCGGAGTCGGCGTGGGCGAAGGCGAATCCGGAAATGGCGGACACACTCAAGGCCGTGCGCGAGCAGGCGCTCCGGCACAGCGCGCAGTACGAACTGTCGCTGGCGCAGGGGAAGCAGCCGGACCGTTCGCACTTCAGCGATGCGGCCAAGCTGTACGGGCGGTATCTGGCGGAATATCCGCAGTCGGACAGCGCGCAGTCGGTGGCGTTCTTCAACGGCGAGGCGCTCTTCGGCACCGGCGACTATGCGCCCGCCGCGCAGGCGTATACCCTCGCGGCCTACGGCCGCAAGGGGGACGACAAGCTGGCCGCGCAGGCGGGACAGAACGCCATCGTCTCCTATGATTCCGCGCTCGTGCACAATCGCGGCGACCGCGCGGCACAGGACTCGTTGTTTAGCGCGGTGGATCGCTTCGTGGCGGCGTTCCCCGGCAACGAGGCCGCCACCAAGGCGCTCATCGAGAAGGGGAAGCGTGCCTCCGAGGCGCAGCGCTGGGACGTGATGGAAAAGACCTTCCGCACTTACGCGGAGCGCTACCCCAACGATCCGTACACGCCTACCGCGCAGAAGCTCGTGGGTGATGCGATGTACCGGGAAGGGCGCTACGTGGAGGCGCAGGGACAGTGGGAGCAGGCGCAGACACAGGCGGCGCAGTCCGGCAAGTCCAAACTGGCGGACTCCATTCGCACCATTCGCGATGCTGCCGCGGTGACGTTCGGCGACTCGCTCGTGAAGGCGGGTGACTACCGTCGCGCCGCCGAAGAGGTGTACGTGGCATTCGCGGATCGCAACCCGACCTCGGACCGCGCGCCGGACGCGCTGCGCAATGCCATTGAGACGTACATGCTGGCCGACAGCGCCGCGCGCGCGAAGAACGATACGGCGGCGGCGCAGAAGGCCAAGACCCGTGCGCTGGAGCTCTCCGGCCGGCTCGTGAAGGACTACCCGAAATACAAGTATCGCGTGCAGTACCAGGCGCTCGGCGCGCAGTTGCTGGCGGATCTGGGACGGCGCGACGAGGCGGTGCAGGCGCTGGATGCGCTGGTACAGGAGAATCCGACGTGGAGCGGCCGGGCCGACGCCATGGTGCGTCGCGCCGTGATGCTGGATTCGCTCGGCAAGCATGAAGACGCGGCGTCGGCGTACGAATCGTTTGCGTCGGCGTATCCCAGGGACAAGCGCGCGGCCGATGCGCAGTTCAACGCGGCGGTGACGTATCTGGAGACGCCGGACTCGGCGGCGGCGGCCCGGGCGTACGGCACGTTCGCGTCGCGCTTCCCGCAGGATTCCCGCACGGGACAGGCGCAGCAAATGCGGGTCGCGCTGCTCAAGGCATCGGGTGACATCACGACGGTCAACACGGAGCTGGCCCGCCTGTGCCAGCATCCGAGCGCGGCGTTGCGCGCAGATTGCGCGGCCCGGAAGGGGGAGAGTGAGTTCCGGCTGGGTGCCGGGCTGTTCTCCCGATACAAGGCCATGCAGCTCGTGGTGCCGCACGTGGGCAACCTCACGCGCCGGGGAGTGGATCGGCTCTCGAAACCCAAGCGCGATCTCCTCAAGACCATGACCGATCACTTCACGGCGTCCATTGCCACGGGATCGCCGGAATGGCTGGCGGCGTCGTCGTATTATGTGGGGCTCGCGCAGTGGGAATATGGGAACTATCTGAAGAACGTGACACTGCCCAGGTCACTCACGCCGGATCAGCTGGCAGCCGCGCAGGCGGGGTCGGCGCAGCAGGCGGAGCAGTACTACACGGCAGCGAAGAAGACCTGGCAGACCCTGCTCGACAAGGCAGCAAAGGACTCCATCACGAATGCGTGGGTGGACCGCGCCCGGGCGGCGCTGGCGGGCACGGTTGATGAATCGCCACCCACCAGTTTCCGTGACGATCCGCACGCGGCGCGCGTCGGAGGAGAGCGATGAGACGCATGGGCAACTGGCGGACTGGCCTCGTGCTTGCTACAGCGATAGCGCTGACCGTCCCGCTGGGCGCGGCCGGCCAGCAGCCGAAAAAGTCGCGCACCGGTGAGACGATCATCATTCACGGACAGGTGCCCACGCCGCAGGTGGTGACGGTGCGGCCGCGCGCGGTGCCCGAATATTCACGCCAGGTACTGGGTCCGGAACTGTACGAACAGTCGCACGCGGCCATGCTGGATTCCGGCTATGATGTCGTGCCACTGCGCCAGGTGACCGGGCAGCGGCTGGTGGATACCACCATGGCACCCCTGGCGGCCGCGGACAGCGCCGCACTCGCCGCGCAGCGAGAGGCGATCCAGCGCGCCCAGGCCCGCCTCGACTCGTTGCAGCGCTCCGCCGGGGCGTCCGCGGCGGCCAGGGCGGCCGCCGGAGACACCGCCGCGGTCAGAACCAACGCGGCGGACGCGGCGCGAACGCAGGAGATCCAGGCACTGTTGCGAGAGCTCCGGCTCCATCGCGAACGTCTCGATTCGCTCTCGGCGGCCGTTGAAAACGTCGGACGGCCGGATACCAGTCGAACACCGCGTGACAGTACGCGGAAGCCACGCTGACGTACTCTCTCTCGATCCTTCCCGTGGAGGACTGCTCTCGATGTTGACGAAAATGCTGGAATACTACCGGGCCGGCGGCCCCGTCATGTACTTCATCCTCATCGTGGCGGTTGCGGGACTCGCCGTATTCATCGAGCGATTCTACACGATCGTCATCCGGTCCAAGATCAACGGACGGGAATTCATCGAGCGTGTCATCCAGCTCGTGCGCGCCGGCAAGATCGATGACGCGATCAAGCTCTGCCAGCAGTCGAACGCGGTGCTGCCGGACATGGGGCTGCTGATTCTCCGCAGTCGCAGCCGTGACGAGGCGGACCTGCAGAACGTGGCGGATGCCGCATCGCTCAGCGTGCTCCCGCGGCTCACGCGGCGGCTGCACTACCTGCCCATGCTGGCCAACGTCGCGACGCTCATCGGTCTGCTCGGCACGATCTTCGGCCTGCGCGCGGCGTTCCAATCGGTGTCGCTCTCGGCGGCATCCGAGCGGTCCGCCGCATTGGCGTCCGGCATTGCGATCGCGTTGAACGCCACGGGCTTCGGGCTGCTCACCGCCGTCCCGCTCTCCGTGGCGCATGCATACCTCGTGAGCCAGGCGGAAGGCATTATCGAGCAGGTCGATGAATTCCAGGTGCGGCTGATCAACGCGCTCATTGACCGGCCCGACGTTCGCCTCGGCAACCGGTGATCGCGCGGTTCATCAGTCTTCGCTTCGGCAGGTGAGTCGAGATGGCCTCTCTCTTTCATCGATCCAAGCTGCGCCGTGCCGAACGCGCATCGGCCACGTGGTCGGGGAACATCAACCTCGTGCCGCTGGTGGATACGCTCACGTCCATCGTGTTCTTCAGTCTCCTCACGTATCAGGGGGCGACCCTGATGTCACTGACGTCGTTCGATCTGGCGCTGCCACCGGTCGTGGTGACGACGCCGGAACAGGCGTCGAAGGTGAAATCCGAGCAGGACGTGCTGAACCTTCTCCTCGCCGTGCGGGTAGACAACGACAAGATCGTGGTGGAGCATTCGGGAGGGGGTGGATTCCGGCAGGAGATCGCCGGACTCGACACGGCATCCCTGGCCACGTTTCAGACCGTGATGATGCAGATTCGACAGCAGTATCCGCAGAACAGTGACGTGCTGGTGATTCCATCCGATGACGTGAATTACGACAACATCGTGCACGTGCTCGAACGGCTGCGCCTGGCGCACTACGCGGGAATTTCGCTCGGTACGCGCGCCCGCGGCGCCGCGCCGGTACAAGGGAAGTAGCCGATGAGCCGCGCGAGAGATCGCCGCGCGCTCCGGCGCGCCCAACAGTTCGCCAAGTTCCGGATCACGGAGCTCAACCTGGTGCCGCTGGTGGACACGCTGGTGAGCATCGTGTTCTTCGCGCTCACTACGGCCACCGTGGGTGAGCTCGCGCCCGTGGTGCCCGGCGTGCGGCTGCCCGAGGCGCGCGTGGGGGAAGTGGCGCTGCAGCAGCTCACGCTGGGCATTGGCCGGACGGTCACGCTCGCGGGTCATCCCGTCATGAGTACCATCGATGCGGCGGCGGTGCGCTCCACGGATCCGTCACAGCCGCTGCTCATCCCGCCGCTCTACAGCGCGCTGCGTCAGGCGGCGGATTCCATCCGGAAGAATCAGAACGTAGCCGCCGCACAGCCACTGGATACGCCGCTCGCCATTCAGGGCGACAAGAGCATGCGCTACGATCTGCTTGCCCGGATGATGCAGACGGCGCGGCTGGCGGGATTCAAGAATCTGTCGCTGCAGGTGAACAAGGTGGAAGACCGGCTGCCGGCGGGGGCGAAATAGCATGCCCGTGATGCAGCCCGCGCCGCGCCCCGCGCACCGACGTGCGCCGGATGATGCGTCCTTCACGCGCAACATGCGCTACGAGTTCGCCAGCGAGGAAGGGCGGGCGATCATCTCGTCGTGGATGCTGTCGGCGGGGCTGGGCATTATCTGGCTGCTGCTCGTCATCTTCGGACCGAAGATTCCGCCACTCATCTCGCTGCTCCCCACGGAGCCCACCAAGCCCATCGAGGTGCAGTTCGAGCCGCCGACCACGGTTCCCACACCAAGTGCGGGCGCGCCCGTGGCAGCCGTGAAGACGCCGGCGCCGGCGGCCGGTGGACGCCGCGCGGGGTCGCAGACGAACGACACGAAGGCGATCGGCAACGCGTTTGGTGGTGCATCCACGAACGCGGGCGGCGGCATGGTTGGTGACGTGTCCGGCGTGCTGCGTGGCGTGGATGTGAATTCGGGTGCAGGGGCCACGCCGGGACAGTCCGGCGGCAAGGCCGTGATCGGCTATGGACAGGGCGGTCAGGGATCGCGCACGCCCGGCCGCGGCGGACTGGGTGAGGGGCTGGGCAACACGCCCGGCGGCGGTGGCATTGGTGGCGTGGGTGGCGGCGGTGGCGTGGGATTCTCCACCGTTCGCGTCTCGGCGCCAAGCGTGATTCGCGCCGAGAAAGTCGGGGGTCCCGGCCGCAACGTATCCGACCTGGGCAACTACGTTCGCAGCCGCCAGTCGCAACTGCAGTTCTGCTATCAGGAGTACGGACTCAAGACCAATCCATCGCTGGCGGGCACGGTCACGGTTGCGGTCACGCTCACGGGCGGCGGCGACGTGACGGGCGCGGACATTACGCGGCGCACCTGGTCGGGTGCCGGTGCCTCGGCGGCCGAGTCGTGCATCCATGAACGCATCATGGGGTGGAAGTTCCCCGCAGCGCAGCAGGGAGGCGGGACGTACAGCTTCTCCTTCGTCTTCAGCAAGTAACCGTGTTCCAACCGTCCATCGCATCGGACTCCGTTCCAGCGGATGTGGCATAGCGCCCTGCGGGTAGTTGGCGCGCTGGTGTTGCTGCAACAACTGCACGGGTTGCAGCTGCCCTCGCCGCAGGGGTACGTGAACGACTTCGCGAACGTCATCCCGGCCGACAGCCGGCAGACGATCCAGCGCATCATCGACGACGTACGCGCCAAGAGCGGCGGCGAGATCGTCGTGGTGACGCTCCCCGACATCGGACAGAACGACCCCAACACCGTCACGCTACAGATCGGCCGCACGTGGAAGGTCGGCAAGTTCGGCAAGCCCGGCGACCAGACGCGCAACACGGGCGTGGTCATCCTCGTCGTTCCCAAGGAGACCAGCTCCGATGGACACGGGCATTGCTACATTGGTGTGGGCTATGGCGCGGAGGGGTTCATCACCGATGCCACGTCGGGCACCATCTGTCGCGCGGCCACGCCGCTGTTCATGCAGAAGGCCTATGGGCCCGCCATCGAGCAGATTACGCTGCAGGTGGCGCAGCACTACGCGGAGAATTTCAACTTCGCGCTGGACACCGCTTTCCGGCCACCGCCCACGCCGGGTGGCGCTGGCGGCGGGAACTCCGGCTTCGTGATTCCGCCGTTCGCCCTCTTTCTCGTCATTCTGGCGGTAATTTTCATCCTCAATGCCTTCACGCGGAACCGCCGCGGCTGTGGTGGGGGTGGCTGCATACCGCTCTTCATTCCCATGGGAGGCGGGGGATTCGGAGGCGGGGGATGGGGTGGCGGGGGATGGGGAGGCGGCGGAGGCTTCGGCGGATTCGGTGGTGGTGGAGGGTTCGGTGGTGGTGGCGGCGGCTCGAGCTGGTGAGATCCCATGGCGAAAATGACACTCGATGAACTGGTGGAGCAGCTCCGTGCCGCCTTCGGCAACGGGTTGCGCGCGGTGGTGCTCTACGGTTCCACGACCGCGGGCGAGGTGTTGGGACGCTGGTCCGATCACAACGTGCTCGTGATCGTCGATGCGCTGGATCTGGAACTGCTGCAGCGCGAGGCGGCGATCGCGCGCGCGTGGATGGAGGGCGGCAATCCACCGCCGCTCACGCTCACACTCGAGGAGTGGCGTGGGTCGGGCGATATATTTCCCATGGAGTACGCGGACATTCTCGATCGGCACCGGGTGCTCTACGGCGCACCGCCGTTCGACGGGATCACGGTGGATCGCAGGGATCTTCGGTTGCAGCTCGAGTTTCAGGCGATGGGCAAGCTGCTGCAGCTCCGGCAGGGCGTGCTCGCGGCTGGCGGGGAGCGCCGGCGCCTGCTCGATCTGCTGAGCGCCAGTCTCAGCACGTTCATGGTGCTGTTCCGGTCGCTGCTGCGCTATCATGGAGATACGCCGTCCACCGACTATGAGGAACTGTCGCGGCAGGCGGCGGCGCGGAGTGGCGTGTCCGCGGATCCGTTCCTCCGCGTCGTGCGCCACGTTCGTGGCGCGGAGAAAATCGCGGACGGCGAGGTCCAGACCGTGCTGGCGGCATACCTCGCGGGTGCACGACAGCTCGTTCACCATATTGATCAGTTGGGTGTGACATGAGGCGTATTCTGGTCCTGCTTCCGGCGATGCTGGTGCTGGCCGCCTGCCCGCGTGACAAGAAGGTCACGACTGCGCGGGTGCAGGAGGACACGATGCCGTTGAACATGGATTCGTTGCAGACCGCCATTCCGCCGGCGGAGCCGGATTCATTCAAGCCGGCGAAGGCCGAGCCGGTGCGGGCGCGTCCCACCATTCCTCCCGCGCCGCCCGCGCTCGTGGAGGTCGTGCAACGCGAGCAGTCGTTCACCCGGTTCTGCTACCAGGAGTTCGGGCAGAAGGTGGATCCGTCGCTCAAAGGCGGCGTCGCCATGGTCGTGACGGTGGCGAACGATGCGATCACGGCGGCGCGCGTGGCGGACGATACCTGGTCATCGCGCGCCGGCAAGGCGGTGAATTCCTGTCTGGAGGACAAGGCGCCAACCGCCTGGAAGCCCGCCACCGGCTCCGTGGCGGCGGGGAAGTACGTCGTGCAACTCAGCTTCCGGCCGTCCTGAGCACGCTGATGGATCGCTCATATCTCAACCGCTCTCGGAGGATGTCCTTCATGCGCAGACGATCGCTTTCCTTCCTGCTGCTGCCTTTGCTCATGGCCGGATGCGGCTACAACAGCATTCAGACCATGGACGAGCAGGCCAGCTCCGCGCGGAGCCAGATCGAAGTGCAGCTGCAACGACGCGCCGATCTCATTCCGAATCTCGTGAGCACGGTGAAAGGCTACGCGGCGCATGAGGAGCAGATCTTCACGCAGGTGGCGCAGGCGCGCGCCGGGTTGATGGGCGCCATTCAGACGCACGATCCCCAGCAGATGGCCGATGCGAACCAGCAGCTCACGGCGGGACTGGGCCGGTTGCTTGCGATCTCCGAGAACTATCCGAATCTCAAGGCGGACCAGAGCTTCCTGAAATTGCAGGACGAGCTGACGGGAACGGAAAATCGCATCGCGGTGGCGCGTGGCGACTACAACCAGGCTGCCCAGCAGTACAACACGTACATCCGGAAATTCCCCCAGGTGCTGACCGCCAAGGTGATCGGCGCGAAATCCAAGCCGTATTTCGAAGTGACGAACGCCGCGAATCGCGAGCCGCCCAAGGTGGACTTCTCCACGCCGGCTCCGGCGGGCAGCAGCGCCACGCCGGCGCCGCCTCCGTCCAAGGTTCCGTGAGCGGCTGGTCGCACCACGCGGGACATGCAGGAGCGGCGAGCGCGGGATGGCTCGCCGTTCTCGTCTCGCTGGCTGCATGCGTTCCGGCATCGCGCCCGGGCGGCGTGGCGCCGCGTGAGGTCGTGGTGCCGATCGTCTTCCCGCTGGCGGCCGACTCCGTACGCTTCACGAGCGGATTCGGTGATGCCCGTGATGGTGGCCGAGTGCACCGGGGCCAGGATCTGTTCTGTCCACGCTGGACGCCGATTCTCGCGGTCGTGGATGGCACGGTGGACTGGATCGCGACGAGCCGGCCAAAGAAGGGAAAGAGCTACGAGCTGCTCCTGCGCGGCACCGATGGCAATCTGTATTTCTATGATCATCTCAACAACGATGACCCGGGCACGCGGGACGATGCGGCGCTGCCGCGCTACGCCTACGCCCGTGGCCTGAAGAACGGCGACCACGTCCGCGCGGGCGACATCATTGGCTACGTTGGCGATTCGGGCGATGCGTCAGGTCCGCATCTGCACTTCGAGATCCATCTGCACTCGTGGGGCAATGCGGTGGATCCGGTGTATTCGCTGCGGGAAGCGCTGAGGAAACGGGAAGCGGCGGCCGAAGGCCGCCTGCGGGAAGCGGCGCCCCGAAGGGGCGCCTGAGGGAAGCGCCGCGCGCCGCGCGGCTGCAGGAAGCGGTCAACTCTCCTGCGGGAGCGCCCTGCGGGAAGGGTCACGTAAAGCGCGACTCTTCAATCGGGAATGGCGTCCGATGGCATCACGTACGTCAGCGGGTCCACCACCTTGCCGTGCACGTGGATCTCGTAGTGCAGGTGCGGACCCGTGGACAGGCCGGTACTTCCCACGTTCGCGATGATCTGCCCGCGCTTCACGTGCTGGCCCACCCGCACATCAATGCGCGAGCAGTGCGCATACTTCGTCACGATGCCGTTGCCATGGTCGATTTCGAGCACATTCCCGTAGCCGCGCTGCTGAGTCACGAGCGTCACCGTGCCGGCCGCGGGCGCGACGATCGGAGCGCCCATGGGGGCGCTCACGTCAATGCCCTCGTGCGGTCTCGAAATGTGCAGAATAGGGTGAAAGCGTGACCGGCTGAACGCGCTGGAGAGCCATCCGGCGGTGGGCATGATGCTCGGAATGCTCGCATACCGCTCGACGTTGTGCGCGAGCGTGTCCGACACGCGTTCAAAGCTCGCGGCCAGGACGTTGGCGCGCGCAATGAGTCCATCCACGTGGGTCATGCCTGTCGTGCCGGCTCCGCTCTGCGGTGCGGCCTGCGCAGCGCGAGCGGAATCCAGGGAATCGGCGAACGGCGTCTGCTCCGATGGAAGACCCGCGAGCAGGCGAATCTGGTCGTCGCGCCGCTCGAGCGCGGCAATCGTGTCATCCAGCGTGCGCAGCCGCGACTCCAGCAGCACCGCATCCCGGCCGGTGAAGGCGGTGGCAATGATCCCGCCGGCCTGGCGCTGTACGACGTGTCCGAGCGCCGCGCCGGCGACGAGCAGCAGCGCCGCCGTCACCACCGCCCCGATGACGAGCGTGCGCTTGACCAGCCGTTCGCTCAGCGAGTAGGTGCGCGGCTCGTCGCATCCTTCGGGCACGAGCATGAGTGTCCAGCGACGGGAACGGGGCATTCGGCGACTCCGCGAATCCGGGGAAGGGGCTACGTTCCACAGACTCTCGGCCGCACTGTCGCGTAACCGGCGCCAGTCGGGGTGGTGCATTCTGTTCCAGCACCCGTGGCACGTTGCGAGCTTCGTGCTACGCCCCTGCGAACGACGGGTCAGGACTTACAGGCACTGCCATTCATCCGCCATTACGAGCTGCGAGATGCGCTCCGACTGACGACGGGACAGGATGAACAGGATTTACGGGATTGACAGGATGATCATGGTGCCGTTCGAAAGTACGTGCTGTCGTTCAGCGAACGGACTGAAACTGTGGGGACGCGGCTCCCTACAGTCCTGTCAATCCTGTCAATCCGTTGAATCCTGTCTCAATTCTGCCCGTCCGGTTGCACCCTGTCTCTATTCCGCGAGCGTCACACACGCAGATCCGTGAAGATCACGAGCCGCCCTGCAGCGAGTCCTTGGGGAAGAGTGATGCGCCCTTGTGCACGTGCCAGCCGGCAACGTCACACGCCGGGAACATCACGTCGGCGC
>Ga0134128_10002102_pt1 | contig 24891 bp, 24 predicted proteins | sample KB31754_FD_96462 | JGI IMG/M metagenome (GOLD analysis project Ga0134128, IMG submission 96462) | Terrestrial soil microbial communities with excess Nitrogen fertilizer from Kellogg Biological Station, Michigan, USA - KB3-175-4 | ecosystem: Environmental > Terrestrial > Soil > Unclassified ...
GAGGACGGGCATCTTGGCGAGCTTCGCGTCCGCGCGCACGGCCTTGATGAGCTCGAGCCCGGGCATGCCGGGCATGTTCCAATCGGTGATGAGGAAGTCGAAGCCGCCGGCCTGCAGCATCGGCAGCGCGGTCTTGCCGTCGTCCGCCTCGGCGACGTTCGGATAACCGAGGTCGTGCAGCAGGTTCTTGATGATGCGCCGCATGGTCGAGAAGTCATCGACCACCAGGAATTTAAGATCTTTGCTCACTGCCTGCCTCGTCTCGTTGCACTGGCGCCGGCCCCGCCGTCACGCCAATCCGCCAGTCGCGCCTTGAGCCGCACGAGCGCCTGCCCGTGAAGCTGACAGGCGCGCGATTCGGTCACCCTCAGCACCGCGCCGATCTCCTTCAGGTTCAGCCCCTCGCTGTAGTAGAGCGACATCACCAGCTTCTCCCGCTCCGGCAGGCCGTCGATGGCCTGCGCCAGCGCCTCCCGGAATCCCTCCTCCGCGGTCTCCCGGAACGGATCGGCCGCGCCCTCGGCCGTCGCCGCCGTCGTGTCGTCGAGCGTTGCCAGCCGGCAGCTCGCCGCGTCCTGCACGATGGCGTGATACTCCTCGAGCGGTACTCCGAGCCGCGCGGCGATCTCCGTGTCGCGCGCGTCGCGTCCGGTGTGCCGCTCGATCTCCTGCACCACCGCGGCCACGGCGCGCGCCTTGCGATGCACCGAGCGCGGCGCCCAGTCGAGCTTGCGCAGGGCATCGATCATCGCGCCGCGGATGCGGATGCCGGCGTACGTCTCGAAGCTCGCGCCGCGATTCGGCGCGTAGTTCGACGCCGCTTCCAGCAGCCCCAGCATCCCCGCCTGCATCAGGTCGTCGACCTCCACCGAGGGCGGCAACCGGCCGACCAGGTGGTAGGCGATCCGCTTCACCAGCTCCGCATGGCGCGTCACCAGCTCGCTGGCCTCGTTCAGGCCGCGGTGCGCACCGTAGGCGCTCGCGGCGTTCACGGCACCACTTCCAGCCGCACCGCGTTCCTGCGCACCAGCCGCTCCACGAAGAACTCGATGTTCCCGCGGGGACCGGCCGGCACTGGCCATGTATCGGCCGAGGCCGCGAGTTTCTTGAATGCCCGGGCCGCGGAGCTCACCGGATAGGCCTCGAGCACCGGGCGTTGCTCGCGCACGGAGCGTCGCAGGTACTCGTCCTCTGGGATCTCACCCGCGAATTCGAGCACGACATCGAGGAAGCGCGCCGTGACGCGCTCGAAGCGGCGGAAGAGCTCCGCGCCGGCGCCGGGCGCGCGGCTCCGATTGACGAGCACCCGGAACCGGCCGACTCCATGATTGCGACTCAGGACCTTGACGAGCGCGTAGGCGTCGGTTAGCGAGGCGGGCTCGTCGCAGATGACGACGAGGACGTGTTGCGAGGCTTGTGAGAACTGCAGCACACCCGGGGCGATGCCCGCCGCGGTGTCGACGATCAGCACGTCCAGACCCGCCGCCAGGGCACTGAAGGCGCGCACCAGGCCGAGGTGCTCCGCGGCGCCCATGCTGGCGAGGTCGGCCGCCCCCGAGGCGGCGGGCACGACCTTGAATCCCTGCGGCGCCTCGACGATCACCTCATCCAGCGTGCGCTCCCCCGCGATCACGTGCGCGAGCGTGTAGCGCGGCGAGAGCCCGAGGAAGACGTCGGCGTTGGCGAGCCCGAGATCGCCGTCGAGCAGCACCACGCGCTTGCCCGCGGCGGCGAGAGCCGTGGCGAGATTGACCGACACGCTCGTCTTGCCGACACCTCCCTTGCCGCCGGTGACGGCGATCACCCGCACGGGCTGCCCGAGGGACTCGAGCTGGGAGTTGTTGATGAGGCTGAGCTCAGGTCGTCGCATGTGAGAGTTTTCCAAATCGTCGTCGCAGCAGATCTTCGTCGGCCGCCGCGCCGCTCGCCCTGGCGAGCCGTACGGCATGGGATACCAGCTCGAGCGACCGCGCCGGCCTCAGGTCCTCGGGCACGCGCTGGCCGTCGCTCGTGTAGGAAAGCGGCAGCCGTGCGCGGATGAGCACGGACAGCGCCCCGCCGAGGCTCGTCGCCTCGTCCAGCTTGGTGAGCAGGCAGGACGCCGGATTGGCGGGGCGGAAGCGCTGCACCGCTTCCTCGAGCGCGCCCGCCTGCGTGCTCGCGCCCAGCACGAGTGCGGTTTCCAGTCTGGAGGCGCAATTCGCGAGCACGGCAAGCCGCGCGCCGAGCTGCGCATCGCGCAGGCTCGAGCCCGGGGTGTCGATGAGCACCAGCCGGTGGCGCTCGAGCCGCGAGACCAGCTCCGGCAGGGCTTCGAAGCGCTCCGGCACGTGCACCGGAACGCCCAGAAGCTGTCCGAGCGCCTGCATCTGGTCCTGCGCTCCGATGCGCACCGTATCGGAAGCGACGAGTGCCAGATCCTTCGGGCCATGACGCAGTATCCAACGCACCGCAAGCTTCGCGAGCATCGTCGTCTTGCCAACTCCGGTAGCGCCCACGAAGGCAACTGTGCCGCCGTTGTCCAGCCAGCGATCGCCGGTCACCAGGAGGTACTGCGACAGCCCGGCGATGGCGAACCGCCGGCCCTGAGTGAGGTCCACCCGCTCATCGAGCTGGCTGATGATGTGGTCGGCGAGGTCCTGCGCGATGCCGATCTCGGTCAGCTCGCGCAGCAGCTCGGTGTGCACTGGCGCGCGGCGCGTGCGGTCGTTCCAGGCAAGCTGCGCGAGTTGGGTCTCGAGCATGCGCCGCAGCGTCTGCAGCTCCTTGCCCATGATCTCCGCCCGAACGTCCGACTGCTCAGCGAAGAGCGGCGGCGGCTCGGGCGCCGGCAACACCGCCGCGCTCGCCGCGGCGGCACGGGCCGGCGCAGGAGCGGGGGCTGCGGCGGGCGCGGCGATGGCGGCGGGCGCTTCCAGGCTGCCGGCATCGAAATCCACGGCGGCCGTGATCTCTACGCCCTGTGCGGTGCGTCGCGAGGAGAGGATCACCGCCTCCTCGCCGAGCTGCTCGCGCACGGCGCGCAGGGCCTGGCGCATGTCGGGTGCCGTATGTCTTACGATCTTCATTGTTTACCTGCCGACCGCGGTGATGACGCGGACCTTGCGGTTGTCGGGAATCTCATTCCAGGCGAGCACATACAGGCTCGGCAACGCGGCGCGCAGGAAGCGGGCCATCTGCGCGCGCAGCGGCGGCGGCACGAGCAGCACCGGCGCCTCGCCGGAGGCCTCCTGGCGCCGCGATGCCTCGGTGACGCGCTGTTGCAGCCGTTCCGCGAGGCCCGGCTCGAGGCCGGGACTGGTGGAGTTGGCGGCGAGCGAGCCGGAGAGCAGCCGCTCGAGCTCGGGCTCGAAGGTGATGACCGGCAGCTCCGCGGAGATGCCGGCGATGTCCTGTACGATCTGACGGCCGAGGGCGACACGGACGTGCGCCAGCAGCACCGCCGGATCCTGCGAGCGCGGCGCGTGCTCCGCCAGCGTCTCGATGATGGTGCGGATGTTGCGGATGGGAATGCGCTCGACGAGCAGGCTCTGCAGCACCCGCACGACGGCCGAGAGCGGCAGCACGCGCGGCACCAGATCCTCCACCAGCTTCGGTGCGCTCTTGGCCAGCCCGTTGAGGAGCTGCTGCACTTCCTCGTGGCCGAGGATCTCGTTGGCGTGCGACTGGATGACGAAGGAGAGATGCGTGGCGATGACCGTGCTGGGGTCGACCACGGTGTAGCCGAGCGCCTGCGCGTGATCGCGGCTCGCCGCATCGATCCATACCGCCTCCATGCCGAAGGCCGGATCGCGGGTGGCGATGCCCTGCAGCGGACCGAAGACGCGGCCCGCGTTGATCGCCAGCTCCTTGTCCGGATAGATGACACTCTCGCCGACGGGCACGCCGCTCAGGTTGATGCGGTACACGTTGGGGGCGAGGTCGAGGTTGTCCCGGATGTGCACCGCCGGAACGAGGAAGCCGAGCTCCTGGGAGAGCTTGCGCCGCACGCCGCGCACCCGGCCGAGCAGGTCGCCGCTTTGGCGCTTGTCGACCAGCGAGACGAGCCGGTAGCCGACCTCGAGGCCGACGAGGTCGACCGGACGCACGTCCTCCCACGTCAGCTCGCGGGTCTCCGGCGCCTGCGGCGCGGGCTTCGGTGCCGTGGCGGCTGCCGCGGCGGCCGTGCGCTTCCTGTTGATGAGATAAGCGGTTGCGCCGCAGAGGGCGGCGATCAGAAGGAACGGGACGTTCGGCATCCCGGGGATCAGGCCCATGACGCCGAGCAGGCCCCCCGCGACGCCGAGCGCCTTGGGATTGCCGAAGAGCTGCCGGCGCAGCTCCCCGCCCATGTCCTGCGAGCGTGACATGCGCGTCACGATGAGGGCGACCGCGGTCGAGAGCAGGAGCGCCGGGATCTGCGCCACGAGCCCATCGCCGATGGTGAGCAACGTGTACGTGTGGACCGCGTCCATTACCGCCATCCCGTGGCCGATCGTGCCGATTGCGAGCCCACCGATGATGTTGATGAGGAGAATCAGGATCCCCGCGATGGCATCGCCGCGGACGAACTTGCTCGAGCCGTCCATTGAGCCGTAGAAGTCGGCCTCGGCACGGATTTCCGCACGGCGGATGCGCGCCTCATCCTGGGTGATGAGCCCGGCGTTGAGATCGGCGTCGATCGCCATCTGTTTGCCGGGCATGGCGTCCAAGGTGAAGCGGGCGCTGACCTCGGAGATGCGTCCCGCGCCTTTGGTGACCACTACGAAGTTGATGATCGTGAGGATGATGAACACCACCACGCCGACGGCGAAGTTGCCGCCGACCACGAACTCGCCGAACGATTCGATCACGTGGCCCGCCGCCTGCGGCCCGCTGTATCCGTGCAGCAGCACGACGCGTGTCGAGGCGACGTTGAGCGCGAGGCGCAGCAGTGTCGCCAGCAGCAGAACGGTCGGAAAGACCCCGAACTCGATGGGCCGGGCGACATAGAACACCGCCATCACGATCACGATCGAGAGCGCGATGTTCAAGGTGAAGAGCACATCGAGCGCCATCGGCGGCAGCGGCAGGATCACCATGGCGAGCACGGCGAGGACACCCGCCGGCACGCCGATGCCGGCGCGCAGCAGGTCCCGCCAGGTCGGCAGGTTGGGGCTCGATGTCGTGGTGGCCGTGGTCATGGCTTAATGGCGTGTCTCGTCCAGCCCTGGATCGATGGCCGGAGGCGCGGGAGGACGGGCACCGGCAGTGCGGGCCGCCTTCAGCTGATAGATGTAGGTGAGGACCTGCGCGACGGCCACGTAGAGCGTCGCAGGGACCTCACCGCCGATCTCGACGTTGTGATAGAGCGCGCGGGCGAGGGGCGGGGCCTCGAAAATGGGAACGGCATGCTCGGTCGCGATCTCGCGGATGCGGGCGGCGACGAGATCCGTGCCCTTGGCGACCACGAGCGGCGCGCGCATCCGTCCCTCGTCGTAGCGCAGCGCCACGGCGAAGTGCGTCGGGTTGACTACCACCACGTCCGCCTTGGGCACCTCGTGCATCATCCGGCGGCGGGCCATTTCCCGCTGCGTGCGGCGGATGCGGCCCCTGACTTCGGGCGCGCCCTCGCTCTCCTTGACCTCCTGGCGGATCTCCTCGCGCGTCATGCTGAGCTTCTGCGAGTACTGATGCAGCTGCCAGGGCACGTCGATGGCGGCGATGAGCGCCAGCCCGGCGGAGACTGCGAGCAGCGCATCGGAGGTGAGATTCATGGCCTGTGCGATGCCGACGTGCACCGGCGTGATGCCGAGCGCGAGCAGTTGCGGCGCCTGCTTGTGGAGCACCGCGATCGCAACCAGGGCGACCACCAGGAACTTGCCGAGCGCCTTGCCGAGCTCGACGGCGCCCTGGGCGCAGAAGAAGCGGCCGAAACCGGCGATGGGATCGAGGCGCGAGAAGTCCGGTGACAGCGCTCCGATGCTGAGATTCCAGCCCCCGAGGGTGAGGGGTGCGACCAGTGCCGCGATCAGCGTCAGTCCGAGGACGGGGGCGCAGACGATGAGGGCACGCAACAGCTCGGCGGAGACGGCCGAGAGCGCCAAGCCCGGATCGACGGCCTCGGCGGGACTGACGCTCAGTCCCGACCTCATGATCTCGAACAGCGTCGCGCCGATGGAGCCGCCGAGGAAATGCAGGCTTCCCGCAGTGACGAGCAGCACCGCCGCGGCATTGAGCTCCGCGGACCGGGGAACGTGACCTTCCTCCCGCGCCTTCTCCAGGCGCTTGGCTGTCGGCTTCTCGGTCCGTTCCTGGTCGTTCTCGTTCTCGGCCACGGCGTCAGGCTCCGCTCAGCCGGCGCAGGAACTCGAGCGCCACGGCGAGAAGATGGATGAAGCTCGACTCGAGCGCGGGCAGGCCGGCGATGATCGCCACCAGCCCGAAGACGAGCGAGACCGGAAGCCCCACGGAGAAGATGTTGAGAGTCGGGGCGGCGCGGCTCACGACGCCGAACGCCAGGTTGGCGATGAGGAGCGCCGTCACGCCGGGCAGCGCCACGGCGAGCGCGCCGGAGAAGAGCTGCGAGCCCCAGTTGACCACGGACCAGACTCCGGCGGCGCCGAGTCCCGTCGTGCCGATCGGCAGGGTCTGGAAGCCGTCGACCAGCGTGCGGATGAGCGTGAGATGCCCGTTCAGCACGAGAAAGATGAGCGTCACCAGTATCGTGTAGAGCTGGCTGACCGTCGGCGTGCCGGCACCGTTCTGCGGATCGAGATTGAAGGCGAGCGACAGGCCCATGCTGTTGGCGAGGAGCTCGCCGCCGAGCGATACCGCCTCGAAGAGGATCTGCAGCGAGAAGCCGAGCGCGGCGCCGATGATGACCTGCTGCAGGGTGATGACCGCTCCGGCCGCGGACAGCGCCGCGACCTCGGGAACCTTCACCAACGGGGCAACCAGGAGCGCCACCGCGCCGGCGAGCACGATCCGTACGCGCGCCGGAACCGTCACCGACCCGAACGCCGGCGCCACCATGAAGCAGGCGCCGATGCGCACGAACGGCCAGAAGAGCTCCGCCAGCCAGCCGTTCAATTGAGTCGAGGTGAGGGTGATCATGACGCCCGGCGCTCTCAGTTGATGAGTCCCGGAATGCTCACGATGAGCTCATGCGTGTAGCCGACGAGCATCTTCAGCATCCAGGGGCCGGCGATCGCGAGCGTGAGCGCGATGGCGACCAGCTTGGGGATGAAGGAGAGCGTCATCTCGTTGATCTGCGTGGCCGCCTGGAACGCACCGATGATCACGCCGGTGAGGAGCGCGGCGAGCAGGAGCGGCGCGGCCAGGGCAAGCGCCATCTCGAGCGCGCGGCTGCCGATCGTCATGACGGTGTCGGGTGTCACGAATGCGCTCCTGTCAGTGGTAGAAGCTCTGGGCGAGCGTGCCCATGACGAGCGCCCAGCCGTCGACGAGCACGAACAGCATGAGCTTGAAGGGCAGGGAGATGAGCACGGGCGAGACCATCATCATGCCCATGGACATCAGCACGCTCGCGACCACCAGATCGATGATCACGAAGGGAATGAAGAGCAGGAAGCCGATGAGGAATGCGGTCTTGAGCTCGCTCGTCACGAAGGCGGGCACGAGCACGCTCAGCGGGACCTCGAGCGGCGTGGCGTAGCCCTTGCCGCCCGCGATGTGCACGAAGGTGGCGATGTCGGTCTCGCGCGTCTGATGCAGCATGAATTGCTTCAACGGCACTTCGGCGCGGGTGAGCGCGGTCGGCCCATCGATGGTGCCGGCCGCGTACGGTTGGTAGGCGACCTGGTTGATCTGGGTGATCACGGGGGACATCACGAAGAACGTCAGGAAGAGCGCCAGGCCGAGCAGCACCTGGTTGGGCGGGGTCTGGCCGGCGCCGAGCGCCTGGCGGAGGATGCCGAGCACGATCACGATGCGGGTGAAGGCCGTCATCATGAGGAGGATCGCGGGGAGCAGGGTCAGCGCCGTCATCAGCGCGAGCACCTGCAGGGTCAGGGTGTAGGTCTGGCCGCCGCCGGCGGCGGTTTGGACGCTGAAGGCAGGGATGCCGGGCGCCGCAAAGCCGATGGCGGGAGCCAGCATCAGGAGCGCGAACGGCAGGGCTCTGCGCAGGGCCTTCACTTTCCGAGGCTCCGCTTGAGCAGGGCACTGAAGGACACGGCGGCGGGAGTCGTTGCCGGCGTCGCTTTCGGGAGCTCGATGGGATCGCGCAGAACGTGAAGGGCGCTCACGCGGCCGGGAGCGACGCCGATCAGGATCTGCTCGGTGCCGACTTTGAGGAGGACGGCGCGCTCCTTGGGGCCGAGGGGCATGTCGGCGAGGACGTCGATGGCGTTGCCGACGCGATTGCCGATGCCGCGGACGCGACGCGCGAGCCACGCGACCGCGAAGATCGCGGCGAGCACGATGAGCAGCGCGAAGGTCACGGAGGCGAGTCCGCCCGCACCGGCCGGAGCCGCGGTGCTCGCAGCGTGCGGAGCGGCGAAGAGATGGTTCATTTCAGCTTGCGCAGGCGCTCTGCGGGGCTGATCACGTCGGTCAGGCGAATGCCGAAGCGCTCGTTGACCACGACCACCTCGCCGTGAGCGACCAGGGTGCCGTTCACGAACACGTCCAGCGGCTCGCCGGCGGCCCGCTCGAGCTCGACGACCGAACCCTGGTTGAGCTGCAGGAGATTGCGGATCGGAATCCGGGTGCGGCCGACTTCCATGGACAGCGTCACCGGCACGTCGAGGATGACCTCGAGATTGACGTCACTGTTGGCTACCGGCGCGCCTTCTTCGGTGAGCTCGTTGAGCTCGGCAGGGCGTGCCTCGGCAGGATTGGCGGACATGGGGACCTCGGTTGCTTTGGTTACTTGCCGGAAACGGATGGCGACTCGGCTGCCTGGCGCAGTTCGACCCCCGACTTGCCGCGGCGGATGCGATCCTGCACCTTCACGGCCTGGCGGCCGCGCGAGACGCCGAGACCGCCGCGGAATACGGGCACGTCCTCGGCGACGACGGTCACCTTGCCGGTGAAGTCGCACGGCAGCACGTCACCCGCCTTGAGGTTGAGGAGCTCGGCCAGTGTTACCGACGAGCGCCCGAGCACCGTGGTGAGCTCGACTTCCGCATCTTCCAGCTCTTCGCGCAGGCACGTCATCCAGCGCTCGTCCTTCTCGACCCGGTCGCTTGCGACACCCGCATCGAGGATCTCGCGCAGCGGCTCGATCATCGCGTAGGGCATGGTCACGTGGAGGTTGCCGCCGGCGCCGTCCAGCTCGATGTGGAAGCTGGTGACGACCACGATCTCCGAAGGAGAGACGATGTTGGCGAAGTGCGGGTTGATCTCGGAGTTCAGGTATTCGAGCTCGATGGGAGCGACGTGCGACCACGCCTCCCGCAAGTCGGCGAAGACGCTGCGCAGCACTATGTGGATGATGCGCTGCTCGGTGGCGGTGAACTCGCGGCCCTCGATCTTGGCATGCCGGCCGGTGCCGCCGAAGAAGTTGTCGACCACCGCAAACACCAGCTTGGGGTCGAGCACGAGGAGCGCCGTGCCGCGAAAGGGGTTGATCTTGACGAGGTTCAGGCTGGTCGGCACGTGCAGGGTGTGCACGTACTCGCTGAACTTCTTGATCTCGACCGCGCCGACCGAGATCTCCGGCGAGCGGCGCAGCAGGTTGTAGAGGCTGGCGCGGTTCAGACGGGCGAAGCGCTCGTTGATCATCTCGAGCGTCGGCATCCGCCCGCGCACGATCCGCACCTGGCTGTTGAAATCGTAGGCCAGGACCTCACCCGGCGCCGGCGGCGCCTCGGTGCTCACGGCGCCGGTATCGACCCCATGGATCAGGGCGTCGATCTCGGCCTGGTCCAGTATCTTCTCTTGGCTCATGGTTGAGTCGTGCGCGCCGGGGCTACTGCATCACGAAGCTGGTGAAGTACACCGCTTCGAGGCGCTTGGGATCCCCGCCCGCCTGCGCCAGGTCCTTGCGCACGACGGTGAGCGCGTTGGCGCGCAGCTGCTCCTTGCCCTCGGGCGTGGCGAGCGTCGCATATTTCTGATTGCCGAGCAGCATCAGGAGGTCGTTGCGCACCACCGGGTCGTTGTTCTTGAGCAGATCCAGCGTCTTCGGATCGCGCGACATCACCTCGACCGACACCTGCAGGAAGCGCACGATCTGATCGGCCTGGAAGTTGACGACAAAGGGCGGATCGAGCGCGAGGTAGAGCGGCGGTCCCGAAGGCGGCGGCGCGGCGCCGGTCTTGTGGCCCGCGGCCGAGTGGCCGTGAGAGAGCACCAGTGCGGCGCCGAGTCCGATGACCAGCACCGCCGCGGCAATGATGATGATCAGCCACGGAATGCGGCGCTTGGCGGCCGCGGGTGTTTCGGCGCCAGCCGGGCCTGCCGCCTCGGCGAGGACGGATACGTCGGGCATCGCTCTCTCGTCTCCTGCGCATGGCGCGCCGCACGCGCCTGTGGGTTCGTGGTCGAGGGGGTGCAACGCCCATGCCACGGGTGTCGGAATGCGCTTAAGTCACGGAGCTACAAGGGATTTGTTGCGATCCGAAGAGTGTGAGACGCGTCGCAGTCGGGAGGGGGCGACGGTTTTTTGGCGGGCACGTCAGACGTACGTGTCGATGAGGCCGAGTCCGCCCAAGACCTGGGCGCGGGCCGGCGAGCCGTCGAGACTGGTGGCCGCGACCGCGGACACTCCCGGCGCGCCACGGGCCGGTGTTTGCCGGCCGTTTCCGCGCGGCGACTCCCGCGATACGCCGGCATCCGCCAGCGCGAGTCCGTGGTTGGCGAAGAGCTGGCGCAGCTGCGGCAGCGACTGCTGCAGCGCCGTGCGGGTATCCGGCTGAGCGGCGCCGAACCAGACGCTCGCCTGGCCGTTGTGCACGGAAATGCTCACCTGCAAGGGGCCGAGATGCTCCGGGGAGAGCTGCAGGGAGGCGGACTCGATCCCCTGGTGAGCCATCCACGTGACTTTGGCGCCGAGCTCGTCCGCCCAGGCGCCCGAGCCGACCGGCGAGCTCAGCGTCATGCTCCTGTTGTCGGAGATCGGCTGCTGCGCGCCAACATGCGACCCCGCGGTCAACTGGGCGCCGGTAAGCGCTGCGGAGGCAGTGGCTGCGGCAGCCGATGAAGCGGCAGACGGTGCAGCGGCCGGTGCCGGGGCGATCGAGGCGGAGGCTTTCGCGTCCGCCGCAAGAGTCTGCAGGAGTTGCGGGCCGGCCGCCGAGGAGGTGCTCTGAGCGGCTGCGGACTGGCCGCTCGAAGAGGTGCCGCCGGGGGCCGCTCCCGAGGAATTCGTGCCCGCCGGCGTGGCCGGCACGCCCGCCAGCACGCCTGCCAGCGCGTTCTCGAGCAGCGTGAGCGCGTTGGGTGCGGTATCAGCCGCATCCGCCGAATGCTTTGCCGGATGCGCGCCCGGCTCGGCTGCGCCGGCTTCCGCGCTCGCCTTTCCGACACTGCCGGCCGCGGGGGCGGCCTGATCCGCCGCCGTTGCGGCAAGCGACTGGGCGAGCGCCGCGGCGAAATCGTCGGAATGGGATGGGGATGGTGTCGTCGTCTTCGATGTCGATCCGCTATTCGGAGAGGTTCCGGATGCACGCGTCGTCGATTGACCGGAGCGGGGATTGCCGCTCGAGCCGTCGGGCTTGGCGGCGCCCGCTTTGCCCGGGGCGCCGCAGCCGGAAGGGCCCGAGTTGGAATCGCCGGAGTTGGAATCGCCGCAGTTGCCCGCACGGGAAGGTCCGCCGCCGGAGGACTGCACGGTTTGCCGCGCGGAGCGGTCCGCTGCCGCCGAGCCGCCGCCGTCGCCGGATGCGCGGGACGCTCCGGGGGAGGGGGGGCCTGCCGGGACCGGCGCGACCGATGGCCGAGCCGGCGCGGCCGGTGCGCAAGATGCCGTTGCGGCGGGCGCGGTCAGGAGAGGTGAAGTCAACATGCGATCAGCGGCCATGGACTGGAGTCCGGCGCGACCAGAGCTGCTGCGAGTGCTCGTCGCTTTCCTTCTGCTCGACTTTGTCGGCGGCGAGCCGCTCCTCGGCCTGCCAGTGGGTCGCGAGGTTGCCGACCGCGGTCGCCCGGCGCGCCGCGTTGCGCCAGCTCTCGAGCTCCGCGCCGCGCTTCAGGCGAGCCTGTGCCAGGATCTGCGACTGCTGCCGCAGCGCCTCGTCGAGCCGGTTGAGGAAAACCTGATATTCGCGCATGCCGGCGCCGCTCATGCCGGTGCCGGCCCGGTGGGTGAAATCGCGCACGTAAGTGGCGCGATAAGCCTCGAGCTCCTCGAGCTTCGCTTGCCCCGCGAGCACGGCCTTCTCGCAGGCGGCCAGTGCTTCCGCCTTGCGTCGCTCGATGTCATCGACGACGCGCCGCACCATGCCGATCCGCTCCGTCTTTTTCATTGTTGGGTCTCGGAGAGAGTTTCGTTGAGGGCGGCGAGGCTGGTCGCGAAATCGACCCGCTCGCGCATGTCCTGCTGCAGGAAGCGCTGCATGCGCGGCCAGAGCGCGAGCGCCTGGTCGACGCGCGGATCGCTGCCGCGCTGGTAGGCGCCGATCGCGATGAGGTCGCGGTGTTGCTGATACGTCGAAAGGACCTGACGGAACTGTCGGGCTGTCGCCTGATGCGGGGCCGAGGCGATCTCGTGCATCGCGCGGCTGATGGAAGCCTCGACATCGATCGCCGGATAGTGGCCGCTCTCGGCGATCCGCCGGGAGAGCACGATGTGACCGTCGAGGATGGCGCGGGCGGAGTCCGCGATCGGATCCTGCTGATCGTCACCCTCGGTGAGAACGGTGTAAAAGGCGGTGATGGAGCCGCAGCCCGTGGCGCCGTTGCCCGCCCGCTCGACGAGTTGCGGCAGACGCGCAAACACCGAAGGCGGATAGCCTTTGGTGGCCGGCGCCTCGCCGATGGCGAGCGCGATCTCGCGCTGCGCCTGGGCGAAGCGTGTCAGCGAATCCATCAGCAGCAGCACGCTTGCGCCTCGATCGCGGAAATACTCGGCGATCGCGGTGGCGAGCCACGCGCCGTGCAGGCGCATCAACGGCGGATGATCCGCCGGCGTGGCGACGACCACGGCGCGGGCGCGGTCCTGAGGCCCCAGGATGCGCTCGACGAATTCTTTGACTTCGCGGCCACGCTCGCCGATCAGCCCGACGACGATGACATCCGCGCTGGTGTAGCGGGCCATCATACCGAGTAGGACGCTTTTGCCGACGCCGCTACCGGAGAACAGCCCGACGCGTTGTCCCCTCCCTATGGTCAGAAGGGAGTTGATTGAGCGGATGCCGACGTCGAGGGGTTCGCTGATGGGATGTCGCAACAGCGGATTGATTGGCCGTCCTGTCAGGCGTACGGACGCGCTGCAGGCGAGGGGGCCGAGACCGTCGAGCGGTTGCGCAGAGCCATCGACGATGCGCCCCAGGAGCTCGGGTCCGACGCGAACCGTCCCCGCGCGCTGGCGCGGGATGACGCGCGCGTTGGGACCAAGGCCATGCGCATCGCCCGATGGCATGAGGTAGAGACGGTCACCGGCAAAACCGACCACTTCCGTTGCGGTCCGGGAGCCGTCGCCGGCAATGACATCGCAGTGGTCGCCGACGGATGCCTGACAGCCAGCCGCCTCGAGCGTCAGGCCGACCATGCGGGTTAGGGAGCCTTCGACGGGCGGAGGCTCGGTCTCCTGCACCGCGCGCACGCGGCGCTGCAGGTCTTCGCGCCAGATGACGCCTCGCGCGGCATCGAGAGATGCAGTCACTGCGCCTCCCGCGGGGCCGCGCGCTCATCCCCGAGCGCGCTCGCCGCAACGGCGGCGATACGCGCCTCGAGCCTGGAGTCGATGCGCGAGGACTGGCTGTGGATGACACAGCCGCCGCGCGATAAGGTCGGATCCTCGACCATCGTCCAGGCACGATCGCCAGTTGGGACGGTCAGGTGCTCCCGCACCGTCGCGGCGTCCTCCGGATGCAACTGGATGCGCACCTCGCGCGCCGCGGCCGGCAGGAGCGCCAGGGACTCCCGCAGGATGGCGATCACCTGCGCGGGGTCGACGCTCAGCTCGCGCCGGGCGAGCTGCTTGCCGACGGCGAGCGCAAGCTGCGCGAGCTCGTTCTCGATGTCCGCATCGAGCTGCTCGAGCGGCCGCGCAAGGAGCCGCAGCACCGCATCGAGACCTTTCACGCGCTCCTCGAGCGCCGCGAGGCGGGCGCCCGTCTCCGCGCGCGCGCGCGCCATGCCGGCCTCGTAGCCGCGCGTGTCCGCCTCCTCGAGCGCGAGCCGCAGGGACTCCTCGGCCGCCGCGGCCCGGCGGTCCTCGCGAGTGCGCCCGACGATGGGGCCGTCGACTTCCGGCAGCCGCCAGCGCTCGATCGCCGCCGGCGCGTTGCGGCGCGCCTCAGACATACTCCTCGCCCTTGCCGCCGAGCGCGATGGTGCCGGCCTCGGCCAGCTTGCGCGCGGTCGTCAGGATCTCCTTCTGGGCCGCCTCGACCTCGGAGAGGCGCACCGGTCCCTTTGCCTCCAGATCGTCGCGCAGCATTTCCGCGGCGCGCTGCGACATGTTCTTGAAGATCTTGTCCTTGAGCGCATCCTCTGCGCCCTTCATGGCGAGCAGCAGCTTCTCGGCGGGCACCTGGCGCAGCAGCTCCTGCATGCTGCGGTCGTCGAGGTCGATCAGGTTGTCGAATACGAACACGAGATCCTGGATGCGCGCCGCGAGCGCCTCATCGCTCTTCTCGATCTGCTCCATGAGCGCGCTCTCCTGGCTCGGCTCGAGGAAATTGATGATGTTGGCGGCCGCCTTGGCGCCGCCCAGCACGGAGGTCTTGCCGGCCGACTTGCCGGCGAACTGCTTCTCCATGATGTCGTCGAGCTCCGTGAGCGCGCTCGGCTGCACGCCATCGAGCGTGGCGATGCGTGCGACGACATCGGCGCGGGTGTTCACCGGCATGTGCCCCAGTACCTCGGCCGACTGGTCGGGGTCCAGATACGCGAGCACGATGGCGATGATCTGCGGATGCTCGAGCCGGATGAGCTCGGCCACGGCGCGCGGATCCATCCATTTCAACGCCTCGAGCCCCTTGGTGGAGCGGCCGATGTTGATGCGGTCGATGATGCTCGTGGCCTTGTCCTGACCCAACGCGTCGACCAGCACCTTGCGCAGGAACTCGTCGGCGCCGACACCGACCGAGGTCTGGCTTTCCACGGTCAGCGCGAACTCGGAGATGACCCCGTGCACTTCCTCGCGCGAGACGTTGGAGAGCTTGGCCATCGCAGTGCCGATGCGCTGCACCTCCTTGGCGCCCATGTGCTTCAGCACCTGGGCCGCCTCGTTCTCCCCGAGCGACAGCAGCAGGATCGCGGCGCGATCGGTGCCACTGCGGGCGGCTTCCCGCCGGTCGGTGCGCTCACTCATCGGCGCCTACCCAGCCGCGCACCACCTGCGCGACTCGTTTGGGGTCCTGGCCGACGAGCGTGCGGGCCTGTGCCAGCTGCTGCTCGTGCGTGAGCGCATTCGCGGCCGCATCCTTTGGACTTTGAGGCAGAGACGCCGCGGGCGCGCCCGCCGCGCCGGGCAGAGCCTGCCCGCCCGCCGCGGGCGCGAGGCGCATGGGGGTGATGAGGGTCCTCACGAGGGGTCTCAGGACCGAGAGAACCAGCACCAGGACCACCACCAGGCCGGCGACGATCCGCAGCAGGCTCCAGATGAAGGGACTCTGCCACAACGGCGCCGACTGGTAGCCGCTCGCGCCTGCAGCGGGAGCGCTGGTGGCATCGAGTGACTCGTTCACGACGCTGACACTGTCGCCCCGCGCTGCATCGAACCCAACGGCATCCTTGACGAGCTGGGTGACGCGGGAGAGATCCTGCGCGCTGAGCGGCACCTTGCTCACCTTGCCGTCCGCTCCGGTCACGGTGCGATCGCCGATCAGCACGGCCACGGTCAGCCGGCGGATGGTGCCGGCAGGTTGATTGGAATAATCGAGCGTGCGGTCGATCTCGTAGTTTCGGGTGACGTCGGTGGAGGTCGTGTTGCCGCCGGGGGCTCCGACTGTGCCGCCGACCGGCTCCGTGGCCGGCTGGCGCCTCGCACCCGCACCCGCGGGCGTTGCGGCGGCGCTGGTCGGCGCGGCGCCGCTCTGCGCGCCGGCCGGTGCGTTGCTCTGTGCGCCGCTCGCTGCCGCAGCGCCGCCCTGGCTCGCCGGGGCGCTCGGTTGCGCTGCGGAAAGTGGCACCGCCACCCCTGGCGTAGGCGGCTGGTTTGAGAGGGATCCCGGCACGCCGCCGGTTTCCGGACCGCCGGCGCTCTGCTGCGAGAGGTGCTCGCTGCGGATGATCTGGCTGTTGGGAGCGTAGAGCTCCTTGGCCTGCTCGCTGGTCCCCATGTTGAGCTCGGCGACCACCTGCGCATGCACCAGCCCGGGACCCACGAGCGGCGTGAGGAGGGACTCGATGCGTCGCGCGTAATCTGTCTCCATGCGATGCACCATGTCGTACGCGCGCTCGTCCGTGGCATAGGGATCGTGGCCGTTCGGCGCGGACAGGAGATTGCCCTGCTGGTCGACGACGGTCACCTCACCGGGGGAGAGATTCGGCACGCTCGAGGCCACCAGATTGATGATGGCCTGAACCTGCTCGGGATCGAGCGTCGCGCCCGGCTTCAATTGTACGAACACCGAGGCGCTCGCGGTCCGGTTGTCACTGACGAATACCGACTGCCGCGGCTCGGCCAGATTGACCCGGGCCCCTCCGATCGGCTGCAGACTGGCGATGGTGCGCGCGAGCTCCAACTCCAACGCGTGCTGGTAGCGCACGTCCTCCATGAACTCGCTCACGCCGAAGCCGGAGCTCTTCTCCAAGGCGGCGAAGCTGTCGTTGTCCGTGACTCCCTGGCCGGCGAGCTTCAGGCGCGCCTCGTCCAGACGCTCGGCCGGAACCTCGATGCCGTTGGAAGCGGAGTCCAGCTTGTAGGGGATCTGCGCCCCATCCAGGGCCTGGGCTACCTGCGCCTCGTCCTGCGGCGGCAGGTTGGCGTAGAGGAGACTGTAGGTGGGACCGCGCGACCAGAGCACGATCCAGACGCCGGCCGCGACGGCGGCTGCGATCCCGATCAGGATCAGCAGCGGCCGCAGGCTCGCAGGCAGCGCGGTCATGCCGCCAGTGGCGGCGCCGTTGGCCATACCGTGGGAGAGAGTAGCGGGATCGGCAGCCATGGTTTGAAGTCAGATCCGTAGCGTTACATCTGCATGTTCATGATGTCCTGGTAGGCGCTGATGAGGCGGTTGCGCACCTCGGTCAGTGCCCGGAAGGACACGCTCGCCTTTTCCATCTGCACCATCACCTGCGGCAGCTCGACGCCGGGGGCGCCCCGCGCGAAGGCGTCGGCGACCTCCGTGGCGCGCTGCTGGCTCTGGTTCACCTGATCGATCCCCTGGCGCAGGAGAGTCGCGAAGTCACTCGGTCCGCTCCGCTGCGTGGCCGCGGGCTGCGGCGAGTTGGGCCGCACCTGGGTCGAGAGGGCGCGGATCTGGGCGAGTACCCGGTCGATTTCCATCTGGCTCATGCTGATTTCCTCAGGCCGCCGGCACGTCGATGCCCGCCTGGCGCAGGCGCGCGAGCTTGTAACGCAGCGTGCGCGGGCTGATGCCGAGGCGCTCGGCCGCCTCGCGGCGGCTGCCCTGATGGCTGCGCAGCGCATCGAGGATGAGATCGCGCTCCGCCTGCACCAGCGAGCCGGCGAGCGAGCGCAGCGCCTCGGAGCAGCCGTCCGGCTGCGGCGCCTCGTTGGCGAGCTCGAACTGGATGTGCTCGGGCCGGATCACGGGACCTGTGAGCAGGATGAGCGCGCGCTGCAGGAGGTTGTCGAGCTCGCGCACGTTCCCCGGCCAGGGGTAAGTGAGGAGGAGGTGGGCGGCCTCGGCGCTGAGCGCCGGAATAGGCTCGCCCGGCCGGCAGCGTGCCGTGAGGAGCTGCATGGCGAGCGGCAGAACGTCGTCCCGCCGCAACCGCAGCGGCGAGATGGCGAGCGGGAACACGTTGAGACGGTAATAGAGATCCTCGCGGAAGCGGCCGGCGGCGACTTCCTCGCGCAGCCGCCGATTGGTCGTCGCGATGACGCGCACGTCGAGGCTCACCGGAGTGCGGCCGCCGAGGCGCTCGACTTCGCGCTCCTGCAGGACGCGCAACAGCTTTGCCTGCAGGCCGAGCGGCATCTCGGTCACCTCATCGAGGAGGAGAGTTCCGCCCTGGGCCTGCTCGAACTTGCCGGCGTGCGCGGCGTGCGCGCCGGTGAAGCTGCCGCGCTCGTAGCCGAACAGCATCGCTTCCAGCATGCTCTCCGGGATGGCGGCGCAATTGACGGCGACCAGCGGCCGCGCGGCGCGTGGGGAGCGGCGATGGATGTAGCGCGCTACGACTTCCTTGCCGGTGCCGGACTCGCCGACCACGAGCACTGTGCAGTCGCTTTGCGCGACGCGCCGTGCGAGCTCGACGAGACGACGGGAGCTCGGTGCGAGCGCCACCGGATCGGATTCGGCGCGCCGCGCACAGGGCTCCTCGTCGGCGGGACACGCCAACGGTGTTTCGTCTGACTCGGACATCCAACCTCCCACGTGCGGGGCTTCGTGGCGAGGAGGGGTGCAAAAGGCGTGCCGGGCGCAAACCGGCGGCAAAGCGTGAAGGCTGTCACGCCGGCGGCAGGAATCCGCCGCCCACGCGTCAAACTTCCGTCGCCGCCTCGATACCGAGCTTGCGCAACTTCTCGACGAGAGTCGTGCGGCGCAGGTTGAGGAGGCGTGCGGCGTGCGCGACGGTGCCATCGGCACGATCGAGCGCCTGCTGGACGAGCGAGCGCTCGATCGCGAGCAGATGCGCCCGCAGGTCGAGGCCGGCCTGCGGGAGCACGGCCAGCGAATCGGGTGCGGCGGCCGGCGCCGTCGGGAGCGCGGGGACTGCGGCGATCGCGCCGGTCTCGAGCAGCGACAGCGCCTCTTCGTCGTCGAGCGCAGGCTCGTCGGCGGCCTCCGGATCGGTCCTTTCCGCCTGCCGCTCCTCCCACACCCAGCCCTCGGGCGGGCGGTACTTCGACGGCAGGTCTTCGATCTGCACGATGCGCCCGGCGGCGGTGATCGACAGACGCTCGATGAGGTTGCCCAGCTCGCGCACGTTGCCGGTCCACGAGTGGAGTGTCAGCGCGGCGAGGGTGCGTTGTGCGAAGTGCACCGCCGCCCGCCCATCCGACACGTTCTGCGCGATGAAATCGCGTACGAGCAGCGGCAGGTCCTCGATGCGCCGGCGCAGCGGCGGCATGTCGATGGGGAATACGTTGAGACGGTGAAAGAGATCCTCGCGGAAAGCGCCGCGGGCGATCGAATCCTCGAGATTGCGGTGCGTTGCCGCGATGATGCGGACGTTGCAGCGGATCGGCACGTGGTTGCCGACGCGCTCGAATACGCGCTCCTGCAGCACGCGCAGGAGCTTCACCTGCATCGAGGGGCTCATGTCGCCGATCTCGTCGAGAAACAGCGTGCCGCCTTCGGCAATCTCGAAGCGGCCCTTGCGGGCGGCGATCGCGCCGGTGAAGGAGCCTTTCTCGTGTCCGAACAGCTCCGACTCGAGGAGCTCGGCGGGAATCGCGCCGCAGTTGACGGCGACGAAGGGGCGGTTGCGCCGCGGGCTCAGATCGTGAATGGCGCGGGCGGCCACTTCCTTGCCCGTGCCGGACTCCCCGAGGATGAGCGCCGTGGAATCGTGGCCCGCGACCTGGCGGATGAGGCCGATGACCTCACGGATCGCGGCGGAATTGCCCGAGGGAAGCCGCGCGGCGGCAGGGAGGATGGTTACCTCGGATGGAGCGCTCCCGTCTCTGCCTGATACGAGGCTCGAGATACCCTGCGCTGCCGACATCTGGACTCCCGCGTGCTCACGTCATGCTTTTGTTCGGTGCCCGCGGCCCTGATGGAACCTCGTCCCGCGCGACAATGTTGCGCGGCCGCACGAGCCGGGGCTGTGAAGCGCTTCCGGTTGTGTGCAATGGGCGACAGCCCAGCTCGTGCTTCGTGACGGCAATCACAAGGCGGTGCACGCGCTGCGCGCACGCCCGCGCGTCATCGCGTCGGATGCAACGCCCGCACGGTGCGCGTGCCGGCGATCTGGCGCCGGTGACGGCGGAACGCCATTTTCTCGATCAGATCGGCAACGGATTCGCCGAGGGGGAGAAAGCGTGCCTTCACGTTGCCGTCCGGTGTGACGTTGGTCACGCGACCGGGCAGCCGCAGCGGCTGCGCGAGACATTCGTGCAGATACACTTCCAGCGTGCCCTGGGCGCCGGTCTCCGGCAGCGGTGGCGCACCGCGCCACACCGCGCCGAGAGCATTGAACCGCACGGCCGCGGGCGCCGGCCGGGGGCGGTTGGTGGCGAGGATCTGGCCGACGAGGTCGAGGAGGAGATTCATCTTGCGCTCGAGCCGCATGAGGTCGGCCGCGTAGGGGCTGTTCTCGTCGGGCTTCTCGATCGGCCCGTGCTCCTCGAGCGCGTCCCAGGCCTGAAGCACCTGCTGGTTGCGGTCGGCGAGGCTGGCGGACGTGTCGGCGTCGAGCGTGCCCTGGCTGGCGCGCCACAGGACCGGGAGCACGCCTTGGAAGGCGAGCTCCTCGTACAGCACCACTGTGTCGGCTCCGTCGAACATGCCCGGGCTATCGGCTGGCATGGCATTTACTTTAGGCCTGCCCGCCATTATGTGCAAATGTCAGCCGGCGCTGCTCAGGGGCGTGATGTTGGTCTGGGTCTCGTCGAGGAAGAAGCGGCGCACCAACATGGCCTGCTGCAGCTTCCCTTTGCGCACGTAGGCCTCGTAGAGCAGGTCCTTCAGCACCTCCAGGGCGATGCCGGCCTCATGGCCGTCGAGGAGCGGGATGTTGGGGTGCGGATCGGTGGCGGTGCCGAAGAGAATGCTCTTCAGCCTGCCGAAGGTATCGGGCGAGAGCGCCGCGAGCTCGCGCACTTCGTTCAGCTCGTCGAAGAGGCGGAGCTTGCCCGACTCGCCGAGGTCCGCGAACACCGCCTGCGCGGTCCGTCGGCACATCGAGGCGAAGGCGTTGAAGGCGCCGCTCGAGAAGCAGGTGAGCGCCTCGCGCAAGAGCAGCTCCACTTCCTCGGGCAGGTAGGTGAAGGAGAATTTCTCCCGGGCACGCTCGACCTCGGCGAACTGGGGCGACAGCTCGATGCGGCTCGCGGCGTACATGCGCACGCTGAAGCGCAGGAAGATCGGCGCGTGGCAGGCATCGCAGCGATACACGATACCGACCTGGGAAGGGCGATACGCCTGCAGGTCCTCGAAGCGCGGCACGGCGCTCACGCTGACGTGAGCGACAACCTGACAATGGGGACAGGACAGCGCCAGGGTTTTCTCCTGGCTGTTGATCAGGCGGCTCGATGAGTCGATGTGGATTGACATGGCGCTCGCCTGGAGAATTGTAGCTCATTGGCGACACCAGGGCCCGCCTTCCCGGTTCCACGTTATGTCATATCGGCGAGCTACACGCCGCAGGCGATCAGGACGGAGACGGCGACCAGCACGCGCGGCAGGGCAATGCCGCCGCGGGCAACCAGGTAGCGGGGCTCCCAGCGGGGGCCGAACCTGGCCTTGTAGCGCCGCAGCCCCTCGAAGTTATAGAAGTGCTCGCCGTGCCGGAAGATGAAATTGCCGACACGGTGCCAGGCGGGCGCGAGCGGATGGCGGTCGAGGCCCGAGAGCGGCGCCATGCCGAGATTGAGCCAGCCGTAGCCCTGATCGCGGCCCCAGGCGAGGAGCTCGATGAGAAGGAAATCCATGATGACGGTGGGTGCCGCGCCGCCGAAGCGCATCAGATCGATCGCGAGCTCCGTGCGCGTATCGGTCGTCCAGAGGTTGGCGAAAGCGGCCGGTGTCCCGCCCGCGCGCACCAGTGCGAGCGGGAAATTCCGCAGGTATTGCGGCGAGAAGTATCCCATGGAGAAGCGCTTCTCGCCGGTCGCCTTGCTGGCGAGCCACGCATCCGAGATGCGCTGCAGGTCGGCTGTCAGGGCGCCGATGCGCTCGGGCGGCACGATCTCGAATGTGAGCCCCTCGCGTTGCCCCCGGCGGTGCGCTTGCCTCAGCTCAGCGCGCGCGGGCTCCTCGAGCGAGAAGTCCGCCAGCCGCACCCGCGCCTCCTCGCCGACCTCGAGCGGAGCGAGGCCGAGGTCCGCGTAGAGGGCGAGGCGCTCCGCGCCGGTCTCGTAGAATACGGTATGGCCTCCATGCCGGTCCGCCAGCTCGCGGAACCGCCAGATGACCTCCTCGGCCCCGGTGCGCGAGCCGATCGGATCGCCGAGCGCGATCCAACTGCGGCCGGCGACCTGATACATGAGGAAGGTATCCGCCGAGTCGTTGAAGAGCAGCCGCTTGTCGCCGGTCAGCGCCGCGTTCGCGAGGCTGTGGTCGGAGCGGTTGATGATGGCGCGCGCGCGAGCGATGTCTTCTGCACTGGCAGCCGCCGGCTCCGGCCGCGCGGGCCGCAGCAGGTTCAGCGTCAGGTACCCGATGGCAAGCACGATCACGGCGAGCGAGGCGCGCAGCATCCGTGGTGCATCGGCGTGGAGCGCGAATGTCCGCCACAGGTCATCGGAATACGGCACCCTGCGGTAGACGAGCAGGCCGATCCAGATGGAGAGAATGATGACGCCGGCGATGCTCGCGACCCAGGCGGGAGTGAAGCGCTCATCGAGAATCGCCGTCGGCCGGTAGAAAGCGCGGCGCCCGAGAGCCAACACCGCGAGGACGAGCGCGAGCACGATCGCCTCTTCGTAACGGAGCCCCTTGAGGAGGGAGGCGAGCACGCCGCAGACGAGCAAGGAGGAGGAGAGGGAATAGGCGGCCCTGACGCGGCGGAAGAGCCCGCGCGAGAGCAGGAGGAGCCCGAGTCCGATGATGCTCGCGACCAGATTCGACGCCTCGAGTACCGCGAGGGGGACGAAGCGATGGAGCAATGCGAGGCGCGCGTCGATGCCGGGCGTCGCGCCAGACACGACCAGCACCGTGCCGGCAAAGAAGGTGAGGGCGCCGGCGATCTGCGGAGCGACCGGCGCGACGTACATGGCGGCGCGCTCCCGCGCACGCGCGAGGTGCGCGCGGGTGGCGCTGACCTCCTTGTAGCCAAAGAGCACCGCACCGAAGAGCAGGGGCACCAGGTAGTAAACGGCCCGGTACGCGAGCAGGGAGCCGAGCAGCGCTTCGGGCGGAACGCCGCGCAGGAGGAGCAGCATGAGCGTCTCGAAGACGCCGATCCCGCCAGGCACGTGGCTCACGATTCCGGCGATGATCGCGATCGCATAGGCGCCGATGAACGGGATGAAGGCGATGTGGGAGCCCTCGGGCAGCAGCCGCCAGAGCACCGAGCCCGCGAGGCTGAGATCGATCACCCCGAGAGCCACCTGCGGCAATCCGATCGCCGGGCCGGGAGCGCGCAGCGCCCAGCCGCGAATCTCGATGACACCGCGCGAGAGCGAGGACCAGAGCGCATAGGCCGCCACGGCCGCCAGCAGCAGCGCGCCGACGAGGAACGTCAGGCCATGACCCAAGTGCAGGACAGCCGCGGCCTGCGCGGGTGATAGAAAGAGGGAGATGCCCGCCAGGGTGGAAAGACCGATGGCGATCCCGAGGCTCACGAAAGCGGCGATGGTGGCGACCTCGACCGCCGTGATGCCCGCGCTGGCATACAGGCGAAAGCGGATCGCGCCGCCCGTGAAGGCCGAGAACCCGAGCGTGTGCCCGAAGGCGCTGGCGATGAAGGACGTGAAGAGGATCCGCGCATACCGCAGGCGCTTGCGCAGATAGCGCAGCGCCAGCACGTCATAGAGGCTTATGACGCAATAGCTGGCGGCCGTGAGCCCCAGGGCCGCGAGCACGTGTGCGCGCGGTATCGCCTGCAGGTCCGCGAACACCCGGTTGAAGTGCAGCCGCGCGATCTCGCCGTGCAGGATGTAGGCGACCGCGCCGAACACCAGGAGCGCCGTCAGCGGCCCGACCCAGGGCAGGAGCCGCCGGCTCCCGCCCTCATCGCCCTCTGCCGGCGCTGGCGCGTGTCTCACGTCACCGGGTGAGCGGCTTGTAGCGGATGCGGTGCGGTTGCGCGGCTTCCTCGCCCTTGCGGCGCTTGAAGTCCTCGACATACTCCTGATGGTTGCCTTCGAACCAGACGACCTGCGAGTCGCCTTCGAAGGCGAGGATGTGGGTCGCGATGCGATCGAGGAACCAACGGTCGTGGGAGATCACGACGGCACAGCCGGGGAAGCCGAGCAGCGCTTCCTCGAGCGCCCGCAACGTCTCGATGTCGAGGTCGTTGGTCGGCTCATCGAGCAGCAGCACGTTGCCGCCGGATTTCAACACCTTGGCGAGATGGACGCGGTTGCGCTCGCCGCCGGAGAGCTCGCCGATCGTCTGCTGCTGCTGCGAGCCCTTGAAGTTGAAGCGTCCGACGTAGCTGCGCGAGGGCGTCTCGTAGCTCCCGACCTTGAGGATGTCGAGGCCGCCGGAGATCTCCTCCCACACGCTCTTCCTGTCATCGAGAGCGTGCCGCGACTGGTCCACATAGGCGAGCTTCACGGTGGGTCCCACCCGGATCTCGCCGGCGTCCGGACTCTCACCGCCGGTCAACATCCGAAACAATGTCGTCTTGCCGGCGCCGTTCGGGCCGATGATGCCGACGATGCCGCCGCGGGGAAGGCTGAACGACAGGTTGTCTATGAGCAGGCGCTCGCCGTAACCCTTGCGCAGTCCCTTGATCTCGATGACGAGCTCGCCGAGTCGCTCCCCGGGAGGAATGTAGATCTCGTTGGTCTCGTTGCGCTCCTGGAACTCGCGCGAAGCCAGCTCCTCGTAA
>Ga0134128_10002105_pt1 | contig 24885 bp, 26 predicted proteins | sample KB31754_FD_96462 | JGI IMG/M metagenome (GOLD analysis project Ga0134128, IMG submission 96462) | Terrestrial soil microbial communities with excess Nitrogen fertilizer from Kellogg Biological Station, Michigan, USA - KB3-175-4 | ecosystem: Environmental > Terrestrial > Soil > Unclassified ...
AAACCGTAGCCGACCTGAGTTCTCCCTTCGGAGAAGCGCACGGCTACGCCAGTCACCGGGTGATCGAATATCACCACTGGATTCGGGCGGAAAAGGGCCGGGTTCTTCGCTGTTTCGCCTACCATGACCGGATCGGAGCCTCAATTTCACCACGGTCTTGAATGCCGAAACAACGTCCACAGGCAACGGTCACGAGTTCGGGAAAATGACGAGATAATGCTTCCGAATTGTTTCAAAGGGACTTTATCCCTACCCTCGTACCGATAACGGCACCACGGGCTTGCAAATGGCCCGCAAGCGGCATTCTACGAGAGAGTTCCGACCCGATTGAAACGGCTATGTACGTCCGGTCTAGTATTAGGGGCGTTCCGCCCGAATCTTGACAGATGAAAATTCGACTGTACAATATTAGGTGCGAAGAAAAGAATAATCTATAGATCTAAAGAGACTTATAGAGATATCAGAAACTCTCTTGGGAACCGAAGGGCGTCAAGCGGTTCTTGCTTGACGCCGGTTAAGACCTGCCAAAACCAACCCCCACATTTCGTTTATCTCGTCATGACCGGGTGTCGTAGCCGCTCGGTGATTGCCATCCAACCCTGTACTCGTGCTGGCAGGACATGTCGGTTAGACTCGCAGAAGTCCCGCATCTCACCAGCGGTCAACCTCCGAACATTGGTCGCAACCGGCCCGATGTAGTTTCCATTCGTCTGGAATACGAAGACATCGCCGTCAAACTGACAATAGTTCTGATCGCAAATCACGGCGTCACCTTGCTTGACTTGAGCGGCGGCGTATCGTCCTGTCTCCCGGTGACGCAGAATGAACTCAAATTGCTTCGAGTCGGCCCTGCAAGTACCGGGAAAGAGGATGTAGCCTTCGGACTGGAGAAAGATGCCGACCAAATCTTCACAATCTTCGGGAGACAACAAGTTAAACAGGTCGCAATCGGTTCCGGGCAAGTCGTATGAGTTCCCGGCGTGGAGTGCGTTTGAGCTAAACATCGAAAAGAGCCGGATATCGTCCCCCTCGACCCTCTGAAGGGTCCGGGATGCACGTAGTGAGTTGATGATCTTCCCCGGCACTTCGTGAACGTCACCAACACAGGACCATTCACAAGCTCGGACGTTCAAAACGTCGGCCCTCCGAAACTCAGGGCCGTTTCGGTATCGCCATTCCCCAACAATACGCCCAAGCCAGTACTTTCCAGACTCCGTTCGAGTCCAGCAGAGATCTCGGTGCCGCATCGCTTTGATGCCGTTGGCGGCGGCAGTCCATCCAACGCTTTCCCCGGTGTCGAGATATTTGGCTTTTGCCCTCGAATAGTAAGCATCCCACGGCAGGTCGTCTTCGTCAGGCTCCACGGGCCATCCGAATCCAACAACGCCGGTCTGGATACAGAACTCGCCCGGATCGCAGCCCTTCTCAGCGGCGGATTTCAGGTGAAGTCGCCAGATTTGGGGTAACCGGGCTTCGTCCGCTAGGCTGGCGTTCACGGCCTGCACACCTTACAGTAGTTTGGCTGTCGCCCAAAAGTCTGCAACGACCAATTAACTAGCGTTTGCCGATTGGCAGAACACACCTTTGTGCTCTGGGCATCTGGATTTGTGTGGTTCGTGTTGGATTGATTCACATGTTGACAGGCGGCTCTGTGGAGCTTCAGGAATTGTGCATGCCATCGTTCGTTCAGCACGAATCCTTGAGCGTTGGCGGAAGTCCAATTGCGGTAACCGATCTCATCGTCAGAAAAGTGAACGAAGCCCGTTAGAGTCAAAGAGTCCTCCGCATCGCCAGTATAGAAGGCAGGTCATCCGGCTTCTATATACCTAAAGTTAATGTCCGAAATTCGCTACAATCCATCCAAATGCGCCGCTCACGTGCTCTGACGCTGCCGCTGATCGCATTGTACTCCTCTGCTGTCTGGAGCCAACCGGTGAAGCCGGTCGTCAACGCCGTAGCGAACGTCGCCAGCTACGGAACCGGTGCGATATCCCCCGGCGAGATGATCGTCATCTTCGGGACCGGTATGGGACCGGCGCAGGTTGTGAGCGCCCAACTGGACCAACAGGGCAAAGTGGCGACAGCACTTTCCCAAGTACAAGTGCTCTTCGACGGCACGCCCGCACCGCTCATCTACGTCTCTACCGCTCAGATCTCAGCGATGGTGCCATACGCCATCGCCGGGAAGTCTTCAACGCAGATTCAGGTCGTATATCAAGGCGTCTCCTCCGATGGCCTTCAGAAGCCCGTGTCGCCAACCGCACCCGGCATATTTACCGCCGATGCTTCCGGCAAGGGCCAAGCCGCTATATCGAACTCTGACGGTTCCTACAACAGCACATCCAATCCGGCCACTCCGGGTTCCTACGTGACGCTTTACCTTACTGGCGAAGGTCCAACTGATCCACCCGGTTCAGACGGGGTGATTGCCACGTCAACGGCGAACGTCAAGGCTCCCGTGTCCGTGCTGATCGCAGGCCGCACGGCGCAGCTCCTCTACGCCGGATCAGCACCGGGAAATGTGAACGGCTTCTGCCAGATCAACGCCGTGATTCCGGCAGATCTGCCATACGGCGGTAATCTTCCCATTACGATCCAGATCGGCGGTGTGCCTACTCAGACCGGCGTCACCGTGGCGGTATCCGGGCCGAACGCCCCGCTACCCGGTGTGCCGCAAAATGCGACCGCAACCTTGAACTCCAGCGGTCAGGTGGTATTGACATGGACGCCAGCCGATTCGTTGGCAACTGCCTTCCATATCGAGCGGCAGATTGCCGGAAGCGGGTTCAATGAAATTGCCGTGGTGAAGGCAACCGCCACGACGTTTACCGATCCGAACGCCACGCCGGGGACAGCATACCAATATCGACTCCGGGCTGAAGGCGACTACGGACTCTCACCGTATTCCGCCGTTGTCAGCGCCACAGTTCCTTCTGTTCAATTGCTTCCGCCGTCGAACGTCCAAGCTGTTGCGATCAGTCAGACCCAAATCAACGTCACGTGGACTACCGCCAACACGAACGCCACTCGATTTCACATTGAACGGAAGACGGGAACAAGTGGTGTTTATGCCGAGATCACGGCAGTTCCGGGGACGACAGCTTCCTATCAGGACACCACAGTTCAGGCGAACACTGCATACAGCTATCGACTTCGTTCGGAAGGAACATCGGGCTTCTCGGCCTACTCGAATGAAGCCTCTGCTGCGACACCCGCCTTGCCCTTACCGCCAGCACCGACGCTGCAAGGGAGCGCCAGTTCATCTTCACAAATTCATCTGTCATGGACGAGCACGGCAACCGGTGTCATTCGCTTCAGGATTGAACGCCGCACCACGACCGGCGCTTACGTCGAGATCACTCAACCGAGCGCTACCAGCACGACGTTCGATGACGGCGGTTTGACGGCCTCAACCGCATACCTGTACCGAATACGAGTGGAAACGTCGGCTGGACTGTCATCGTATTCCAACGAAATCACGCTAACCACGCTTCAGGCGCTTCCTGCCGCTCCAACGAACCTACAAGCTACAGCGTTCTCTTCCACGCAGATCAATCTGACGTGGACCAACAATGCCCCCGGTGCCACTGCTATTCGGATTGAATCCCAACCTGCCGGATCTTCAACGTTCACCGACATCGGTGCGGCCCCGACGCTGACAAGTTCTGCCGTGGCGAACCTCCAGCCAAACACCACGTATTCGTTCCGAGTTCGGGCGCAGAACGGAGCCGGGTATTCGCCGTACTCGAATCTGGCGACGGCGACAACCCTGCCAATTCCGAAAACTGTGTTTCTGATTCATGGAATCGGACAGGGTAGCGTCGATATGCAGGGGTTGTACGGATCACTCACCGGCAGTTCAGGAATCGACCCAACAAAATTTCGGGTTGATGCTGGCTTCGACTTCAGCGAGTGCGCCAACACGGACTTCTGTAGCTCTAGCTGTAGCATTTCCGCAGGAGCACAAAAGCTGGCGCAGTACATCGCCAATGCGAAACCACCCGGCGACATCGTTCTCATTGGATTCAGCATGGGCGGATTGATCGCACGGGACCTGATGGCGAATGGCCGTCTCATTCTGAATGGCCGGAAGATCGCCGCTCTGATTACCCTTGGAACGCCGAATCTGGGCTATCCATATACGCTGATTGATACCAGCCTGTTCTGCACGCCGCTCGTTCAACAGATGGACGGAAATTGGCGATCTCAGCAGTCGAGCAACACCGTCGTGTTGTCGCAGTATCTTCTGTCGCTCACCAATCAGTGGCCGTCGAGTTCGTATCCGGGGAGCACCGGTCTATGGCTGGCAGCGTCGGGCCGGTCTTGCTCCAATCCTCTGCGGACCATCAATTCCACCACCGGATGCCGAGACCGCAACCCATACAGCGACGGCGTTGTTTGTGACGACAGCGCAACGTATTTCGTCAGCACCGCCAGCGGAACGGGGCCGAACCGCTACTGGCAAGATCCGAGCCAAATCTACGTTCATTCAAACAGTGGGTGGGGCGGTGGAACATCGTTCGTGCTGTGCGGGAATTCTGGCAGTCCGACCTTGAATCCGCCGCTCTCCAACCCACCGACATTCGGTCCACTCTTTGCTGCTATCAAGGGGCTTCTCAATGGACTCTAGAACTTGCAAGCACATCGGGGCGTTGCTGATCGTGATGATTTTAGTGCCGATGCTGGACGGGCAGGAAACCACACCAGCGGCTCGAAGTATTCTCAGCCTGACCGAAGGCGAACAGATCGCCTTCATCAACCGCACGCTGGAGCTAGGACTTCCCCATGACCGGGCAGATCAGATGACGATGCTCGTCATCAACCGTAATGCGATCACGATTCCGATCATCGAAGCGAAGCTGGAAGATGCTCTGAAATCTACAGAGAGCGATAGACGGTTTATCGACACTGCTGGTGAAATGATCGCCTATGCAGGAGACGATCAGGCGCTCAGAGCCGTAACGAAACTCGTAATGATAGACGAGGGCCGGTTTGGTCCGCTGGTCAAACGCACGCTGGAGAACGCCGGAAATTGGCGGAATCCGTTCACAATCGTATACAAGGCGTTCGAGCAAGGAAACGATGCAATCGGACGCAGGGCGGCGGAATGGGCGGAAGGCGTTATTGAATCGGATCGAATGAGGCGTGCGTGGGCGGAAGCAATGCTCGACCGTTACGGAAGGTTACCAGTTGAGACGGACTGGGCGAGAGATCCAATTGCATCTCGACTGAAAAACGGCACGTCGGCAGAACTTCGCCAACGGGTGACAGCGTTCGCATCGGAAGCTCGGAACAAGCGGTAACGAGGGGCGAGATGGGATTCAAAAAACGGCAATTGGTGTACATCCCTGAAGTGAACGCCACTTCATTCGTGCTGTTCTTTGAGAATGGCGACACAGGGCTGAGTTGGAGTATCCACGATTACTCCGAATGGGGCAAATCCAATAAAAAGGGAAAGTGGAACGAAGAGGGGCAATTCAGGCTGTACAAACGTGATGACTACCGATGGACAGCGGACGAGATCCGAGACAAGGCACTGTATTCATTCGACGCCCCGGCGACACCAACGACAGAGCACGAATTCTGGTGCGAACGGATCTCAGAACGCAACCGGCAGCACCAGATTTCGGGTCGAGCGGAAACGAAGCCTTCAACAATAACGGCGTCCGTCGCCGGGTTAAAATCAACCCGCCGTGCCGCAAAGGAGATCATTGACGACTATTTTGACCGCTCAGACTCCACTCATAACCTGACAGCCCTGCACCAGCAGGCAACGTTATACCGAAGGCGGAAAGAGAAGGCCGGTGTGAGCCTTCCATCCGTCAGTCGGATCTACAACGGCAAGTACACCACCGATGGTATCCGTGAGGCCGTAGCAGCCGTCATAAATGAATTGGTTCCGTGTAGTCGCCATGATCTCCTTCCGCCCGGAGAGACTTCACGGCGAAAGCGGAGGAAAGAAGATGCAAGCACTTGAACGTGCATGAAAGTCTAGCCGTGGCATTCTTTGGACGGAAAGGATCTAACGGAAATGGCCTTCAAAAAGCGGCGCATGAGTTCATCCCCGACGTGAACCCCACGTCGTTCGTGTTTTTCTTCGAGCGTGGCACTAGCGGGACAAGCTGGAGCATCAGAGACTACTCCATCAAAAACCGGGTGAAGGAGCTAGGCCCACACCACTTCCACTGGACCGCCGACCAGCTTCACGCACGTGCTGTCCATTCAATTGATGCCCTGACTGTCAGCACCGACAATCTGGAGTTCTGGCACGATTTCACCCGGAAGTGCAACACCCAATACCTGTCTCCTGAAGCTGCCCCACCGCCAGCCGGTCCCCGTCAGGCGGCGCATCGGCCTCAAGTAGCACCGCAGACGCCGGTCGCCGTTGCTTCGAGCGTACCGGTCGTGGTGTTTCCATCCTCATCGGGAACGGCCCAACCGAACGGCTCATTCCCCGTGGTCGATTTGGACCACCTCCTTGATTCGCACAAGGGCCGCAAGATGCAGGACATAGAACGAATTCTCCATTCGCCCAACAGCGAAGATTGGGTAACGTGGACCTTCTTCCGCATTTTGCTCACGCAGTATCCAACGGGGTGGTGGGGCCATTTGGTGTCCGCTGCCCGCCGCCGCAACTCGGAGTTGGTATTCCCATTCGATGAGCGCTCCGTCCCACGACCGGCGCTGTGGTCGGCAGTGCCATCGCCACTTGCCTACGAAGCCGCCAGCCGGGTCAGGATGCGGGAATCCGGCAACCGGGAATGGGTGCTGCGGGCGCAAAACCCAGATCCGGTAGAAGGCTCCTCCGAAATCGACGTGACGTTCGAGCACGATCAGTTCCTCGTATTCGTGGAAGCAAAGCTAGGTTCCGACATTTCGATGGACACGAAATACGATCCGCAGCGAAACCAGATTGCCCGGAACATCGACTGCCTGATCGAAAAGGCTGGCGACCGGACGCCGGTATTTTGGCTCATGGTTCGGGACGAAGCGCCGGATCGGGCTTACGTTCAACTGATGAACGCATACAAGGCCGATCCGACCATCTTGGCAAGAGAACTTCCCCATCGGGACCCGTCAAAGCTCCACGAAGTCTCCCGGAATTTGACTACTCTTCTCTGGAGCGATTTTTCCGAACTCGTCTGCGGTCCCGGATGGGATGAAATCAGCACGGCGGTCAAACGGGAACTGGCACGGCGAATTAGCGGTTCGATGGCGCAATCGGCGTGAAGAGAATTGACGATGCTTCAGAGTGAACACGACAGGATCATCAAGAAAGCGACGGACTTGGCTGCTACGCACAAGATTATGGTTCAGGATGTCTCAGGGTCTCGCCGGTACAAGGCGGTCTACGCCGTGCCGACTTCGCTCTGGAGTCCAGAGATGGTTTCTTGGAACCGGAAACCGATTGGTCAGTGCCTTTGGGAAGGCAAGGGGACTGCCACAGAGATGAGGAATCTCTGCCGGGACTTGAAGAGGCGCAAGTTGATGGGCGAGAATGCGAACGAGACGTTTCAAAGCTCTCGGAGCAACACGGGGTATTACGATCCTTCGTAGGGCGCTCAAGTGTCAACAATGACCCCAATATCTCCAAGATTGGCCCTTCTCCAGCAAGTGGTAGCCTGCGTTACGGCGTCAAACGCTCATTTCTCATTGCTGTCGAGACCGGGCATCTATACTCATCCCATCCTATACTTCGGTGATCCGGCCGTGGCCGAGTACGCAACATTCGGGGTGAACCCATCCGCCGCCGAGTTCACGAGGGGCCGTTGGCCGCAAGTCAACATGACGGCGCACCAACTCGATTCTCGGCTGGTCGGGTACTTCCACAACGCCACCGTGCCCGCCCACCCTTGGTTCAAGGGTTACGAGACATGCTTCAACATGTTCGGCCATTCATATCGGACCAACGCCGTGCATTTAGATCTTTCACCGAGGGCGACGGTCGCCATGCAAAGCGCCGATCCGAATCTGTTCCTCCAAATGATTGCCGCTGATATGCAATGGTTCTTGTCGGCCTTGGGGATCTGCGGACGATTGAAAGCGGCAATCATGGCGGGATCTGTGACGAAGAAGTTCTACTTCGATGAGTTCTTGAAGGCTTACCTGCCGCCGACGCATTCGTTGAAGCTAAGGACCCGTCTTGGGACCGGGCGCAGAGGGGCGACCGCCCTGTACCATCTGACTGGACCGAGACTAAGCGTGCCCGTACTCTTCTGTGGAACTTCTCCAAGTGGAGACAAGGGCGTGCGGCTTGCAGGCGAGATACAGCGCCATCTACCGGTCCTGAAATCGGCGGGGTTTTGATTCCAATTCCGTTCGACCTTGAACCCAGTTCGCCAAAGGAAGTGGATCATGACGCAAAAGAAGCAACCGAAGGCCGCTGCCGTTTCCTCCACTCTACGGGTCCGCATCAGCCCGATTCCGAAGCCGCTGTACGGGATCAATCTACGGAAGACTTCAAACTGCGGGTGGGGCAAGATCCGGCAGGCGACGATTCAAAAGCACGGGAACAGATGTGCTACGTGCGGCGAACAGACCACGAGGGGTCTTCAGGGTCATGAGCAATGGGAGTACGACACCACGACCGATCCAGCCGTCGCCAGAATCCGGGGAGTGGTCATGAAATGCCGGATGTGCCATGACTGTGACCATTTCTTCCGAATCCTGACGCTTGTTCGGAACGGGGCCGTATCGAGCGGCAAGGTTGACGAACTGATAAAGCACTTCTGCCGGGTAAACGGCGTCGGCCCAGAGGAATTCAACGCACACGCTGTGGCCGCATGGAACGAGTGGGCACGGCTCTCGGCCTTGCGTTGGCGGGTTGATCTTCATCCGTATTCGGAAGAGGCCATTCACGCCGATCCCGTGCCGGGTATCAAAACTTTGAGGCCGGGTGCTCGACTACCTTGGGTTGATCCCACAGACGATCAGCGTCGTTCGGAATTCCTATACCTGCTAACCGAGATCTCGACCAAATATGGTTACTGGACCGGCAGCACGTCGAAATCGAAGCCCATACCGCTGCACGTCACGGAGCCGGGAAAGCCGTCAGGAGAATACAGTATTAGCCGCACGTTGGAGCCGACTGCTGAACCGATGATCTACCATCACACTATTTCGTGGTCCCAAGATCCGACCCGGAAATCGAAACCTTCAAAATCGCAGCGTCAACGATGATTGGGTGCTCCGATCTTCCGTACCAAGTACGTGCAGCAAGCCGTCGCCATCCCGACCAGAAGTTCGGCCTCTTCTTTCTTCGGGGTCCGACCCTCTTGGAGATGTCTTCCCATTTCCGAAGCGAAGCCCCAGACCTTCTCGATTCCTTTATCGAGCGGCTTTGGGAACAGGTCGGGGTAGCGCTCCAGAAGTTTCCCGAACGTAGCATGATCGCCGCTCGTTTCTCTGGCGACACATTCCAGTGCAGCGAGAGCGTGCTGGACGGCTCCGGTGAGATCTGGCGGATTCGTCAACAAATCAGCGGTAGCTTCTCGGAGTTCGCTGGCGGCGGTATGCTTGCCAGCCTCTTTAAGTGCGGCAGTCGCACGTTCGGCTTGGCCCAGTCGGTCAACAGCATCTCTCTGAAGATTCGCCCACGGATCGGGTGCCTTCAATTCACGTTTGAGGCTTTCGAGCCAAGGGTGGAGAGCATTCTTAACGTCGGTCCAGTCGCCCACAACCTGTCGAAACTCAACTGTCCGCTCTTGTCCGGGCGAATAGCTTAACCCGCCTGAAGACAGGAATTCGCAATAGTATCCAGTTGGAATGTGTGACACAACGGAGATTGTATAGTCCGTTTGGCCGCAATCGTATCTGGTGTGCTTCTTCGTTCCCCATTGGAACTCTCCCGGCACCAGACCCGCCTCATTCAGTGCGGCGAACACATCATTCTTCTGCGTTTTGAGAAGCGTGGAATCAATCGGCATTCCCGTGAACTCCGGTCATAAGGGCGCAGAACCCATTGTACATGCGACCCGACAAAGGCAGTAAAATATGTTTTTGGAAAAAAAGCGATGCCCAAAATACCCAAGGTTTTTGTCAGCCATACTAGCGAAGATAAGCAGCGGTTCGTCATGAGATTTGCCGAACGGCTCCGTAGCAACGGTATCGAAGCATGGCTGGACATCTGGGAAATGCTCCCCGGCGATAGCCTTGTGGACAAGATCTGGAACGAAGGGCTGAAGGGCTGTGATGCCATGATCGTGGTCCTGTCGAACAATAGCATCAACAGCAAGTGGGTTCAGGAAGAACTGAATTCCGGGATGGTCAAGCGAATTCAGGAGAAGACGAAACTGATACCGGTGAGGCTGGACGGTTGCGAAGTGCCGGAATGCCTAAAGGCGACGGTTTGGGAAAACGTTGCTGATCTCGAAAGCTACGACGGTCAATTCGAGCGAATCGTGAATTCAATCTTCGGCCAATACAACAGACCACCAGTCGGGAACGCCCCACTTTTCGTCGGGCACCACGGCGGAACCTATTCAGGTATTGCACCCGTCGATACTCGTGTATTTGGAGCCGCATGTGAACTATTGATTAGTAATGACGTTGATTTGCTGGATACGGAAACACTTGCGGCCAAGGTCGTAGAGAGCGGCATCAGTAGGAATCAACTCTCGGAGAGCTTAGAGATTCTGGCACATCATCACTACATTAAACCTATCGACACCCAGATCGGGATTGTGGCATTCAGCGCTACTCAATATGGAATGGATGAGTTCCTGAGACGTGAGTACCCAAAGTACTTGGACACTCAGAAACACATCATGGTCTTGCTTGCGAACGGGACAGCCGATGAGACCGATGCGATATCGAAGGCGATTGCGGCACCACCGAGGGTTGTCGCACACGTGCTGGACGGTTTGAAGGCCCGTGGATTGGTCAAACTAGCAGAGTTCGGCGCTGCTAGTGGAAGGAAGGTCTATGACGTTTCTCCCGCACTTCGCCGCCTTGCAACAGAGTAGGCGGCGGATAGCCGTCATCATCAGGCTATTGAACGACTCGGCACTCGGTCTGATGACAAGACCCGGACCCGCACGGCTCCAGAAAGAGTACCCGGTACAATGCTGGATATGATCCCGGATCTCCGATACAAGCTGACGAGAGCGCTGTCAAAACCGATCAGAACCGAAGCGATGGTCGTTTACGTCATGGTAGAGATCCGAAAACTGATGGATCGGCTGGACGCCAGCGGGGATTACCGGGTGCTGAAGCTCTTCTGCGACTGGACGGTCCATACGAATATTGATCGCAATCGGGCGGCTGAACCCCTCATGCGGGAATTCGACAAGGCTGCGGAGAGCGTAAAGCACGGAAACGGCATACCGCTGGCGTTCTTGGAGTTCCTGTCGCTCTCGCACTTTCGGGACGAGGTTGGCCGATTCTTGAACTCGAATGATCTTCCGTGCCGGATAGTAGATGACGGGGATGCGTGGAATATATTTCTTGATCTGTATTCTGCTGTCGTAAGTGACTGTCCCATCACGTATACGAATCGTCAGATTCCCTTCAAGCTCATCAGCACCGTCACGCTCACAAAGGACACGTCACCAGAGGAGTCCTATGCGTTTGTGCGATCCCTATTAGGCCGGGAGCCGCACGCAGTGTGGATGAACTAGCGCATCGAAATGACAGACGGCTCGGTCGAGAATTGGCCTTTTTATAATTGAGTAGGCAAGGCCGAAGTGGTCCTTGTTTTCGTGCCCATAGATGCGGCGGAAACACCCACGGAGTAAAATGTACGGTTACGTCGAGCGCCACATAAATGCCCCAAACCGGCCAACAGATCACCGGTAGACCCACGGAAGCCGACACCTGCCGCCAGTACGTGGTCCCGAAGCTCCAGTCTGCCGGTTGGGACACCGATCCGCACTCAATAGCCGAACAGCGCCAGTTTACAGCCGGTCGCATCGTGGTCGCCGGGACGAACGCCACTCGCCTTCAGAAGAAGAAAGCCGATTACCTTCTTCGGTACACGCCTGATTTCATGCTGGCGGTCGTTGAGGCGAAAGCCGAACACCGACTTCCCGCAGATGGTCTCCAACAGGCAAAGGAATACGCCCAAACCCTCGGACTGAAGTTCGCTTATGCCACGAACGGCAAGGGCATTGTCGAGTTCGACTTCACGACCGGCAAGGAATCTGAACTGGAGACTTTCCCGACGCCAGCGGACCTGTGGACCCGGTTCAGTGCGGCGGAAGGGCTGGCAGAAGATCAGACGAAGCGCCTGTTGACGCCCTACAACACATACGCCGGAAAGACGCCAAGGTACTACCAAGAAATCGCCATTAACCGATCAGTGAAGGCGATCTTGCAGGGCAAGCGCCGGAATCTGCTGACGATGGCGACGGGAACCGGCAAGACCAGCGTGGCCTTTCAGATTTGCTGGAAGCTCTGGTCATCTCGTTGGAACCGCACTGGCGATTTCCGCAGACCCCGGATTCTCTTTCTGGCGGATCGCAATGTGCTCGTTGATGATCCGCTGGCAAAAGACTTCCTGCCGTTCGGAGATGCCCGCTGGAAGATCCAAAACGGGATCGCCAATAAGAGCCGGGAGATGTACTTCGCCCTGTATCAGTCGCTTGCGAAAGACGAACGGAAGCCGGGGCTGTACCGGGAATTCGGTGCTGAGTTTTTCGATCTCATCATTGTAGATGAGTGCCATCGTGGAAGTGCCGCTGATGATTCCAATTGGCGAGAGATTCTGGAGTTTTTTGAACCCGCCTACCAGCTTGGCATGACGGCAACTCCGCTTCGCCACGATAACCGGCAAACCTACGTCTATTTTGGGAACCCGTTGTACACCTACAGCCTACGTCAAGGAATCGAAGACGGATTCCTTGCGCCGTACCGGGTTCACCGTATCCTCACCACGGTCGATGCGGCGGGCTGGAGACCGCACCAAGGACAAGTTGACCGATTCAACCGGGAAATTCCAGACCAACTCTATATGACGCCGAATTTCGAGCGGGATGTTGTGTTGAAGTCCCGCACCGACGCCATAGCAAAACACCTGACCAAATTCTTGAAGGATTCGGACCCGTTCTCGAAGACCATCGTTTTTTGTGTGGATCAGGAACACGCTGAGAACATGCGGGCAGCGTTGGGCAAAGAGAACGAAAGTCTGTTGAAGCAATACCCGGATTATGTGTGTCGGGTTGTATCCGACGAAGGCGACATCGGGAAGGGTCATCTTGGACGATTCAAGGACCCCGAAACCGACAGCCCCGTGATCGTGACGACAAGCCAGATGCTCACCACCGGGGTTGATGTCCCAACGTGCAAAAACGTCGCCATTGTTCGGAACATCGGGGCAATGACCGAATTCAAACAGATCATTGGCCGTGGTACTCGTGTCCGAGATGATTGCGGCAAGTTATATTTCAACATTCTGGACTACACTGGAGCCGCCACCCGGTTGTTTGCTGACCCGGAGTTTGACGGCGATCCGGCCTTCATTGAAGACGCTGAAATCAACGATGAAGGTGAGACGACCACCACAACCATCACCGGGCCGGAACCGCCAACAGACGACTTGCCCGAATTCGACCCGCCTGACGAACCTGAAGAGCCGGATGGCCCGATCACCATAATTGATGAGCCGCCATCCGCACCCCGGAAGTTTTACGTTGACGGAAGTGGCGTGGAGATCGCCGCAACCGTCGTATTCGATTTGGACGCCGAAGGGCGGCGGCTTCGCATGATAAAGCTGGCGGATTATGCCGGGGAAAAGGTGCGGGCGCTCTGGCGCACACCTGACGAACTGAGGGATCTCTGGATAGATGCTGAACGCCGGGATGAACTGATTGCGGAACTGGCGAAGCGTGGAATCGAGCTTTCGGCGCTTGCGGAAGCCGCCAAGATGCCCGATGCGGACCCACTGGATCTACTCTGCCATCTGGCTTTCCGGTCGCCAGTACGCACACGGAAAGAACGGGCCGCAAAGCTGAAGGAGAATCCGACCGCTTTTCTTGGAAAGTACAGCAAGGAAGCCCGTGAGATCCTGACGGCCATGCTCGATAAGTACACCGATCACGGCACCGATCAATTCGCTATACCGGAGATTCTGGAAGTCCCGCCGATATCGGCCTATGGCAACATCCCGGAGATCATTGGGTTCTTTGGCGGGCCGGAACAATTGAGAGCCGCTGTGGGCGAGATGCAGCGGGTGTTGTACGCACCCTAGACCAGAATGATACAGTTCCACACGACAAACTTCTGGAACCGAATCGCCAGCGTCTCGAAGAAGGCGGATACGAAGCGTGCAGCCATCGCCTATCTCACTCAAGATCTCCCGTTGGGATTGAACTCCGAAGACACGCTCATCGTAGATGCGTCTGAACAAACTATCGCATCGGGTGGGACTTCAGCAAAAGTGTTGGCGAAATTGCATCGGCGTGGCGTAAACCTTTACCATTGCGATGCCCTGCACTCGAAGGTTGTTGTTCTTGATGGCACTGTTTTCGTCTCGTCAGCGAACCTTTCGGCCTCATCTCAGAACACGCTGGTCGAAGCTGGACTGGAGACCGACAGTCCTACCGCCGTCGCACAGGCAGTCGCCTTCATCGAATTGCTTGCTGAACACTCGTCGCCCATAGATGAGAACTTCATCGCTCGGATAACAAAGATCCCGGTAACGAGGAACTGGAAAGTGAACAAGACCGGGGCAGCATTGAAACGGCTGAAACGATCACGAGAATCCAAAACGTGGCTGGTCGGAGTGATGGCGCTGAAGGATACTAATGACCCGGCAGAATTGAAGCGGATTGCAAAGGGTGAAAAGACGGCAACTGAACGACTCAGAAATAGGAAGAGCGAACTTTGGTGGATCAGGCATAGCAAACGCTCTCGGCTGTCCAAATATGGCAAGCGGGGTGACAGCATTATTGTAATGTGGCGAGATGTGTATAGCAGCGCATCACCTGACATCGTTTATCATCACTCCCCGGTCGTTCTGAATCAAGCGGAGCCGAAGCACCACCGGATCTTCTACGAGATGTCGCCGCAATCAGCGGAGCCGCTAAGGTGGAGCGAGTTCAAGAATCTGGCAAAGAAGGTGGGACTTCCCCCAGTGTCGAAGAATGCAGTGCGAGAGCTAACGCCGGAACAATCCACGGCATTCCACGAGTTGTGGGAACAATCCCGTAGAAAACGAGTGAGGCACTAACAATTGCCAAAAACGAAAACATCAAAGGCTCCAATGACCACGGCCCAACAGCTTGGGAGCCTTATCAAATCCGCACGGGACACCATGCGGAAGGACAAGGGCTTGAATGGGGACCTCGACCGGCTCCCAATGCTGACGTGGGTCATGTTCTTGAAATTTTTGGATGATCTGGAAGCGATCCACGAACAGAAGGCAAGACTCGCCGGGAAGAAGTACAAGTCGTTGTTGCAATCGCCCTACCGCTGGCGAGACTGGGCATCAAAAGAAGACGGGATCACTGGTGACGATCTGATCCAGTTCATCAACCAAACGGAAACGACTAGACCCGATGGCACCAGTGGAATGGGCCTGTTTCAGTACTTGCGTCAACTCCGTGGAACGAACGGTGGTAGAGATCAGCGTGACGTGATTGCAAACATCTTCCGGGGTGTCACGAACCGGATGACCAGCGGTTTTTTGCTCCGGGAAGTAATAAACAAGGTGAACCGGATTCACTTCAGTTCGTCAGACGAGATCCACACCTTGAGCCACCTCTATGAAGCAATGCTCAAGGAAATGCGGGACGCCGCAGGAGATTCCGGGGAGTTCTACACGCCCAGACCGGTCATTCGCTTCATGGTGGAGGTGATGAATCCACGGCTCGGTGAAAGCGTGCTCGACCCGGCATGTGGGACCGGTGGGTTTCTTGTAGAGTCCTTCAACCATCTAAGTAAACAGGCGAAGACCGTTCGGCACCGGGAGATTTTGCAGAACGATAGCATCTTCGGGGGCGAAGCGAAGCCATTGCCGTACTTGTTGGCGCAGATGAACCTATTGCTCCACGGGTTGGAAGCTCCACAGATTGATCCTCGAAATAGCCTCTTGACGCCACTGCGGGAAATCGGTGACCGTGAGCGTGTGAGCGTAATTTTGACGAATCCTCCATTTGGCGGTGAGGAAGAAAAGGGGATTCAGGGCAACTTCCCAGAAGACAAGCAAACGTCGGAAACGGCTTTGCTTTTCCTTCAACTCATCATGCGAAAGCTGCGGCGGCACCCGAAGCCGGGACGGGCAGCGGTGGTCGTACCGAACGGGATTCTCTACGGTGATGGCGTTTGCTCTCGAATAAAGGAAGATCTTTTGCGAGACTTCAACCTGCACACAATCGTGCGCTTGCCGAAGGGTGTCTTTGCTCCATATACGAACATACCGACGAACATCTTATTCTTTGACCGCTCTGGTCCAACGCAGGAGATCTGGTATTACGAAATACCGGTGCCTGCGGATAGGCGGTCGTTCACAAAAACTCTGCCGTTACCGTATGAAGCCTTCGCTGAGTGCCTGAAATGGTGGGATTCTCGGTCGGAGACAGAAATAGCGTGGAAGGTCTCCGCAGACGGTGTTTTCAAGCCCGTTGACGGCGATGACCGAGCTTGCGTTGATCTAGATCAAAAGAACCCACGCATGAGCGATCATGTTGGACATCGGCTACCAAGAGTAGTGATGGAGGATGTGCTGACGATTCAGCGGACGATGGCGTCGGACTCCGATGAGATGAATCGCATCCTCGAAAGAATTCAGCACGGCCAATCTCAGCCTGTCCATGTGCGCTTGTCCGAGGTTCTTCGGCTTACGCAGGACGGACACGCTGTTCAACCCGAATCGGAGTATCCGAACGTCGGGATCTACAGCTTTGGCCGGGGACTTTTCGAGAAAGCTCCGATCAATGGTATGGAGACCAGCGCTAAGGCGCTCTACCGAATCCGATCAGGGCAGTTTATTTACAGCCGGTTGTTCGCCTTTGAAGGTGCCTACGGAATCGTAGATGCGAGATTTGACGGTTACTACGTATCGAATGAGTATCCGACATTCGACTGCGACACACGACGAATCATCCCCGAATACCTTTCCGCCTACTTTTCTGATCCTGCCGTTTGGAAGCGTGCGGCGGCAACAAGCAAGGGATTGGGCGACCGCAGACAACGTGTTCAGCCGGAACAGCTACTTGAAATCAACATCGCCCTGCCTTCACTGGAGGATCAGGAGCTAATCGTAAAGTTGCTGAACAAACGGAACTCCCTTCAAAAGCAGATCAGCCGGTTGAGCACGGTCCTTGCTGTCGTGATCCCATCGGTGTTGAATCGACACACCAGCCGAGAAGGCTGTGTGGAACCCATTAAGACCGACATGGCGTCTACTCCAAGTTGATAGCTATAGGGTGAACTCCAAAACTAGATCCGGTGTGGCGCTATCACTGCGGCGGATACAGCCCAAGTGCCTGACACGCTTGGATCTGCTGTGCTTCTTTCACGGTCAAGTCGCTCACCTTTTTGTTGGCGGTGGCCTTATAAATGACGGCACAGGCCGCTCGAATCCTTGCCCGTTCTGCGGATGCTTTGGCATTCTCTTCCGCCCTGATTCTTGCCAGCCGTGCGGCTTCTTCAGCCTCTTTGCGCTTGCGTTCCGCTGTCAGCTTTTGCTTTCGTTCAGCTTCCGCAGCGGCCTTCTTCGCTTCGGCTTCAGCCGCTAGACGGTCTTGTTCCGCCTGTGCCGCCGCTTCAGCGTCTCGCTGCACCTTGATCTCCCGAAGTTGCGCTTCCAAATTAACCGTTTCGCCGGTAACGCCGTCAATACGGAATCTCTGATTCTCCGCAAGGATCAATTTCGCCTTGATGATTTCGGTTTGACAACCATCTACCTTGCCGACCAGCGGAATCACAGTATCGGTGTACTCCCGGATGACCGGATGATCTTCTGCCCATCCGAGACTGGTGGTCGCCGGAACCGTCCACTGGCGTGGTTCACCATTGCAGAATCCACCGATGTCGAACTGGAACTTCAAGGTTCGCCAAGGATAGGGCGTTTCGTTCTTGATCTTGAACGACAATTCTGGGACATTTCCCCGAAGGAATTGTGGGCGGATAACGATGTTGCCTTCCTGAACGGGAATCGTGATGTCGTCGGCCCCGTGAAGCATTGCTGCGAACAGGACCGGAGAAATTAGACTTCGCAACGTGAATACGAGGATACGGCGCACGGCTTTTCGAGACATTCATCCTAGAATATGGCCGCAGCGATGTCCACCGTGCGGGCGCAAGATGGAAAGCGGTGCTCCCCAAGCTGCCAGATGCGGCGAGTCCTCCGCATCTACTTCTTAGGCGTTTTCGTGCCTTTCTTCCCTGTGTATGGGTTGACGTTTCCCTTTGTAGAGAAGTTGTCCTTCTGAGTGCCATTCGGGGCGCTACGCTTCGACGGCTGCACATGCGTACCGTTCTTCTTTGTATAACCTCTGACACTCACGTCCGAACCGCTCTTCGCCGTGGCCTTAGATGCTTTCGGTTTGCTGGTCTTGGTCTTTGCAGCGTGGTTTGAACTGGAACGGCCCTTTGCAGCGGCGAGACCCGATCCGACCATGAGCACCAACGACAGCAGAAGAGCTTGGACGATTCGCATGGTGGCCGAGTCTATCACGTTCATTGGCTGCGATCAATTGGAGGATGGTTCTGCTTTACCGAAGGGCGACCTGATTGGGCGGTTTTGATTGGGCACATCGTAGTTGAATCGGATCGTTCAGGCTGGTAATCTTGTTCCCTCGGAAGGTAGGTCTTCGTGAGTTGGCGTTTCCGCAAGAGTTTCAAGGTAATACCGGGCGTTAAACTGAATTTGACCAACCGTGGCCTGAGTGCGACGTTCGGCGCAGCGCCATTCAGTGTAAACGTGGGACCGAGGGGTGTCTACCGAAACGTCAGCATCCCCGGCACCGGGATCTGGGACCGGCAGAGGATCGGTGGTCCTCAATCTCCGTCGCCTCATCGTCAACTTCCCGACGTAGGTAATTCCGATTTTCCGGCTGCGCCGCCCGGATCTCCGGTCTCACCAGCATCCAGCACAGAAATCCATAGCGCCAGCACGGAACTTCTCACAAGCGAGAGCTTGGAGCAACTACGGCGGCTTCTAACAGAGGCTTACCACGAGCGGGATGAACTCACCCGTGAGGTTTCGACGGCCACCAGCGAAGCGAACACTGCTACGAGACGGTACGAGAATTGGGAGCGGGGTTTCCTTCTAAAAAAGGTCTTCAAGCGATCCTTCGCCACTCGGAAGGAAGTCGCTGAAACCGCCACTGCCAAGCTGGAGGAACTGCAAGAGCAACTTCGGTTGACCACCATCGCCACCGAGATCGCTGTTGATCGGGAACAGGCCGAACCGTACTACCGGATGCGTGACGCATTCGCCGTGCTTTCCGAATCTCAGAAGATCTGGAATGTCCTGACGGAGAAGGCGATTGACCGGGTTGCCGAACGGTCCAACGCCAACACAGCCGTGACCCGGACTCCGCTGCCGTTCTCGCTCAACTCCTGTGACCTGATTCAGTGGGACCAGAAGGTGCCGCACCTTCCCAATCGAACCGGGGGAGACATGTACATCTTCCCCGGCTTCATCCTTTATAGGGCGTCGAAGCAAGCCTTCGCCTTGATTGAGTCCCGTGACGTGACGCTTCGGTTTGTATCGACGCAGTTTACCGAGACCGATCCGATCCCCTCGGACTCGCAGATCGTCGGTCGCACGTGGGCCAAGTGCAACAAGGACGGAAGCCCGGATCGCCGGTTTCGAGACAATTATCAGATTCCGATAGCGCACTACGGCACTTTGCTCTTTAGCAGCCGAGACGGGTTGGACGTGCGATACATTTGCTCGAATCCCAGATCAGCGGAAGAGTTCGTCAAGGCGTGGACGGCGTTCCAGATGTCGTTCGGGAGTGACACACAGAAGAGGCCCCCTTCGGCTGTGCCGGGAGATGCTTACGACGCAACCGGGCTGATTCTCCGGGGGAAAGAGGCATTTGAACGGCACCGATTGGCGTCAGAGGCGTTTAGCGCTGCCCACAAGCAATTTAGCCACACCATCCTTGCCGTCGCACAGGAACATCAGGGAGAACAATCCTGTAAGGCGACACTCTCCAAAGAGGACTTTGAATCGTATGCCGCAGCCGTATCGGAGCTAATTGCTTCGGCAAAGAATCTCGAAGAGAACTCGCCATTCGTGACAAAAACGGCACGGGTCAAGTTTCAACGTGCGATTCAGATTCTTGAATCGGCGTGGACCGGTTTTGGTGTAGTGAGCGAAGGGCGATTGAATGGCGATGGACTGGTGCCGTTTTTCAACGCCGTCACCGCCTTCCTGACTTCACAACAGGAGTTCTTCGAGATCGGCGCTGCCGCTCTCGAAAAAAAAGCCAAAAAGCTCGGAGCGGCGGGCCGCTAGACCAGTGCCATACCGTAGAGCTTCGGCGCTCGAAGGAACCGAATGAAACGGACAATCATCGTGCTCATGTTGCTCGTTGGTTCTATCGCCGGATGGAACTACATCACTCTTTCAAAACCGGTTGACACGACGCTCGGTCAGGATTCGAGGAATCATGGGATCGAAGTCCGGGTTCATTACCACAATTACATCAGCCCGTCCGTATTGTCGTTCGATCTGAGATCCGTGTCCGGGGACAACAGCATGGCAGACGTGTTTAGAGTATTTCTGCAATCATCAAAGGCGCTTCGAGAGCACGAATTTGAAAAGGTCGAGTTGCAGTACCGGGGCGATGTTCGATTCTTTCTTGAGGGCAAGTACTTTAAGCAGCTTGGCAGCGAATTCGATTTCCAAAACCCCGTCTACACGATGCGGACCTTCACTTCGCATCTATACCGACCGGACGGAACGAAGGCGTTTCCTGAATGGACGGGCGGCTGGCTTGGAGTTATGACGAAGGAATTGGACCAGTTCAGCGAATTTCACAAGCAATGGTATTTGACGATTTCACCAACGCCATAGCACACGAGCGATTTCCATGCCCGCACAAGAGATATTCGGATCACCCGCAGTCACAGCAGAAGCCTTGGTCCGAGCCATGACCGAGATGCAGGTCTTCTCGGCGGCTCCCACTGGGCGTGCGGAGTTCAAAGCGGTGAAGGCCCAGATGAAACACGAAATCGCAAGGGTGCTTGATGCGTTGGGCCGCACTTGCGGAATGGAAACCGTCCATGAGTCCCACCCGCAGGAGTTCCTTTACGATGTTGTTTGGATCGCCCCTTCTGGCACGATGGGTCTAGCCGTGGAGTGCGAGACGAGCATGTACGTTGCCGACGTACTCTACGATTTCAGGAAACTCCTCTATGCCAAAGCGCCGCTGAAACTGATGGTCTTCTCCGATTCAGCCCAACTCCGACGCCAAAGCATCATTGACAGAATTGCGGACGAACTGAAGGCGTTTCATGGGCATCTTCCGGGTGAGGAATACATCGTTGTTCAGTTCTGCAATTTTCAAACGGGATGTTTGGAAGCGTATCGGTTCGTGGCGACACGCTCCGTCGAACTGGAGAAGTTCCATGCTCACACGTGGCCGACTTCCCGTGGGGCAACCACCCGTCCACTGCGGAATCAGCGTCCAAAAATCACAACAGGTAGACCCACCGAAAAACCGACAGTGAGGTTTTGAAGAAGGGTCCCATCTGCGTTGCTCTGTAGAGCGACCGCCCCGATTTTCAGAGGAGGGAGATTGCGTCCTACATCACCCGGAGAAGATATCGGAAAAGGGACTCCTGCCGGTTTGGAGGGGCCGGGATGCAAACATGACGGTCCAGTACCCGACCCGGAAGTGAAGCCTACAGAAGATTCGGCCCAAAAAGCCGTGAAACGGAGTCCCTTTGCGAATTCCGTCCAGTAGAAACGCCCTATCTTCTACCGACCCAATTTCACCGAAATGACTGTCGCCCTGCATTTGTCGAAGTGTCGATACCGATGGTTTTACCGAACCGTCAACGCACGTGTGTACAGCCAATGCGCCGTCCGCTTCAAGCCGACACGGTTCATACGAATTGCGAGATCGCTCTGAACCTTGGCACTGTCCGTCACGAATACCGCAACAAACATTCCGGCGATCCATGACGCCAAGCCGCTACCGATGACCGACCAGAGGCTTGGATTGATGAACCACCCGATCAGACCGCCCACGATCAGAAAACCGAGTGGCACTCGATATCCGAAATCGTTGGGATGAGCGTCCAATTTCGCCTTCATCAAAGTTTGAAGGGATTGGAGCGAAGCCATCTGTTTTTCCAGCGGCTCAACTTCTGCCATTACATCGGGTGTAGTGCTGCGAAGCTCCTCGGTCAGTCCGTCATATAGAGCCTTCCAAGCGGCCTGTTCAGCCGTCAGGTTATGTGAAACGAGATCTGTCCGGGACTTGGCGTATTCCCGGATTTCCATCGTCTCTTCAATCGTGAGTTGCGGTCGAGCGCCGACTTTGGCGGCGAACTCCGCTTTTACAGTTTGCAGCGCCGCCGTGAATTCATCTTCGGTGTACACGGTAATCATGTAATTCTATTGCGTGTCGGCGTAGGCGGCAACTCATGATCGCTGCCGATCTTCGGTCCCAAATACTCGGTAACGAAGCGACACACTATGCCGAAGTCCCTCTTAGGCAGGTCGCTTGAAAACCAAGCATGAGTCGTGCGGTTTGTCGGTCTTGCCCTGTAGCAGCGTACAGAGTTCCCAACCCTTTTCACCAGCTTCTTCGAGGAAGTGAGCGATGCTCTGCGGCCCGCCATCCATATCGCTCATGTACTCAGGGTGCGCTTCAATCGTGCCGTCAATAAAGTAGGCTAAACCGTACTTCCATTTTGTCATGATGTGCTCCACAGTCACATGTAATCCTTCATCGGAATTCCTCTTCCAATGCGGCCAAAGCAGATTCAGCACTCTCGAAGTGCCCAGTCCAGTCGGTTTGAACCCCGTGTCGTGCCCGGAGTAATTGCCAATCGTGCCGGTAGGGTGCTCCAAAATTGGCGATCCATGCCTGTTCTCCGGGCGGTAGTCCACCCCGGACTTCATATTGCGTCACTTGGGTCCGCTCTGTGGCGTCCGGGCCGTCACCAACCCATGCGATTGCGTGTATCGTGAGTGGCGCTGTCAGGCGAACCTTCGGTTTGTCTGGAACTACAGCAACCCGCCCGGTTCGCTGAAGCTCCGTTACCAACTTCTCGGCAGCGGCAAGCACCGCCGCACGCATTCCTCCAGCGCCGATGAAATCCTCTGGGATGGCCTTCGCCTTCTCCTCGATTCCCGCATCGAAGTTCGTGACTTGAACCATCGCATACGTCTGATTCTGTCCACCAACAACATCAATGTTCACTGGGAAATCATTTGGTGGGTATCGACGGACTAGCTCCCGTTGGATATCACCTTCGAGCGTCCGATCCCCCAATAGCGCAGCGCTCCGGTTCCAGTGATGCAGATCCAATCGAATCTGATCCACGTTGCGCTGGTACGGACGATTGAACTTCCAGTCAGGCGGGCGATTCTCGAAGATCTCGTGGAACTTTCTGGCTTCTACCAAGGCTCTATTCGGAACGGAGTTCAATTCCCACAACGGGAAGAACAGCCCCGCCGTTTCGGGCGGCATCCGCTTCGGGTCCAGACCGTTTGGGCCGACGATCAACCCAACCTGCCCATTGAACAGATCAGTTCGGGCGTCGAATCCTTCCCTGCGTAGATGTGCAACGAGGGTTCCCAAATCGTTCATTTGAATTGGGAAAGTCATCTTTGTCGTTCTTCTTTCTGTTGGTCCAGCCGATTGCGTACTGGTGGTTTCAATTCAACATCCAAGATGCTGTTGACTACATCCTTGAGTCGCAGTTCGTAAGTTTCCGGCGTGAAGGTGACCCGGTTCAGTGAACCGATCATCGGCGGGCATTTGTCGCAATCGTCTATTTTGATCGGGATGATCTTCTGGACTTTGCCCGCCATCTTCCGGCCTATCGCCGTTTCAAGTTCGGCCTGAACCCAAGGCGAACTGATGCTGTTATTCGATAGCACGTATATGAAAAACTCACAATCCTCAAGACCCCTGCCAATTCTCTCAGGAATGGAATCACCCGCCTTGATTTCCCATTGTGAATACCAAGCGTCCACGCCGTAGTCGCATAAATCCACAGCGAACTTGTGCACGAACTGGTGATCCTGCCCGCTGTGGCTGACGAACGCTCTAGGTGGTGCCGATGCCGGTGCCGCAATCACCTGTGGCGACGTGTCGAGTTTCGCCGTGACCGTGGAGTTGCCATGCGACTTTCCGGCAACCCGAACTTCGACGCCGCTCGGTTCAGTTGATCGGGTACGTGACGATTGTGCCTCAAGCCCCTCGAAGTATTTTCGTCCGGGAAAGGTCACACGCAGTTCAAACGGGTAGCTGAAGTATTCACGGTCGCCCGCATACCGCACCCAATCGTTTTTGGGATAGCTCCATTGGCGGAACTCCATGAATCTCCGGGCGTAGAGATCGTCAAGGGCATCAACGAGCACGGCCTGTTCCACGGATTGAAGGGAATTCGCCAGCGTACCGAGATCGGCGGGTCGCCATCTCGCCTTGCCAGCAGATTCAGCGAATCGGAAGATTTTCAGTTCAAGCTCTTCGGCTGGAACCATCGCCGTGCTTCATCCTTCGTAGAACCCTCCACGCAGCCACCAACTGTTGCACCGCAGCGGCGGGCGGGAGCCGTTTCCCATCGTAACGGCAGTCGTTGTGCGCCGTCCGGTAGACGCCTTCGACACCATCCGTACTCAGCATGGACAAGCGCCGACTGAACTCGGTCAGTTCCTCACGGTTCATCACCGGTTCCCGTTCCGGGCGGCGTGCCATGCGAAGCCAGAATAGCAGATTCGCTTTTTATTCGCCACCGGATTTTTGCCGT
>Ga0134128_10002106_pt1 | contig 24883 bp, 23 predicted proteins | sample KB31754_FD_96462 | JGI IMG/M metagenome (GOLD analysis project Ga0134128, IMG submission 96462) | Terrestrial soil microbial communities with excess Nitrogen fertilizer from Kellogg Biological Station, Michigan, USA - KB3-175-4 | ecosystem: Environmental > Terrestrial > Soil > Unclassified ...
CCCAGAGGATAGAAACGCTGATCGCGATCGCGAAAAAACAGCTGGGCTACAAGATCAAGTAAGCAATTGTGATTTGTTGTTATAAGAAAGGGAGCCTGTTGACGACTCCCTTTTTTGCTAAATATATCAAGGCCTCATTTAAAGTTCATTAAATATTTTTTTCATCTATCTAACACAATATTTACTTTAATCTTTGGCTGAGTTTAATTTTCTCAATATGCAAATGGCTTTCGTTGGACGTGATACTTTAGTATGTAATAACAACATATGTGACAGCAGGGTGGATTAGTCGAAAAGAAAAAATGCCTGTTATAAATCGGCGTAAATTGTATCTAATTAAAGAACAAAATACGATGATTACATATTTACAAATGTTTGAAATGCTAAAAGAAGAATTGACGGAAAAAGCAGAGATCCATTTTAAACTGGACAATAAGATTTCACAGGACGACTCCAAGGATCCTAAAGAAATGGATTTTTATTTGAAGACACAGGAAGAATGGCGCAATGCTGAAAGAAAATATACTGATTTTATGACAGCCATTGCTGAAAGGAACATCAGGCCTCATGATGTCGCCGCATTAAATTAAACCGAGTATAGGATCGCTAAGATGAATTTAAAAAAATACATAGCGAAAATTTAGTGTATAATAATTCCCTGTCTTATCATAAAAGTTTTGGTTTTGGCTGTGCAACCAAAACCATTGAAGGAACTAAAAAAGGCTTGTTTAAGAGTGCAGCTCCTTTTCTAAATGAATGTTTGATTTCCTTTTTTTATATCATTCAGTCGTTTATAAAGCTGTAAAAACCTTCTTCAAATAAAACCATGTAATCTACCAGGTTCAAACCTTACCTGTTTTTTTAACCCAGTCAGGTTCGGGCTTAACATCTTGCAATTGAATAGTGCAAATTCGAAACCTACCGTTGCACAATAAACTTTTTCGTATAACTATTCTTGCTGGTTTTGACATATATGAAATAAACACCGTTACTTAAACTACTTGCATCAATCTGCATGTTGTTTTGAATCACATTTAAAATCTTATAATTAATTTCTTTGCCAAGTACATCATAAATATTTACCTCATTTATCTTTACATTGTTTACTGCTATGTACAAACTGTTACTTACGGGGTTAGGATAAATACTTAATCTATCATCCAAATTATTCTGATTGTCAATGCCAACATAAATTGAATCAATCGAAGTACAGACATTTGGGGGGTTAAATATTTGTGCATTTAAAATAATGTCGGAAGTCAAATTAAAGGTTGCACAGGATTCATAATAATCAACCGGTTTTGTTCCGTCGAAAATTAAACCATTGGTTACCCTCGCATTTTGATAGACAAAAGGTACCTGCATACTACCCGAACCATAAGTACCGATAGCAATATCTGAAACCACAGGAAAATAACAATTGTATGTACCGCTGCTGTTTGTAGCACTTACCATATTAGTTATTACGTTATACGCCTTCATTAAAACACTGGGATTTGAGTTATAAGTAGCACCTGTGGCGTTTGTACCTAATACGTTTGGATCAGAATCAGCCCAGCTATAAAACAGTACCTTTCCATCTACCGAGCGTGCCACCTGTATGCGTGCACCATATCCTAAATAACCTTGCTTGCCTTTCCATAAACCATATGAAGCGGTAGTATCTAATGCCGGGTTATAACCAACCGGGCTTGTCAAAATAGAATCAACAAATAATGTGTTCCAATCCGTTCCGTCTGTCATAAAATCCCATATCAGAGGATGGTAGTTACTATAATCCCATTGCTTATTATATTTAAATGTAGTTAAAGAATCAGGATGATTTCCATTGTAAGGAGAAGCACCGACAACACCTACGAGGTGTAATACTCCATTTACATCTACCGTTAAGTCGATACCATGCTCTAAGCCATACGGACTATAAAAAAAACTAAAATTAGACAGTTGCAAATGTGTAACAGGGTCAAATACGTTTTTCAAACATTCGGGATGTTCATACGCCAGATTTTTTGTGTTTGCCAATACCGATGTCCAAGTGGCTCCTCCATTAGTTGTTTTATAAACTACAGGAGCCATCATGTGGCCGGTGGTATCATGGCAAGTGTTATTAACAACAGCATAATTTGTGCGTCCGATGAAAACAGCGTACCCTGTCTGTTGATCGGGGCCAAAAGCTATTCTAAAGCTATTACTCATATACCCTTTTCCTAAGCTCTTGTAAAACCCGGGGATAAGCGTATCAGAAGACCAGTTAGGCAATCCTCCTGAAAAATCAGCCCTGCCTATCACCCCTCCGCGTTGTGTGTTTTTTGTACTGTCGTTAGGGTTATTTAAAATCCCGGCAACAACTATTTTATTGCCTGCTTGCTGCATATCTGCATTTAAAAAAGCAGTAGTGTCAAAAGGCAGATTACCTAACAGATGTGTATTGTTATCATTGGCTGGGATAAATTGATGTTGTGGTTTAATGGCATTATACCAAACCCCTTTCCATACGCCCAAACTATCCTGCCACGGGCCTGTGCCAACAATATACGCGTTAGCAAGTGATACATTTCCTGTAGGATTATACATAACTCCGCCACTGAAGGCAGGCCTTTTTATATTTAAAGAATCATTGTATATAATAGCTGAATCCCATGTATTATTAGTTAAATTATGCCACGTGGCTTGTATAGCCCATTGGCTTTTTCCGGCAAAATGCCAGTCGGCAGAAACAGGCGATACAAATAAAACGGTATTTAAATCAGGGTTATAATTTAAACCTGTTTGCTGCGCAGTGTTAAAACTGCCACCATAATTATACCCATTAGAAGAACTGGTAATTTTAACTGCAGTACAAAACGCTGAAGCAACTTTTTTATGGGTAGCAGGCTTACTAATTTGCGCTTTTAATAAGCCCGTTGTAAAAAAACAAACGGCAAAAAATAATTTTGTTTTCATGTGTTCTGCATTTAGTGCTGTACAATAATTTTTTGCGTATAAATGTTTGTACTTGTTTTTACCTGTATAAAATAAACTCCGTTAGTTAAGCTATTCACATCCATTTGCGTAATACTATTTTGTGTTTTTAATTCTTCACTCTTAATTTGGTTGCCAAGTAAATCATATATTTTAACTTCTGTTATTGGTCCATCGTCTGCTATAATTTGCAAGCTGCTTTGCGCCGGATTTGGGTAAACTGTTACAAGTTTATTATTGTCCAAATACTCATTAATGCCTAAAGGACTGCTGCATAAAGTGCTGTCCGGCAGATTCCCATAAGTAATATGTGTTTGTGTGCTGTTTACATACATGGGGTAATGATAGGTTTGCATTGTAATACTATTCACATTTGTTTGGGTAGAAGTAATGGTCATTGTGGCTATAGCCTGGTTACATCCCGTATTACCTGCGCTATCGGCTTTTATTAAAATGCCATAATCAAGATAGGAACTATACGAGCTTGTACCACCTGATATAACAAAGCCTCCGTCTTGTGTAACATCGCACACACTAATAAGGTCTGCCTGCCCGTAATAATTTTTCATCAGGCAGGCACCGGTATTGGTATTTATTTTTAAAATTGCGTAGGTTCCTAAACTGCTGGCGCTTAAGCCCAGCATATAAGCAGTGCTGTCGCTTAAACTCAACCCATAGTTGCAGTTAGCAGGCCCATAAACTCTTGTCCACAAGGTGTCCCCCAATGAATCCAGCCTTACAGCGTACATATACGTGTTATGAATAGCTGAAAAGCTAAGCGAACCCCCAACGGCTAAATAACCGCTGCCGCATTTTAATATGCTATTAAAATAATCATCATATACACCGCCATACATTTTTGCCCATAACACATTGCCTTTTTTATCAATGCGGGAAATAAAGCCATTTTCATGAGCGGCTCCCACGCTGTCGGCTACTGCACCCGAAAGAACATAGCCGCTATCGGCTACTTGTTTAATGTGATAAATGCTTAACTGGTTTGGAGTATTGTACCTTTTAGTCCAAAGGGTATCGCCCTGGGCATTGCATTTTACAAGTATGGAAGAATAAGCGTAAGGAGAAAAGTTTTTATAATTTATATAAGCGGTCATTATGAAGCCCCCATCTGATGTTGCCTGCAAATCTGCTATTTCATTGTTATGACTGTAATCGGTATTGGTGCCACCGTATATTCTGGTATAAAGTGTATCTCCGTTAGGATTTGTTTTCACTACGTATATGTATTCTCCGTACACGTTAGCTGTAGCCTGTAAACCAAAGCTTTGTGTTTCTCCGGCAAACACATAATTTCCATCGGTAGTTTGTACAACTTTACTCAATCCGTCATCCCTAACTCCACCCATTACCCGTGTCCACAAAACATCTCCGCGGTTATTAGTTTTAATAAGCATAGCATTATTATTAGTGCAACTACTAATAGTAGGGCAAGTAAAAATACCGCCAGCTAAAATATAATTACCATCTGCTAATTGCTTTACCGCACCTATACCTGAAGTACTATCCCCTCTATACATGGCGTATAGCTTTTGAAACCAAGCCTGTGCGTATATATTTGGGAGACTTACAAGAAAAAAACAAAGCACTAAAAAAGCCTTTTTATAAAATAAACTGAGTTTATGTATATAAAAAGGCTTCATTAATATTTGTATTTTAAAAATGCTTATTTCATAATAACAATCTTTTTATTGCTTATCAGGTTATTGTTATTAAACAAAGTTACAAAATAAACTCCGTTTATCATCTCGCTAACATCAATTTGATTAATTTTTGTTTCTGAAGTTAGCAGGGCTGATTTTATAGTACGCCCGTTCACATCGCTTATGTTTACCTTAACGGCTTCATTAGCGCCTATGTTATATTCAATAAACAAATTAGTGTTGGTCGGATTAGGATACATTTTTATGCTTTCATCTATTACAGAAACAGTGTTTTCATTTTTTGTAAATCGACTTCCGTTATTATTTGTATTCTCCGGCATTATGATAGGTTCTTGGAAATATGAGCCAAAAGCTAAGCCTAATAAAGTTTGTGCCTGTGTGCAACTTTCTTTATTACGGTTATTGGCTAATTGAAGTAAAGTGTTTTTTAAACCACCGCTATTTTTTAAAGAGCCTATGTATGAAGCAGGGTTTGAGTGCATGGTTATCATACGTTGGTGCATATCATAAAAATCTTTATTGTTAGAATCTTCGGCTAATAAAGTATCTAAATAGCTTTGCGCCTTAGCATAATCACCTTTTTGTATATGCGCTTTTGCAAGCATTTTTTTATCGTTGGGATTATGCTTTTGATTTAATACTGCAATTACACTATCAATTGGATTTGACAAAGTAGTATCGTTCAAGAAATTACGTATTTTTTCGTTGGCTAAATTGCCCGCTTCGTTTTGCTCATAAACAAGCTCGTCTTTTGCACTTTGTTTTTGAGTGCTTCCGTCAGTCATATTAAGCAAGCTTATTTTATGTTGCTGAATACTTTGATGCACTTGTGGCAATGTGCGGCAACCTGTACAACTGGCAGGGCAATAAGTTGAACTGTATGTGCCGGGTTCTACCATTATTTTTACGAAATTGCTATCGCTAAAAGTTTGCTGTGGCGAAGGCTGATAGATAACTGATGTATTAGCATAAGAAGGGTGTTTTATTTGATAATTGTTATTGAGGGTGTAATAGCGGTTAAAATTCCCGCCACTACCTGCACTATAACTATTACGAACGTATAAAGCGAGATTAGTAGTCGAGCCTTGTACGTTAAGAACTCCGTTTGTTGCACCTGTTGGTAAAGCTGGTCCAACTATTCCGATATCCTGAGTGCAAGTTGTAAAATTGTTACAATTCATTATTAAACCAGTAGAACCCGCAGGAGTCCCCCCTTGATTTTGCCCTTGTGCCCAAAGCCCCATGTTAAGGTTAATGAAGGTATTATTATATACACTGTTCGCTCCAGTACCGCCATTGTTTACGATAATTCCGGCATGAGGATGGGCTATGCCGTTTGCCAAAAAACCAGTTATATTGTTGCCACGCACGCTGTATCCATGACAATTATCCAAATAGACTGCATAATCAGGCGTGGTTGGAGTAGAACCTGCTGCCTTTATTGTGAATGTATTATTCGTAATAGTGCTGTAGTGCATTTGATTCATATAAATCTCACCTTTCACTGCATAATTAAACACGCAGTTGTTTACTATGATAGGATTAAAAATCGCAGTGTTTTGAGCATAAATAGCGTAAACAAAAAGATTACCAAGACCTACGTTGAAAGTGTTGTGAGTTGTAACACCGCTAACTATATAATCGTCTAAAGTATAACCCGCATCAATACTGGAAATTGCATTTCCTTTTAATGGGTCTGTAAGAGTACCACTTTTTGCAATAAAGGTATTACCATAAAATTTCACCCCATTAATACCATATAAATGCACCCTGTCCGCTGCAATGTTTGATGCAGTTGGCAATCCGTTTTGATTAAACGTACACCCTTTAAAATAACTTGCGCTTGTTGCCTTTTGGTATAATAAAAATTCAACATCTTGCTCATTACCAATAAACGAAGCTCCAACTGCCTGAATTATTCCACCTGTTCTTGTAAAATCAATACCACTGGAATTATAGGACGCACCTGCTAAAATTGCAGTTTGGGCATACTGAATAGTTCCACCGTTGATTATACTTATCATTCCCTGATGTGCCGGCATTCCAACCGGAGTTCTTAATGTGGATTCATCCTGATTGCTTGAACCCCAAACCTGAACACCTGACCAGTTAGCGAATGTCATGCCCGTGATAGAACAAGCAGAAGTTAATGTTCCCCCATCAAGAATTAATTTTCCCATAGGCTCTACGATCAGACGAGCGCCTGGCACAAAAGCTATTGTACAATTTATCGTAAGCTGTGCGCCACCATTTACCACTAAATCTCCTGTAATTAATCTATAATTGCTCCATGTTTGATTTCCGCTAACATAAACAGAATTGTTTGTAGAATCATAAACTCCGTTTGTAGTCATTTGACTTGTTACGCCTAATTTATAATTAGCATGATAGCAGGCAAGCTGTTTAGGAGATAAATACCTGTAACATTGATTTTGCCCCATAATATTATTACTAACTACACCTGGGGTACAAGGATACCAGCCCCATTTATTGTCAGCACATTTTGCATCTTCTATAGTAAAATCCGGAGGCGAATAAGGGTTTTGCCAATAAGGAGAATTATTATTACAATCAGCTGTATCGGCTGTGTGTTTTAAGAACCCTAAACCATGTCCTAATTCATGGCAATATAACCCCGCTCCTAAATTTGTTGAATCAAATACACCGTAATTATAATACGTAGATGGAAGATTCATATATGGAGTTGCATTATAATAACTTGTCCAAGAGGCATTAAAACTTGGGTCAGCCACTAAAAAAACATTGTAGGAGTTAGGGTCTCCGTAGAGTTGATAGAAATAATTATTATTAATTGGGTTATGAGGAAACCCGGATAAAAAAGCATTGTCATCTACGTGCCAAAATACATTAGTTAACGTAAAATCCATTCTGGGGTCGCTTACAAAAGGCTGTGCAGGCGAAGTAGGTAAAGTTGGTGCAAGTAAGCTGTTGTATTCCTGACTTATATTATTAACAATGGTTTGGCAGTTATGATACGTTACGTTATCAAAATTACCCACTCCGCTTGTTTTTTTAAATAAATGAATACTGACCTTGTAGTGCAAAACAGGGTCTGTCGACTTAGGTATAAAACTGTCTATTACCGCTGCACTACATCCTGTAGATGGCCAATTTGAAGGTGAATAAGAGCCTGTGCCAGCGCATACCCTACCGTATTGTGCTTTAGAGATTAAACTGAAGCTTAATAGCCCCAGCATTAAGAATGTTTTTTTCATATTGTTTGATTTACTTTTTGATTTTAATTACGAACTAAAGTATGTGAAATAAAAATAACAATAAGCTATTTTTTAATGACTTTATTGTTGTTTTTAATTATTTGACACGTTCTGCCATTTTAGCTTGGATCGCCAAAAATTTTGCCAGGAATTCCTTATCATCTTTACAGGCTTCGGGCTTCGCTGCTTGAAATTTTGCACCTTCCGCGGTTAATTTTGTCATCTCACTTACGAGCTCCAAATTAGCCGGATCTGCCTGTGCTTTCTTAACTATATCAAGATATTTATTCATATAATCTTCATACTGGTCAAGAAATTTATCGCAATCGTTGCTTGCTTTATTGGAACTACAAGATGTTAGTGTGAAAATAGCTGATACTGCAACTGCATTAAATAGTTTCATTGTTTTTTTCATGTTTTTTGTTTTAAATTATTACTGTATTTTTTTATTTCCGTTACACCCGTTATTTTCCCTAAAATGATCTCAGGATGCATAATATCGTTCCTGATGACCTTCCTGATCAATAACGGAACATGGGTTTCTATTTTTGCTATCTCTATCGTATCATCGGGCATTAAGACCGTCCTGCTCTGAAGCAATATCTTATACCGGCTGTTCCTGAAATATTCAATGACTATATAAGACAAGGGGCTAAAGCCAATATAAAACTTAGCACCTTTGTTTAACCCTTTAGAAACAAGTGCCTGGATGGGCTGGGTTTTCTTTTTATTTGCCTTTGTTATATCCCTGAGCAGATCCTCCCAGGAATGGTAATCTATGTAATTGGCCAGCACATCAAGCGTAAACACTCTGGGCGATTCAGTCCCTCCTTTATTAATGCCAAACAGCCTCTTTAAAGTGGATGAGCTTATTTTGCAATTGCATTTTGCTTCAATAGCACGTGCGAGCGCATCACAGTCTTTTGCGTACTTAATAGAGCCCTTTCCGAATTCCTTTTCAATCTTTTCCTTTATCCTGATCGACAGCATTATTCATTGTATAATGCCCGAATGTAGCAGTTCCGTTAATGCGTATTGCGTAATGGACAATAAACATCAAATGGATATGGCGGACATTTTGAACGTTTTGGAAAGATTGCTAACAAGTGAACGAAATGAACAGGACAGAGGCCTTGCTAAACCTGATAAAATTGTTTTTGAGAAATTATAAAAGCCGGAATGGATAGTACAGTTATTTGCACCATCCGTTGAATAACTCCGTGCCGATTATGCTCTCGAGGCTGGTATGCTGGATAAGATCAAGCGACCGTACGATCTCAATAGGAGGATAGTTGAGCTTAATGAAAACCTCAAACACTTTATTTACATCTTTATTTGGAGACGTGATGGTTATATATCCATTCTTCAAAAGGAAATCAGTGACCTCTTTTCTTGGATAGGCTATCTTTTGCATTTCTGTCATCATCATTTTCAAGTGAGAAATATAAAAATTTAATTCATTTACCTCACCGCTGCATATTCATATTTAAGAATACCCTTTTGTTCATTTCATATAAGCCAGCCAGATGAATTAGGAACTAAAATTGTCCCACTAATAACATTAGTAGGACTATAATTGGAAACCAGGCACTTAGATAAATCGCCTGTATTCTTTGTCCCAGTTAGCGCTAAAACCGTTAAAAAGAGGCCTATTGTAGTTTTTTACGGCTATACTCGTGTATCAATAATATACAATATGAGAAAAAAACAAACGGCAACTTCCGGTATGGACTGGAATACCATGATCGGTTTAACTCTACGCCTGAAAAAAGATAAGCTTTACAAAGATTATTTACTGATAACTGTTGGTTGTTACTTTGGCTTGCGCATTGGTGACCTGCTTTCTATAAGGTGGGTTGATGTGCTTGGCAAAGAAGAATTAGTATTGACTGAACAGAAAACAAAAAAGATCAGAAGAATTACAATTAACCCAAACGTCACCCAGGCACTTGACTTTTGTTCATATGAACAAAAGTCAGAAAGGAAGCATGATATAAATGATTTCATCTTCTGCAATCGTTGGGGAGGGCAACTTAGTATAAGTTATATAAACAAGCGACTGAAATACATCTTCAAAAAATACAATGTAGTTGTTCGAAATGCAAGCTCTCATACGCTTAGGAAAACTTTCGGAAAGCGAATCTACGAAGCAGACAACAAAAGTGAGAGAGCCTTGGTATACCTGTCAGAGATATTTTCTCATTCATCAATTTCCACGACAAGAAAGTACATTGGTATTACACAGGAAGCGATTGCTGATATGTATATGAGCTTGTAAAAATTAGACTTTTGATTTTGGCTAATCGTTTTGTTTGAATGCCTTGTTATTATTGATAAATTTGGAAATTATAAAAAATGTTATGTTATTAATGAAATATATAATTCTATATACATTTAACTTTTAATGAAATATGTTATTCTCTTAATTTATTTTAGTTTTTTAAGACTCCATGCTCAGAATGCGAGTTCTATCATTCCTGTCCAGAAAAATAAAATTGGAACGGTGGGTCAAACTGATCTTATTGACATTGTAAAATCGATTATTCATATTAACCCAAAAGGTGTTAGAACCGAAAAAGAAAAAACCGTTTATTTTTCCATACTACCGGTCAGTAGCACTGCTCCTGGTGGAAACGGTAGGGCATTTGTAACCAGTACAACTGCGGGTATCTATTTAGGCCCTCCGGACTCTACTAATCTAAGTAGCATTACATTCACACCCTATTGGAATTTTGGCAGCCGTTTCGGATTGCCTATGCGTGATGCATTCTGGTTACGTAATAATTCCTGGACCATTCAGGGTGATATGCGTATCCTGCGATACCCACAATATACCTGGGGCTTGGGTAATGGTCAACCATCTGATAGAAAAATTATGGTAGACTATAATTATTACCGATTTTATCAAAGTGTACTTAAGAAAATATATGAATATTTATTTGCCGGATTCGGGTATGACCTGGATTATCATTCGGCTATTCATGCAGATGATCGCTCCGTTGATTTAGGACAATTTACACATTATAATTATGGAATAAATGGTAGCTCGGTTTCTTCCGGATTAACTTTAAATGCGATTTATGATACCCGCAATAACTCGATAAATCCATATCCTGGTGCTTATTGTAATATAATTTATCGAATTAATCCTACTTTTTTAGGAAGTAATAATACATGGAATTCCTTATATATAGATATTAGAAAATATATTTCTTTAAACCCTGATAATCAGAGACAACAGAATAAACTGGCTTTTTGGACTTATTTATGGAGTAGTTTTAACGGTAAAGCTCCTTATTTAGATCTACCAAGTATTGGCTGGGATCCTTACAATCGATCGGGGAGGGGAATAAATCAAAACAGGTATCGTGGACAAACCTTATTTTATTTTGAAAGCGAATACAGAAGAGATATCACAAAAAATGGCTTGTTTGGATTTGTCGTATTTACAAATATCAACAGCGTTAGTGGATCTGGAAATTTATTTAAATCATGGAACCCGGCAGCAGGATGCGGCTTGCGTATCAAGTTCAATAAAGGATCCGGAACAAACATCGGCATAGACTATGGCTTTAGTAAAGGATACCAGACTGTAATGCTTAGTTTAGGTGAAGCATTTTAATTTAATGCTATTAAGAATTAAACAACAAATACCTGAGTATTGATATTGACAGTATCCGGTTTCTTTAGAAGAACCTTGTTGTTGTTTACGGTTATGGATTTGACGTATTTCTGATTAAGCTCTGAGATGTTCACAGATTCAAATTCTATCACATCACCAATGGTATATTCAACAGGGTGGATTGAAGTTCCAAAATAACCTTTATCATACTCGGCAACCATTAAACCCTGATTTTGTAATAGTGTCGTTTGATTCTTTATATAATCCGGTACAAATAGGTAATCAGTTCTTTCTATGTCTTTGAGCATCAGCTTTATTCTTTTATCGGAATTGCATGGCTTTATTTCCAGCCTTGTATAGGCATCCATCGAATAAACAGGAAAAGATTCAGTGGCAATGATCTCATGGAATGAATTATAGGGTATTCCTTTGTTATCCAGTAATCCGAGCATGGCAAATGTGCAGGGATCCGTTATTGTTTTATGAATGGCAGCAACGCCCATTCCTTTTACCGCCGTATAAAGCGGATGCTGCCTGTCAAACATCTTGATATAATATCCCGAGCCTACAACCGAGAACCTTGTCTTATTCATGGCCGGTTCCTCCTTCCTGCGCTGTCTGAAGCTTGATACGGCTTGTGTTGACCGTGATAATTCCCTGTACTACATTGAGGCTCAAAACGAGCCTGTATCCGTCATAAAGATCCCAGCAGGTGTATTCGCACAGAAATTCTTCAAACGCATCAGGTCGGCTTAATTCAAATAATATATGGGCGGCAACTTTTACCGAGTTTTGATATACATGCCTGTCCTGTATAAAACCACTATTGTATGGTATCTGTGTTTCATACAGAGGCAATTCATCAGATCCAAGCGGCCCGTTAACAGATATGGTTGTAATCCTGCATTCACATAACGCCTGTCTTATCAGCCGATAAAGCTGCTTGTTTCCTAAATCATTTATGCTGTATGTGGCGTAATCTTTAAATTCCTGTATTGCTTTCATATCCTATATATTAACATGAAAGCTCTTCCTCTCTGGTTTTATCAAAAACCTGTCCTGAAAGGGTTTGTTCTTACGTCCGGCTTATATTCAATCCTGTGCCCGCATAAAGTGTTTAAGCATGTAACCAGGTCAGCCGTATGTAATGACAGGACCGAATAATAATCGTCCATCCGGTAGCCGCCAAACAGCGTTAACATAACGGGCAAGGGTTTCCTTCTCTTTTTATTTAAGTCGTTTACCCATGCATAGAATATCTTGCTACAATCAATCCATTCCCGGGTTGTGCACACTCCTCCCATGTCATCATCCTCATGAGAATCTGCTCCATGAGCCCACACTACACAGTGGATCTCATTCCTCAGAATAGCTCTTTCCAATACATCGAGATGATTGGACAGGGATAATTTATAATCCAGATGCTTTCCGGTAGGGTTGATGTTAAAGCCAATGGGAACTGCTTCGTTCAGATCCGGTACAAATTCCCGTGAGTCTTCTATGGAATTGCCAAAATGGCCATCCAGGTCAAGCCATGCCGTTCTTAAGCCGTATTTTCTAAATAACTTGACCGAAGCGATCACCTGCCCTGAGAATGTACAAAAGCCACCGCCACTATCTGGCCTTGCGTGATGAAATCCGGCCGAAGGGCTGAATTCGATCTGGTCAGGATTCAGTGCAGCAAACTCCAATGCTTTATACAGGCTTGCATTGGTATAACACAAGCTTGTAACAAGTTCCTTGCTCCATGGCAGGTTATTGGAATTGCACAAGGGCTTAATTCCATTGAAAACTGCATCAACATATTTTTCAGTATGCGCGATCAGGAAATCCTCTCTTTTAAATGGCCTGAAAAGATGGTGTATATCAAAACAAGGCTCAAGCAATCCTTTCCTTTTTAAATACCTCAATAATAGCTTTGGCTTCAAAGGCGATTTGGAATCTGATTTTTGAATATTGTTTTCCATTACCTGCTTGTGATTGTAAAACGTTTTGATGGTTGATTTATACATAGCTTAAACGGGTTGGTTTAAGCGGAGGTAGCAGATTCCGGCGACTTATGGAAGTTTTTAATGCTAAATTTTAGATCCCATGGCTTTTTAACTAAGCTTATATGAATAAAAGTTGATTGCTCCAGTTGTAATTTTTTCTATTTTTACCTAATATGGATTTATATAAAGCAATTAGTTCAACAGGTGAAATATTATACGAATTTACTGTATCACTAATTCTTATCCCAAGAACTCTATTAAAGATTTTACGTAATCCAGCTTGGTCAGTTGAATATCTGAACTCCCAAACCTCGGAAAAACCAAAAGCGCGTTTTGAAAAATACAGTAGTCCAGTTTTATTTTGGATCTCTATAGGTATACTGCCATATTATTTTTTGATAAATACATATTTTCAAGGATATATAGAAGGGGAGGCGCTGGATGCTTATAATGGGATAGGAATTGTAAATATTATTGGCGGGCTTTCTATCTTTTTAGTAAGCTTTCCGGTTTCTTGCGCTTTTGTGTTACATTTATTTAAATATAAAAGCTTCACGAAAACAACATTTAAAAAAAGTTTTTTTACTCAATTGTATATTACTGCACCGGTTCAGCTTTTTTATCTACCGCTTTTATTTGCAGATCAATTGCCTGACTTATTGTTAATGATTTTAGGTAGTTTAGGTATTGGATTGGTTGTTTGGTTTTTAGTAGCAGAAGTAATTGTTATTCAAAAAGAAATTAATTATAGCTGGATAGCATGTGTTGGGGTGCTAATTTTGATGTATTTAATGTTTTATGTGTTTGCCGCGATTTGTTGTGTCATATTCTTTTTAATTAATATGGGACATTTTCAAAGACTTTCAAATGCTTTTTTTGGCAACCTTGACCCGACAATTAAAGAGTAATTTAATAAATTAATTCTTTTCAAAAGAAAATTCTTTATTAAAATCTCAAGAACTCTTTCATTATTAATTTTCAAATCATTTCTAACCCTACTTGCAAAATAAAAAATATCTTTTCCTTTGCCAACACACTATGATTAAGTGAGATTTTTACCAATACTGCAAGGTGCCTGTTACCTATAATATTATTTTTTCTTGATATAGGCCGTCCCTTTAACAAACAAAGGAAGTGTTGTCAGGTCTGTTCGTATTTTGTTTGCCAGCCCGTCTAAGTCAGGATATATTGTGAATTTATTGATGTTTAATTTATCCAACTCCATTTTTATCTTTCTCTTTTTATTTCCAGGAATAATTATTTTATCAAGATTATTCAGGAGGTTGTTTTCTTTAAATAGTCTGTCAAAAGATTTTATTTTAGTATTTTTAGATAGAGGGTGAAGTGTGAAATATCCATTTTGTGCTTTCACTCTCTCGTTAATATGACGAGGGGTCACAAAGTAATATTCGTTATCGCTTTTGAAATGCGTATCATTGGCTATTGTTTCATAAGTTTCTAATCTATTCGGTACAAATTCATAAACGCAACCGTTTTTCTGTATACTTAAATCCTCTACAGCAAAATATAATGCATTTAATGGGTTTTCTGTCCAGGTACATACCTACACTATGTAGCTTTTCTTTTTGCCAATGGTATCTGCGCTTAACATTAAATCAATTCTACCTTAATTTTTAAGTCCTTTGTCCCGGCTATATTATCATAAGCAAAAAAATATTGGGAAAATAGTGTAGCCCCATCATTTCTATACTCTATCGTGCGTTTTTTATATCCTATAAATCGTTTTTGCACATAGCCATAGGTATCGTCTGAACGCTCCAAATAGAGGTTAATGATTTCTTTTTCGGAATTAATATGGGTGATAACTAAGCTTCTTGCGTTCGGTATCTCCGCTATTTCCGATTTTTGCTCGCCTTTCTTAATAGTGAATATTTTAGGGTATGAATCCATATTCTAAGCACTAAATTTCAGCATAAATAATAAAAAATTAGATTTTAACCAATATTTTTTAACTGATTAAAGAGAGCACTGCACTTCTATCTATAAAATTTTATACTTGTTCGCTGGCACAAAATTTTGAGGAAACAAATAGAGGTTAATACAACAAGCTCTAAATAGAAGGGAATAGCCCGCATACTTTGGTTTGTGGGCTGTTCCTATAGCTTCTTATTGCGGATGACGGAAGAGGATATACTTACACATAAAATCGGTATCTTACAAGAACTGATAAACAAAGGGAGTAACGTTAAAAAACTCTTTCTGATAGCTATTTGGAATGTAGAATTGGCTATATATGAAGCTGAAAAACGTAACCTAATCAACGAAAAATTTAATGCTCTATTCGATTACAACGAAAGTTTAGCTTCTAAAGAAGAACAAACAAGTCATTATGTGAAAGTTGCAAATGATGTATTAGCCATAGCCAAAAATGGCGAAATGTAGGCAATGAATAAACAAAGAAATTAATAAGATTTAAAAAAAAACGCTAATACGCAGATATTTAAAAGAGGTCTGCAAGATTTATGAAAGTGGCGTATAGTTCAAAACGTTCATTGTTTGGTTCTAATATTTCAACCTCCACGATCTTATTTTCATCTTTACTAAAAAACACCTCTATAAATTGTTCGTCCAATATATACAAGCTAACGTAGAATTTATACTGTTCTATCCGCATAATGAACTCGCCGCGCCTGTTTAATACATCCATGCGCTGCTGTATATTGTACGTATAGAATAAATTTATATTCATGTTATTTATGGAAAGCAAATAAAATGCCAGTTTTACTGGCACATTATTTGCGATATAACAAGGGACTTAAAAGAAGTTAATTTGCGTATGATGGCACAGGTAGAAAAAAAAGGCAAGTTAGAAAAGCTGCACCAAAAGATGATCCATGAGATCTTAGATTACGCAATAATTTTGCTTGACTTAGATGGCACTATATTGTCATGGAACGCAGGTGCGGAAAACATAAAAGGGTACAAAGAGGAAGATATTATCGGGCAAAATTTTAGCATATTTTATATGCCCAGGGATAGGGAAGAAAAACTGCCGCAGCAATTACTTGAACTGGCTAAGAAGGAAGGTCGTGCAAAACATATCGGCAGAAGGGTTAAGCGCGATGGGAAAATATTTTGGGGCAGCACGTTAATTACTGCTTTGCACGACGACGACGGTTCGGTTATTGGATTTACCAAGCTCACAAAGGAACTCCGTGATAACGAAATGGAGTAAGTTTAATCTTTGCCAGTTTCTTTAGTCAAAATAATTTCAGAAAGAATTTTACCTAACTTCTTGATAGAAGTAGGCTTTATGATAAGGTCTTTTGCACCGGCTTTTACTGTTTCTTCTTTATCTTTTGGAATTGCAGATGTAGTATAAATATAGATCGGCACCGATTTCAACTTTTTAATTTTCACCAACTCTTTTAGACATTCTTTGCCTGTAACTTTTGGCATATTTAAATCTAAAAAAATAAAATCCGGAATAAAAGCATCATCTTTTTTCAGATATTCTAATGCTTCGCTACCGTCTTTTGCAGTCAGGCAATTAATTGAAGGGTTGATTTCGGTTAAAGCATCCATAAAAATATCATGGTCGTCTAAATCGTCGTCAATAAGAAAAAAATGTAAATCTTCAACCATCCCTACCTTGCTTTACGGCAAAGTAAATCTACCTAATTTTAAAATGTGGTAATGAAATATAATTTTTTATTTTATTCTGAAACCTAAAGCACTATGGCTATTTCGTTAAATCGGGATTGTTCTTATCTACTCCGTTATCGCTTGCGGGAGTTGGAATAGTGTCGCCGTTAAGAATTACGGTAGAATGATCTTTTATGTTTTTTTGGGATGTTATGTCCCCATTTGCGGCGGCATAGACAAGTAAGTAGATAAATCCGGTTATTGCAATTATACCGTGAGCGGCGGCAAGCCATTTTGGAATAGATTTTCCTGATATATCTCTTACAATTAAGGTTATACCCCCTACGGCAGCAATGATAAATATAGTTATAGCTTCGGTTGGATCAGGGTTATGCCCGTAGGAATAGTAAATTAAAAAACCGAGTGCAACAACAACCAAGCCACCATGGATGAAAGAAACAAATTTTGGGGTTTGCTTATTCTGCATAATCAAGGCTAATAGGTACATTCCAACTAACGCACCTGCGGCGAATAAGGAGATGATTAAATAGAGTGTGTTCATCTTTAGTTTTATAAATATTATTTTTATCGTAAGAACTAAAAAGTATGCCAGCGGAAAAATGGCTGAGATGCACTTTCGGCAGTTTCGTTTTACAATAAAAACTCGGTATGGGTATAAATTTCCTTACAAATAGATTAATTCAGCCTAAAACTTCTTCCTTTAAATACAGCCTAAAACCAATCTATTTGTAAAACATCCCGATTGTTTTGGCAATTAGATTTTAAAATCTAATTGGACTGATAGTCTACAAAGGTTGATGGACTATCCGTCCATTGCCGAAGCCCCTTTATTGCTTTGAGATTTTATATATTTTATCCAATTAGCAAAAAATAATACTGATGCAAAGAATATCATTACTTATCACCTCGAATGAAATATTGTCGTAAGTTAGTGGGTTTTATAATTACGAATCAATATAGTTTAAATAATAATGAATAAAATATTTCTTAAAATATCTTTTTGCACTATTATAGTTTTTGCAATAGGGAGTTGTAACTCACCGGTAAAAAAAGAAAATGACACAGCTCGTTTTCGTGCCATGCTTGACAGTTATTGGTATGGTTTATTAAAATTGCAACCACTTGATGCTACTCAGTTTGGCGACAATAGCATGAATGATCAATTTGTAAATAACTGTACACAAGCTTATCGGAATGATGTAAAGAATTTTTACCTCGGTTATCAGGATAGTTTGAAAAACTTTAATCCGGATCATATGAGTGAAGAAGATGCGATGAGCTATAAGATTCTGAAGTTTGATGTTGACATGCAGCTTGAAAAAGCAAAATATGATAACTGGAAAATTCCGTTTACTCAAATGGGAGATGCCACCAATACAGTTTCTGCTAATATCGTATTAGCCATGGGGCAATATGGCTCAGGGGAGTCTTCACAGCCATTTAAGACAGTTAAAGATTACGATAATTGGCTACTTCGCATTCACGGGTACACCGCCTGGTGTGACAGTGCCATCCAAAATTTTCGCCAAGGCATGGCTACCAACTATGTTTTACCAAAAACATTAGTAGTAAAGATGATTGATATATGCAACGGACTAATCAGTAAAGAAGACACGGCAAGTATTTTCTATGGCCCCATAAAAAAAATCCCTGCTACGTTTAGTGATGCAGAAAAATCAAGAATAACAAAAGCGTATAAAGAAGCCATAAAAAATGAGCTTAACCCATCCCATACAAAAATGGCTGCTTTTTTAAAAGATGAATACCTGCCAAAAGCACGTACAACGTCCGGTGTTAGCTATTTACCCGATGGATTAAACTATTATAAAACATGCGTAAAAGATTGGACCACTACTAATAAAACCTTAGATGAAATATACAATACAGGTTTAAGCGAAGTAAAACGCATTCGTAAAGAAATGGAAGATACAAAGAACAGTACGGGCTACAAAGGAGATTTGAATTCATTCTTTCACTTTATGAAAACCGATAAACAGTTCATGCCTTTTAAAACACCGGTGGAAGTATTGGATTCTTTTCAGCACATCTATGATGTCATCAAACCCGCTCTAAATAAGTATTTTATATTATTTCCAAAAAGTAAATTTGAAATAAGACAAACCGAAGCATTTAGGGCAGCCAGCGCAAGCATAGAATATTTGCAGGGAACACCGGATGGCTCAAGGCCTGGAATATTTTATATACCAATATTAGATCCTACAACTTTTAATACTACTTCAGGAATGGAAAGTACTTTTTTACATGAAGCAATACCAGGACATCATTATCAAAGTTCGCTTCAAATGGAAGACACTCTATTACCAGCTTTTAGACGTTTTAAATGGTATGGCGCTTATGGAGAAGGTTGGGCTTTGTACTGTGAAAGTCTTGGAAAGGAATTAGGCCTTTATACTAACCCCTATCAGCATATGGGTGCTTTAGGAGATGAGATGCATAGAGCTATACGGTTGGTAGTAGATGTGGCCATTCACAGCAAAGGCATGAGGCGACAAGAGGCTATAGCTTATATGATGCAAAATGAACCTGTTGAAGAACAGGGAGCCATAGCAGAGATTGAACGATATATGGCAGATCCCGCGCAAGCTTTATCTTATAAGATTGGTGCACTAAAACTCAAAGAGCTTCGTGATAAATATGCACAACAACTAGGCGCTAAATTTGACATCAGAGAATTTCATAAACAGGTATTAAATAGTGGTTGTCTTCCGCTTTCTGTATTAGAAGATAAACTGGATAGATGGGCAAAGGCACAATAAGAAGAGGCGCTATATTCTATGGGAAATTTAGCAAGTAAACAACCTATACTTATTCAATCTAAATTATATGGGCTTGACCATTTAAGAGCACTGGCCATTGCGTTTGTATTTCTTTATCATTATAGAATTTCAATTTTTGGACATCCTCAATGGATATATGACTATGTTAAATTTGGCTGGACTGGCGTTGATCTTTTTTTTGTGCTGAGTGGGTTTTTGATTTCATCACAGCTTTTTGCTCAAATTAAGCAAGGACACACCATATCTTATAAAGAGTTTTTCCTTAAAAGATTCTTTCGGATCTTACCTGCTTTTTGGATAGTTGTTGCCATTTATTTTTGCCTCCCTGCTTTTCATGAAAGAGAGGCACTCTCTCCCTTATGGAAATTTGTAACCTTTACGCAAAATCTTGGATTGAACATTCAAGACTCCGGTACATTTTCTCATGCTTGGTCACTTTGTGTGGAGGAACATTTTTATTTGTTACTACCGCTTAGTTTGGCTTTACTGCTTTCTGCAAATTTTTTTAATAAAGCGCATTGGCTGTTACTTGCTTTATTCCTATTAGGATTTTTTATTAGAAGTTATAGCTGGAATCATTTTTATTTACCTGAAATGGGAGCGGAAAACTCATGGATGTATTGGTATAAGTATATTTATTATCCTACCTGGAATCGATTGGATGGTCTTTTAATGGGTGTAGCAATTGCCGCGCTTTATCAGTTTTTACCAAGCGCTTTTAATCGAGTTTCAAAATTTGGAAATTTATTGTTGCTTATAAGTTTAGTCTTATTAACGACCGCCTATTTTGTCTGTTATCATGAACAATCTTATTGTGCTTCAGTTTTTGGCTTTCCACTTGTATCCCTTGGTTATGGGTTTATGGTGGTGGGAGCTATCAGCCCAACAAGTCTTCTTTATAAATGGAAATCAAAACCCACGACATTTATTGCCATGCTTTCTTATTCCATTTATCTAACACACAAAGGAATAATTCATGTAACACAAGAGATATTAAGTAATGTAGGCTTAGATAAAAATAGTAACCTGATGCTGTTTATTTGTATTGCCTGTTGTTTAGCTGCTGCTTTACTTCTCAATTTGGTAATTGAAAAACCTTTCATGAAATTAAGAATGAAAGTGATCAAAACTGATTAGATATCTTTCGTATTTTCATTAGATGTTTATACACGTCGCAGAACTTTAGGCATGCAACAAATTTTAATGACCAGAGAACTATATGAACTAACTAGTAAAGCGAATTTGAAAAGCGAGCTTCTTGAATTAATTCTTATAGTTGTGTTATTAATATGTTCTCAAACGATGCCAACACTCGCTACTTAAGGGTAAAACGCTTGCCAAAATGAGGAAAATAAGAGTACTTTTTTTATGTTAGATTATGTTTTAAGAGTAAAGAACACGCTCAAAAAGAGCGTGAAATTGAAATAAATTTTTTTGAAAACGATTTATTCGAAAATGGATATAAAAAAGATGAATTGGACAGCTTTAAGCTGGCGACAAAGATTTCTCTATTTTATAAAAAGAATAAAAGAACTATAGATAAATTGCTTAATAAAAAGATAAAAAGAGAGAAATTTTCGGGCTATGAGACGTTTCAAATATTAGTTGCAAGATATAAAACAAATTATACCATCAGTTCGTTAGAATTTGAAATCCAAGACATTAACAACACATCCTGCGCCTTGTCTTTAGTTAGCGTAAAATGGAAAAAACATATAGAAAAAGCAGATAAAAGTATCTTTCAGAAATAGACCTACAGATTTAAGTTTTTTTTACTTTGACGGCAAGGAAGTTCTATAATTTTCTCTTTTTTTAAATTTATTCCAGTGTTACAACAAATCCCAATTGAAAAACACTAATCTTTGACTATTTTAAATATCTGGCACTTTCCATCTTTTAAATATACTTTTGCAAAGTAAAAACCACTAACTAAATCTGGCAAACTAACAGTTGTTTTTTGCGTATTTAATTGGTTAACTTGCTTGATCATTTTACCATCTATAAAACAAATTTCAATGGCTGATATTATATTATTATTAGCTATTAATTCAATTTTTTCATCGAAAGGATTTGGGTAACATGTTACAATATTATTTTCTAAAACCTCTTTTATGCCTACAGTGGCTAAAAAAGAAATACCTGAACAGTAGTTATCATTAGAATGATTTGCGTCACTTCTTTTATTAGGGGCAGATGTCCAAAAACAAACATTATTGATTGATACTGGATAACTTGACGTTGGGGCAGGTCCAAAAGTGGTAGGCCCCTGATATTCTATAAATGGAGTGGTTAATGTTATAGTTTGATTAGGGGCTATATTAAGACCAGAAAAATATTGTGTGTAATACCAGCTTCCGCAATTAATCTGATAGTACGGCTTATTATTTATATAAAGTCCATGTATGGTGTTAGGTCCATAGTTTTTAACAGTAACCTTCATTTTGTAATAATAATTAAAGTAGTTTACAGGGGGATTACCTGGTATCGAAGATTGGACTGTATTAATATGAACATACCCACTGTCTAAAACTGCATTTATAACACCAGCATCTCCTTTATTGTCCATTAATCTGGTTGTTTTATTCATTTCTAATATGCTTATATTGGGGTTATGGCTATTTAAACTGTCTTCAATGTTCAAAAAGTATAATGAAGAATTATCTGAAATAATTTTTGCAGGAATTGTTGAAACGTAACCTGTAGCCAATAAATTAGTATTCATAAAGGATGTGTCTATTTTAAAAACTGAAAATTCATTGGACGTGTTATAAGCAGAGCAATAAATAGTATCGTGGCTTAATGAAAAATCAGTTAAAGTGTACGTGCCTTGAGTGCTTTGGGAATTTGAAGTTACAGAAAGTGAAAAATCTATTTTATAAATAATACCCGAGGATGAAATACCAATAATTAAATTACTGTTTATATAACTTAATTTATTAAAAGAACAAGGAGAAGTATTTTGAGTGATTAAATTGCAAGCTGTATCTATTTCTGTAAGCTGATTAGTAGTAGTGATTGTAGAAGACGTAATGGAAGAAGACAAAAGAATATGGTTATTTTTTATACATATAGCTGAAATACCATTAACAGGTGTTGCTTTTTTTGATAGAAAAATGCCATTTTTATTAAAATGATAAAGCATGTTATCTGTCACAGTGAAAAAACTACTGTCAGTATACTCTACGATTTTTTTAAAGCCTGTTGTAATAGAAAAACTAGAATCTAACATGTTAGTATAGAAAATAGTATTTCCAGAAGTATCTATCTTTGATAAGAAAAGAGAGGGCCCGCCAAAAGGACTTCCGGGCGCATCACAGCCATGGGAGGATCCAACAAAAGCAATTTCTTTCCTTGAGGTTACTAGCATATCATTTATTACAGTAGCTTCATTGATAAAAACATTATTTCTGAAAAGCGTAGTATTTCCACTTATACCATAGATATAACAAGGCGCTATGAAGCCTGCTGTGTCTGAAATAGAACTAAAAAAAAGTTTATTATTTATTTTAACAAACTGCCCCGGTGTTTCAAAGTATCTGTGAAAAGCAATATTTATATTTTGGGAAAAACAATTAACTAAAAAGAAGAAAATAATGCCTAGATAAAAATATTTTTTCATATTAATTCTAAATTTAATTTTAATTGAGTATCGGAAACTTTGCAACAAAAATAAAACAAAAAAAGGAGTATCAAATCGATACTCCTTTTTTTTGTTTTATTAGTCAGTCATTGGATACCTTAGATTTTCTTTAATCAACGTGTACACTTTAAAGTGTGTTGAATAATGAATTGACCCATTTTCAAACCCATTTGTTAACAGGGTACAAACACTTGGTATTCTTTCGATGCTGTACAATCCAGCAACGTAATTGTGTTCTGACTCTTGTGAGCAATTAAAAAACTCATCGTCTTTTGCCTTATTTCTGGCCATTTTGTTTTTGGTATGGTAATTTTGGTTAAGCGAAAGAGATGTAATATTTGCGTTCTCGACGTGCAGATATTATATATCGCCCTCACAAAGGTGAAAGATGAATTACCAATACCAGATAGAGCTAAGTAAACCTGAAAATCTAGATTTAAAAACATTTGCAAAAAAGGAGCATATTAGACTGAAAACTGGATGCAAAAGATCTTCTAAGTGGAATAGTTAATGTTTCAGAAATCCAAAAGCAAAAAGAGAATATATAGCTGATATTCTCTTTTTGCTTTTTTCTAATGATCTAAATAAAATTGTTGGATTTATTACTAATGATAATTTTCAGTTCGGATTATTTGTGAGTATAAATATAGTCAGTAAGCATTTGTTTTCAGCATAAGTGAATACGATCTTTTAACCAGTCATGTGCCTTGGGCTCTTCTTTGAAAACTCCTGCCGGAACATGAATAGGAGTAAGAACGGAAGTCATTGTTGTTACCATTTGCCCCATTTGAGAACTTGCTAATATGGCTACCGCTTTGAAAGTTTCAGGAATTTCTTTTTTCAAAATACTACGTACTTCTGGGCCTGAAGCTGTTTCGTTTTATAGATTAATCTTTGAAAATATCTTTAAGGGTTATTTTTCAACATGTAAGAATACGTCTTGATCGTCCGGATCATCATCTACATAAAAAACAGCAATTCTTTAGGCATGTTTTAAAATTTCGGGCATCAAAAAATATTAGATAAACTAAAATAAAAAAATACAAAATAAATAAAAATCTTACATGGCCTATTTCGCTTGAAAAGCCTTTGTTTATTAATGTTTTAAACTTTTATGTTTTAAGCTTTTGTAACATTTTTTGCGAAAAATAATCGACAAAATAATGCGATAGTGGTAAAAATTCCTCTGGATTTTGCAAAATAATATGGCATACGGATTTGGATTTTCGAAATGCTAAATAGTTAGCAAAAACAATTTAACAAAACAAAATTATGGAAAAATCACAAAGAAGATCTCAAAGAAGAGATTCGGAAGGGAAGTTTACTGAC
>Ga0134128_10002107_pt1 | contig 24878 bp, 17 predicted proteins | sample KB31754_FD_96462 | JGI IMG/M metagenome (GOLD analysis project Ga0134128, IMG submission 96462) | Terrestrial soil microbial communities with excess Nitrogen fertilizer from Kellogg Biological Station, Michigan, USA - KB3-175-4 | ecosystem: Environmental > Terrestrial > Soil > Unclassified ...
CCCTGCGGGGCCTGACAGACCCCTTCCGGTCGCGCTCTGTCAATCCTCTTCAAATGAGCCCTCTTCGATCGAGTCCCCGTCAACCTCAGCGAGCGAGTCAAGATACTGGCTGATCGCGGCGACGGCGACCGCACCCTGCCCGACCGCGGAGCCAATCCGCTTGATCGAGCCCGCGCGCACATCACCGGCCGCGAAGACGCCCGGGATCGAGGTCTCGGTGAGCAGTGGCGGGCGGTCGAGCGGCCAGGACATCGGCAGCAACTCGGGGCGCAACGCCACCTCGGTGTCGGTCAGCACGAAGCCGAACTCGTCGAGCGCCACGATGTCCCGTACCCACTCTGAGAAAGGGACCATGCCGATCAGCACGTACAGGCTGCTCGCCGGGAGCACCTCGACCCCGCCGGTGTGCAGGTCGAGCAACACCGCCTTCTCCAGCCTGCCGTAGCCGCGCACCTCGCCGACCTCGGCGCCGCAGCGGACGGTGATCCGCTTGTGGCTTTCGATAGCCATCGCGTGCTTCTCCGAGAGCGGTGCTTGCGCGAGGTTCGGTTCGCGCACCACCAGCGTGACCGAGCGGGCATGCTCGGCGAAGCCGAGCGCGGCGGCCGCGGCGGTGTCGCCATCTCCGACCACGATCACGTCCTCGTCCGCCGCCGCCTTGGCTTCAGCGGCCGAGGCACCGTAGTAGACCCCTGCGTTGACCAGTTCCTCCGCTCCGGGCACGTCGAGCTTCCGCCAGGTCATCCCGGTCGCGATCAGGACCGCCCGGCCGACGACGGTCTTCCCGTTGTCGAGCATCACCCGGTGCGCGCCCTTGAGCGGCAACAAAGTCGTGGCTACCTTTGCGCTGCACCACTCCACGCCGAGCCGCTTGGCCTGCGCCAGCGCCCGGTGCGCGAAGTCGGCGCCGCTCAAGCCGGCTGGGAAACCGAGGTAGTTGTCCACGCGCGTGGTGATCCCGGCCTGGCCGCCGGGGCAGTCGTCCTCGACCACGACCACGGACATGCCTTCGCAGGCTCCGTATACGGCAGCTGCGAGACCCGCCGGACCGCCGCCGACGACCACCAGGTCGTAGCGGTCACGCGTCGCCTCCTGTGTCAGGCCGAGCGCCGCCGCCAGTTCCGCGACGGTCGGGTCGTAGAGCGCCCGGCCGTCATCGAAGAGCACTGTCGTGGGCGCGGGATTCGGCAGATTCAGATCGCGGGCCAGCGCGTGCGCCTCCGGATCGTCGGACAGATCGAACCAGGTGAATGGCACGAGGCTGCGCGCGAGATAGTCCTTGACCAGGTACGACTTCGGCGCGAACCGGTGCCCGAGCACCGTCACCCCGACCTGGGCCGCCGCGTGCTGGGCGAACCAGTCGGTCAGCAGGTCGTCCACGATCGGCAGCAGCCGGTCCTCCAGCGGCTCGGCGGGCAACACGAGGTACCGGTCCACCTGCGACTGGTTGATCGCCTGGAGCGCCGCATCGGCCTGGTCCATCGTGGTCAGCAGCACTCGCCTGGTGGCCGGGGAGGCTATCCCGACGTGACCGAACAGCGCTACCCCGGAGCCGTCCGGCAGCCGGTGCGAACAGATGACCAGCGAGACCGCGGTGCCCTCGACGGTCAGATACGTCAGCACCTCGGACGCCTCACGCACGCTCCCGGCGCCGATCACCCGGGAACTGCCGCCGAGGTGCCGCCGCAGCGCCTCCACGAGTTCGTCGCGCTGCACCGGATCCGGACTGACCATCAGCACCGCCGAGGTACGCGGGTGCGCATTGCCGCTAACTGAACGCGGAGTCTCAGCCATGGCCGCCGGCCTCCTTCGGGCAGGGAACGAACGGGAGAACTAGTCCACCTACGGCGAAAGTAACCCCGCCGACCGCGCTGCGCGCTCTGGGTAGAGCCAACGGGCTACACGTGTGCGGCGCGGGCGCGTGGGCACCATCCCTGTACGGCTCGCGTCAGCGAACACGCACGCTAAGTAAGGGGCATTGATGCTTGCGATTGGCCCTCAGATCCAAGCCCTGTCCGACGGAGCGGCCACCGGCCTCATCATCGCCGTCGGCGCCGGGGGTTCCTTCGCACTCGTACTCGTGCTCACCTTGCTTACCGTTCGCCGATCCGAGCGAAGGGCGGTCCGTGCCCGGCAGAACCAGATGGCCACAGTCGGCGGAGGCGATGGTCAGGACGCGTACCCTCCGCAGCCGTACTCACCTCATGAGCCGCGCAGTCATCGTCCTTATTCGCGGCAGTTCCGGATTCCCCGTCAGGACAATGGCCACGGGGCAACGAACGGCTCGCGGCCGGCCGGTGGCTCGCCAGGAACGGAGATACCCATGGCCCCATGGCCGCCGAACGAGGACTGAACCAAGCGCAACCCTGTCCCGTTCAACTGGACAAGCAACCGTCGCCTGTCCCGTTGAGTGAGACAGATTTATCGCGTTCAGGTAGCGGCGAGCGCGGTCAAGGTCTCGGCGTTGTGCGGTACGAGGATCACATCGTCGACGCCCACGGCGCGGTACTCCCCCAACGCTGCCTGCACTGCGGTGACTGAGCCGACAGCGGCGACGGAATCAAGCATCTCCGGGGGCGCAGCGGCTACGACGGAGCGCACGTGCGCGCCGGAGCGGGCAAGCCGGACGATCTCGCCGAAGCCGGCCTCGGTGAACATGCCTGCGAAGCCGGCCGCGCGTACATAGGGCATCAAGGCGCGCAGCATGTCGCGCCGGGTGCCCTCCTCAGGATCGACGGCTACGGGCACCCACACCGCGAGCCTCGGGGGCTGCCTGTTCGCGCGCTCGGCCGCCAACTGAATGCGTCCGCGCAGCCGAGCCAGATGCTCGACGGTGCCTATTGGGACGATGAGCCGGTCAGCTCGCGCGACGGCCACTTCGGTCAGCTCTGCGCCGAACGCGAGCACGCTCAGGTCTGCGTTTGAGGGCGGCAACGCGCAGACGAAGCCGCGGGTGCGTACCAGCGCTCCAGCGAAGTCGACCGGCGTTCCGGCCAGCAGTCCGCTGTCGCGGCGAGGCCCGCGCAGCACGGAGGCCGACTCGGCGACCACGGTCGCGGGAACGCCTCGCGCGCGACCGTGCCACTCTTCCACCACCGTGGACGTCGAGGCCGCGAGCGCGATCCCTACCGTGCGACCGGTCAGGGCAGCGACCGAGGCGGCACCGCGAGCGACGGTTACCGGATCACGCACCCCGGCGGGCAACGGCCCGAGGCAGAGCGCGGCCGGTCCTTGTCCCATCGCCGCGCCGAGGGCGAACGCGTCGTGACCGGTCGCCTCGCCGAGCATGACCTCGTGGTACCCGAGCTGGTCGGCCAATCGAGCGATAGCCACCGCTTCGGCCGGATCGCCGTCTGCGCGGGCACCGACGAGAACGCCCAGGTCCGCAGGGGTCGGAATGGGAACGGGCTGCAGCGGCTCGGCCATCCGGGCCGTGCGGGCGCGCCGCATCGGCGCGGGGCTGACGACCGCCGGTCCTGGGGCCGCGCCGCGCCGCGCCGTCTCCTGCGGGGCGCCGCTCACCGAACCGCCGTCCTCCCCAGCCCGGTCTTTGAACCAGTCCAAGATCGCAGTACGCATCTAGCCAGCTGATCCAACTGCGGAAACCGTAGCGGCTCCGCGGTCGATGGCGGAAGGTCGCCGGGGCTGTCGGCCGGTTAACCTCCGGTCGGATAGGTTAGACAAACTGCGCGGGCCGCGCTCGCGCACCTGAAGCGATGAAGCGGACACGAGGAGTGCCAGCCAGTGCGTATCACCTCGATCGGCCACGCCGGCCTGCTATTGGAGACGGCGGCCGGGCGAATCGCCTGCGACCCCTGGTTCACCCCGGCCTACTTCGGCTCTTGGGTGCCGTTCCCGGACAACACCGGCGTCGACCCGCAGTGGGTGGGCTCGGCTGACTACCTGTACGTCTCGCACCTGCACCGCGACCCCTTCGACCCGGACTGGCTCAGCCGGCACATGTCGAAGGACGCGACCGTGCTGCTGCCGGACTTCCCGGTGCCCGACCTGCGTGACGCGCTTGAGGACCTGGGCTTCAAGCGGTTCGTGCAGACCCGCAACAACCAGATCGTCGAGTTGGACGGCCTGCGGATCCTGATCAACGCGCTGGTCTCGCCGACCGACGGCCCGATCGGCGACTCCGGCCTCGCGGTCGACGACGGCACCGTGCGCATTTACAACCAGAACGACTCGCGTCCGGTGGAAGCCGGGCCGATCGAGGAGTTCGGCGCGTTGCACGGGCACTTCCTGCAGTACTCCGGCGCGATCTGGTACCCGATGGTGTACGACTTCCCGGACCGGATGAAGGAGACCGTCGGCAAACGCAAGCGGCGCAACGGAATGGCCCGCGCGCTCAAGTACATGGACCAGTACCACGCGGCGCACGTCTTCCCCTTCGCCGGGCCGCCGTGCTTTCTGGATGATGATCTTTTTCACCTCAACGACGTGGATCGGGATGAGGCGAACGTCTTCCCGGACCAGTTCGTCTTCCTCGAGTACCTGGCCGAGCAGGGCCGGGAGAACGCGCACCTGTTCCTGACCGGCACGACCGTGGAGCTGTCCGCGGACGGCGGCTGCGCGGTGGAGCAGATCCCTGAGACCGAGGTGGCCCGGATCCGGGACGACCGGCGCGCGTATCTGCTCTCGTACAAGGAGAAGGTGCAGCCGGTCATCGACGAGATCAAGGCGGCGCTTCCGGCGGACCGCTCGGATCTGGTCGGGCAGCTCAAGGAGTGGGTGGAGCCGCTGATCGCGACCGCGGACCAGACCTGCGCCGGGCTCAACGGCCGAATCCTGCTGGAGGTGGCGGCGGTAGATGGCGCAGCGGACGAGCTGATCCTCTTCGACTTTCTGGACCGGCGGATCGATCTGTACGCGCAAGAGGAGGTGCGCTACCGCTTCCGGGTGGCCCGGCCGCTGATCGAGGAGCTGGTGCGCCACCGCGAGCAGGACTGGGTGAACGAACTGTTCCTCTCCTGCCGGTTCGAGGCCTCGCGTAAGGGTCCTTACAACGAGTACGTGTACACGTTCTTCAAGTGCCTCTCCGTAGAGCGGATGACCTACGTCGAGGGCTACTACGCCGAATCGTCAGGAGTCGAGGATTACGCGCGCGTGGACGGCTACGTGGTGCAGCGGCACTGCCCGCACCTGAAGGCCGACTTGGTGCGCTTCGGCACGGTGCGCGACGGCGTGCTGACCTGTCAGCTGCACGGCTGGGAGTTCGAGCTGGCCACCGGTCGCTGCCTCACCAGTGATGATCGCAAGCTGCTGAGTCGGCCGTGCCGATCCGGCGACGGTGAAGACGCCGCGCAAGACGCCGCTTTCCCGGAGATCACGGCGTCCACAGTGCACTGATCAGGCGCAGGGTTTTCCCCTGCCTTCCTCGCGGTTCCGGTCGCACAGTGCCGCGCGGCTGTGCCATTCTGACAAGGTGTCGTCAAGTCTCAGCGGGACTGACGGCACGTCAGGGGGCGGTCGTAGCGGAAACTGGGGAGGCGCACGTTGGCGGTTTCTGAGGCGTCCCAGAGCAACGGTTTGGCGTCACCGCAACAGCCGCGGCAACCGCAAATGCAGCAGCAGCCCGAGCCGCCACGGCTACCCGCACGGCGCCGACGGCGCCCCGCGGCGCGGCTGCGCGAGCTGTGGACGCGGCGCCCCAACGTGTTCGCCTTCCTGCTGCTCGGCTCGCTGGTGCTGGCGCTCGCGGTCACCTCGTGGAGCACCGGCTTCCACAGCGGCTTCTGGCCGAACTTCCTGCTCAACTCCGCCGGGGACCTGATCGGCGGCATGATCGTGCTCTTCCTCATCGAGCCGATCGTGCGGCAGGCCGCGGCGCAGCAGATCCGCCAGCATCCGCGGCTCGACTACGGCTGGTTCCTGCGCCGGGTCGGCGAGGCCCGCAAGCAGATCAGGATCCTGGACACCTTCTCCGGCATGTTCGGCAACGATCACGACGGCGCCATCAGAGCACTGCGAGATGCCGCGATCCAGGGCGCGGACATCAGGGTGCTGCTGATGAGCCCGAACACCGACGCCTCGGCGCTGCGCGAGTTCCAGCTGCGCCAGACCATGCCCGGGCTGTGGATCAACGACCGGATCCAGGCGAACATCGCGGACTTCCGGCTGCTGGAGGCGGCGATCCTGGCGGTCGGCAACGGCCTGCCGCACGGCCGGTTCGAGCTGCGGCTGTACACCGTGGCCGCGCCGTTCACGCTGTACGGCTGGGATGATCGGGCGCTGTTCGCCTTCCTGCCGCCGCACGCCCTGTCGAATCAGTCCACGCAGTTGGAGATCACCGACCAGTCGCAGTTGGGCCGGGAGGCGCTGGACCAGTTCGAGGCGATCTGGGCGGACGCGGCCCCGATCCCGCAGTTGCTTCCGGTGCTGGTGGTGGACGAGCAGGCGAACAGGGACCTGCTGGTGCGGTTCGTGCACATCGACAACGCCACCTATCTGATCAGCAAGCGGATCGACGCGGCGATCCATGCCAATCCCGCGCTGCGCATCCGATTCGGTGATCAGAGCACTGTGTTCCAACCGGAGGCGATCGCCTCGGACGATCCGGTGGCACGGGTGCTGGACCGTGAGTTCTACGCCAAGTACGCGCGCCGCCCCGACGCCGGATTCCACCTGCTGCGGCCAGAAGCGGACGTGTCCACGCCGACGGACCGGCCGCGCGAGTACGACTCGCTGCCGACCCGCACGCTGGTCGATCTCATCGGCGAGTCGCAAGAGGTCATCCGGATCCTGGACACCAGTTCCACGCTGATCGCCGAGGGTGGCGCGCCGCTGATCCGCACCATGGAGCAGGCGCTGGCCCGCGGGGTGAAGGTGCAGGTGCTGCTGCTGGCCCCGACCACTCAGGTGGCGCAGGACCGGGCCGCCGAGATCCAGGATCCGGCGTTCGACACCAGGATCGAGGAAAACATCAGGGAGCTGCGGCGGCTGGCACGCAAGACCGCGATGGACGGGGTGGCCGCGGACCGGCTCGAAGTACGGCTCTATGACCGGCTGCCGGAGTGCAGCGTGCATCAGGTGGACGACCGGATCATGGTCGCCTTCTTGCCCTACCAGCGGCGTACCTCGCGGGTGAAGCATCTGGAGATCGGCAACGACGCCTCGCTCGGCCAGTTCGCGCAGCTCCAGTTCGAGTCGAAATGGCAGGTGGCACGGCCGCTCGACGGCATGCGCTACGCGAACCTGCACAACGGTGCGGAGCTTCGCAGACTACTGCTGCGCATTTGGGATACCGAAGCGGCGGGAGAGGACGCCACGGGCGCGCGTTACCTGGCGTCGACCAGGATCGAGGGGATTCTCACGGCCAGCGGCCGGGGACCGGGGCCGGGCGAGGACGCGCACGTGCCGCAGGTGCGCTTGGAGGTCGAGGACCGGCCCGGTCAGCAGTACTGCCTGTCCGAGCCGATCTTCGCCGATTCGCCGGAGGGGATCCTCGCGGCCGAAGTGTTCGCCGTCGTCTTCGGGGTGGCTCCGGACGCGCCGATCCGCCGGCTCGACCCGGTCAGCGGGCACGTGCCGGGACCGGGGACGGCACCGGATGATGCCGAGGCGCGGTCCCGGGCTTAGGCCAGGCTCAGGCGGACATGGCGCGTTCCACCGCGTCCAGCACGCGGTCGACGCTCGGAAGATGCCAGTGTTCGAGCTTCGGCGGCGGGTAGGGGATGTCCAGTCCGGTGACTCGCAGCACCGGGGCTTCGAGCCGGTAGAAGCAGCGCTCTGATACCCGAGCGGCGATCTCGGCGCCGAACCCGGCGAACCCGGCGGCCTCGTGGACCACGATGGCACGGCCGGTACGCTCGACGCTGGCCAGCACGGTGGCGTCGTCGAAGGGCACCAGGCTGCGCAGGTCCAGGACTTCCAGGTCGTAGCCGAGTTCGGCGGCGTGCTGCGCGCTCTCCAGAGCGACCGGCACGCTCTGGCCGTAGGCGATGAGGGTCAGGTCGCGGCCGGTGCGCCGGATCGCGGCCGTGCCGATCGGCCCGGTGGTCACCGGAAGGGTGAGCTGCGCCTTGGACCAGTACAGCCGCTTGGGTTCGAAGAAGACCACCGGATCCGGCGACGCGATCGCGCTGCGCAGCAGCCAGTAGGCGTCCTCGACCGTGGCTGGGGTGACCACGTGGATGCCGGGGGTGTGCGCGATGTAGGCCTCTGATGAATCGCTGTGGTGTTCGACGCCGCCGATGCCGCCGCCATAAGGAATGCGGATGACGATGGGCATCGGCAGGGCGCCGCGGGTGCGGTTGCGCATCTTCGACAGATGGCTGACAAGCTGCTCGAAGGCCGGGTAGGCAAAGGCGTCGAACTGCATCTCGACCACCGGCCGGTAGCCGTACATCGCCATGCCGATCGCGGTGCCCAGGATCGAGGCCTCGGCCAGCGGGGTGTCGAAGCAGCGGCTCTCGCCGAAGCGCGCGGCCAGGCCGTCGGTGACCCGGAAGACACCGCCGAGTTCGCCCACGTCCTCACCGAAGACGACGACCCGTTCGTCTGCCGTCATCGCGTCGGCGAGCGCCTGGTTGAGCGCCTTGGCGAGGGTGAGGGTCGCGGGCTTGGCCGGCGCGGGCGCGGAAGGAGTCGCGGCGGGCAGGGAGGGGGACGCGGTTGCCACGGACATCAGGCCTGCCCGCCCTGCGCCGCGTCATGCTGCTGCCCGTCGCGCTGCGCGGCGGCGGCCTCCGCCTCGATCATGGCTCGCTGCGCGCGCAGCTGCGGGGTGGGGCTGGCGAATACGTGATCGAACATGTCGGCCGGGTCCACCTCGGGCTCGCGCACCAGCTCTTCGCGCATCGCGGCCGCGTACTTCGCGCCTTCCTCGCCGATCGCCGTGTCCAGGCCCGCGTCGAGGTGGCCGATCGCGGTCAGATAGCGGGCGAGGCGGTCCACCGGGTCGCGGCCGAGCCACAGGTCTACTTCGCTGGTGTCGCGATAACGGTTCGCGTCATCCGCGTTGGTGTGCGGCCGGATCCGGTAGGTGATCGCCTCGATCAGCGTCGGGCCGCCGCCGCTGCGGGCCCGCTCCATCGCCTCGCCGAGCACGTGCATCAGGCCGATGACGTCGTTGCCGTCGACGCGCACGCCGGGCATGCCGTAGCCGACGCCCTTGCCTGCCAAGGACAGCGCGTGGGTCTGCTTGCGCAGCGGCACGGAGATCGCGTACTGGTTGTTCTGCACCAGAAACACCACAGGAGCCTGATACACCGCGGCGCTGTTGCAGGCTTCGTGGAAGTCGCCCTCACTGGTCGCGCCGTCACCCAGCAGACACAGCGCGACAACCGGGTCGCCGGCCATCTTCGCGGCCAACGCCAAGCCGACCGCATGCGGGGCCTGAGTCGCCAACGGAGTGCACTGCGGAGCGGTGCGCCAGCGCTTCGAGTCGTAGCCGCAATGCCACGAACCGCGCAGCAACGTCAGCGCCTCAACGGGATCGATGCCACGCACCGCGAGCGCGGCGGTATCCCGGTAGGTCGGGAAAAGCCAGTCCTGCGGCTCAAGGCAGAGCGCCGCGGCAGTCTGGCACGCCTCCTGCCCACGCGAGGAGGGGTACACGGCCAAGTGCCCCTGCATCACCAGGGCTGTCGCCTCGGTGTCGAAGGCACGAGCCAGCCGCAACGCCCGATACAGCGCGAGCAATCGGTCCCCGGCAAGCAAGTCCGGGGCCGGGCGCAGGCCCCCCTCGACCGGTGCGCCGTGCTCATCGAGATAGCGCAGCGGATCGGTGTCCCAGTACGAGGCGGCGGCCGCGGGGTTGCCGCGGGTAGCCGCCAAGGGCAGGTCGAGCAGCGTCATGGGTTCTCCACGGGGCCGGTCTCGGTTCCCGACCGAAGGTTCGGTTGGGCGTACGGCCCCAGTCTGCGTGACGCGCGGGGCGGTGTCCACACTGTGGGACGAACGACTGCTCGAAGACCTGACGCAGAGCTGGCGCGCAGCTGGCCGACTCGCGAACCGGGTTAGCGGCGAGGCGGATTACGCAGGCCCTCGAACACGATGGCAGCCAGGGCGTCGGCCAGTTCCCCCGCCTCGACCCCAGCTCCGCGCCCACCCGGCCGGTACCACTCGGAGATCGAGTTGACCATGCCGAAGACCAGGCGCGCGGTCAGCCGCGGGTCGAGCCCGGCGCGCAGGTCGCCCTCCTCGATCGCCTCTGCGGCCAGCTCGGCGACCCGGTGATCGAAGTCGCGGCGCCGGTCGAGCGCGTCGCGCTCGGCAACCGTGTTGCCGCGCACCCGCAGCAGCAGCGTGACGTGCGGCAGCTTCTCGACCAGCTCAAGGCAGGTGCGGCGCACCACGTACTCAAGCCGATCAGCGGCCCGGCCCTCGCGCGCACCCGGCTCGTCGAGGATCCCGAACAGACCGTCCAGCGCCCGGGTCACCGCGAGGCGCAGCAACTCTTCCTTGCCCGACACGTGGTGGTAGATCGAGGACTTGGTGATGCCGGCCGCCCTCGCCAGGTCCTCCATCGAGGTGCCGTCATAGCCGCGCACGTTGAAGACCTCGACCGCGACGGCCAGCAGCGACTCGACGCTGTGGCTGTCTTTGCGCCCGGCGGTCGGGGCGGCTGTCGAGGCGGCGGCCGCGGAGACGGCGGCGGGGGGTGTGCTCACCACGGTTTGGCCTCCTGTGGGTGGTGCTCGGATGCCTGCCGACCTACCCTGCCAGACTACCGAACGTTCGGTTACTCTAAGAAGAACGCGCGTCGAATCAGTACCGGCACTGCTCGCGCAGTCCCGCATCCTCGCAAGGAGCCGCCATGACCGGCAACGCCGCCGACCTGGTCGCCCGCCATCGTCCTACCCTGGACGCCGCGCTGGCCGCGATCCGCACCCGCGAGTTCTTCACGCACTTCCCGGAGCAGATCAAGGCCTACCCGCAGGAGCGCGCCGCCGCGGGGAAGGCCTGGTTCGACGGGCTGCTCGGCGGTGCTTTCCCGCTGGAACAGGCCGGCACCGACGGGCAGGTCGGCGGCGAGCACTCGCCATACGGGTTCGAACTCGGTGTCACGTATCCGCATTCTGATATTGATGCGCTACTGCCCGCCATGGCGGCCGGTCTGCCGGCTTGGCGGGATGCCGGAGCAGAAGTCAGGGCGGCCGTTTGCATCGAGATCCTGACTCAGCTCAATGAGCTGTCTTTCGAGGTCTCATACGCCGCGATGCACACTTCGGGCCAGGCGTTCGGCATGGCATTCCAGGCCGCCGGACCGCATGCGCAGGACCGCGGTCTCGAAGCCGTCGTGTACGGATACTCGGCGATGAATTCCCATGTGTCGCAAGCCTTGTGGGAGAAGCCTCAGGGCTCGCGCCCGCCGGTTCGGCTCGCGAAGAAGTGGGTCGCGGTCCCGCGCGGAATCGCCCTGGTCATCGGCTGCAACACCTTCCCCACCTGGAACGGCTACCCGGGCCTGTTCGCCTCCCTGGTCACCGGCAACGCGGTGCTGGTCAAGCCGCACCCGAACGCGATCCTGCCGCTGGCGCTGACCGTGCAGGTCGCGAGGAAGGTGCTGGCCGAGGCCGGGTTCGACCCGAACCTGGTCGCGCTGGCCGCCGAGGAGCCCGCGGAGCGGCTGGCCAAGACCCTGGCGCTGCGGCCCGAGGTGCGCATCATCGACTTCACCGGCTCCAACGAGTTCGGGGACTGGCTCGAGCGCAAAGCCGTACAAGCGCAGGTGTTCACCGAGAAGGCCGGGGTGAACACGATCATCGTGGACTCGTTCCCGGCGGATCAGTACCCTGCCGCGCTCGACCATCTCGCCTTCTCGCTCTCGCTGTACACCGCGCAGATGTGCACCGCGCCGCAGAACCTGCTGGTGCCCCGCGATGGCGTGCGGGTCGGCGACGAGGTCCGCTCCTTCGAGCAGTTCGGCTCGGATCTGGCGGCGGCGGTGGACAAACTGCTCGGCGACGACGCACGGGCGAGCGCCGTGCTCGGCGCGGTCGTCAACCCGTTCATCGTCGAACGGCTGACCCAGGCTGAGGGCGTGGGCAAGACCGTGCTGGCGTCGCGGGAGGTGAAGCACCCTGAGTTCCCCGAGGCGACCGTGCGCACGCCGCTGATCGCGGCCGTGGACGCGGCCGACGCGAGCGTGTACGAGCACGAATGGTTCGGGCCGGTCTCCTTCCTCATCGCCACCGAGGACACCAAGCACTCGATCGACCTCTACCGGCGTACGGTCTCGCGCAACGGCGCGCTCACCGCCGCGGTGTATTCGACCGATGAGTCGGTCATCGCGGCCACGGAGGAGGCGACCTGGGACGCGGGCGCGAACCTGTCGATCAACCTCACCGGCGCGGTGTACATGAACCAGTCCGCCGGCTTCTCCGACTACCACGGCACCGGCCTGAACCCGGCCGCGAATGCTACTTACACCGATCACGGCTTCGTCGCGTCGAGATTCCGCTTCGTACAGTCCCGCCGGCCCGCGTAGATCGCGTTTCGACGGTCCTTCGAAACACCGCTGACACCAGCGGAAACAGGGCCTGCTACGGCTTCAGCGCCGTGGCAGGCCCTTTCTTTGGTTTCCCGCCGCGTCCGGTAACAGAGAAGTAACGTTCGACGGGGCTGTCGCCGGGGGGCTTGTGAGAGCGCTCTCAAGGATGTACGTTTCCGGCATCCCCGAGGGGTAAGCGCTTACGCAAGCGCTTACCTGGACGGGATTGTGTGCTTTTGCTCCGTTCGTACCGGTGACGCCGCAACCCGGCCGAACCGTCCGCTTGCCGAGGTGCGCCCCGGCTCGCGGGGTTCTGAAACAGACGCAGTTGGAACCCGACCGACCGAACCAGCTCATAAAACCAGCACAGCCGAACCGGCCCACTCGAAACGCACGCAGTGCTCCCGTATGCAACGCCGCATCCCGAAGGGAGGGAACCGTGGTGCCCCAAGACGCGACGCCAGAACACGCTGCGGACTCAGCGTTCGACACCGCGCTGCTCCCCCTGGACGGAGCGGCCGTCGATGTGCTGACCGCGGAGCCCCGCAAAACGACCGCCCCGCTGACCATCTACGACGTGGCGCGGCACGCCGGGGTCTCGATCGCCTCGGTCTCCCGAGTGCTCAACGGCCACGCCACGCCGCGTCCGGAGACCCGTGACCGGGTGCTTCGCGCGGTCGCCGAACTCGGCTTCGTGCCGGACGGCGCCGCTCGAGCGCTCTCCAGCCGGCTCAAGGAGATCATCGCCGTGGTCTACCGGCGCGCCCCGCTCGCGCCGCCGGACGACCCGGTGTTCGAGGACGAGTCGGAAAACCTCGCGTTCGTCGACGTCATCAACCGGGGCGTGCAGATCGCCGCCCAGCACCGCGGCTTCGACCTGCTGCTCAGCTCGGTCGAAGTGGACGACCACACCCCCGGGCCGCGGATCGCGAACCTGGCCGGCAAGAGCGACGGGATGCTGCTGCACGACCGGGTGCTCACCCCCTCCGGGATCGTGCGCCTCGCCGACCGGGTGCCGGTGGTGACCCTGGCCGGCACGCCGACCCGGGCCAGCGTGAACATCAGCGGCGACAACATCGGCGGCATGCGTGACCTGATCAAGCATCTGATCGAGGTGCACCATTGCGCCAGCATCGCCTACCTGTCCGGTCACGCCGACAGCCCCGACAGCGTCGCGCGTCACCGGGTGGTACGCGAGACCGCCGCCGAGTACGACGTGCGCGTGATCGCCGGCCCGCACTGGACCGGTGAGTACAGCGCCACCGGCGGCGCCCGCGTCATCAGGGCCCTGCTCGACTCGGGGACCGCGATGCCGGACGCGATCGCCTGCGCGAACGACCAGACCGCGCTCGGGGTGCTGCACGCGCTGCAAGAGCGCGGTTATCACGTGCCGGGCGATGTGAAAGTGACCGGCTTCGACGACATCCCGGTTGCCCGGCACGTGGTGCCGCAGCTGACTACCGTGCGCCAGCCGATTCAGGACCTCGGCGCGATGGCCTTCGACGTGCTCTATTCGATGATCAGCGGCGAGCGTCCTGATGAGCGGCAGCTGGTGCTGCCGGTGCAGGTCGTGGTGCGCGGCAGTTGTGGCTGCGCCGCCGAATCGCCGCCCTCCTTCCCCAGAACCGCCTGAAGGGTGCCGTAGGAAGACAATGCCTACCCTGATACGCAGACTCATGTTCTACGCGGTGACCGCGTTCGTGGCCATCAGCGTGAACTTCTTCCTGCCCCACCTGATGCCGGGCAACCCGGTGCAGGCGATGATGGCCGCGGCCGGTCCGAGCCTGGACCACAACTCGGTGGCCGCGCTCGAGGCGCAGTTCGGCATGGGTACCGGGCAGTCGCTGATGTCGCAGTACTGGACCTACTGGGGCCAGCTGTTCCAGGGCAACTTGGGCATCTCGGTCTCGCACTCGCCGGAAACCGTGGCCAGCGTCATCGGCTCCGCCCTGTGGTGGACCGTGATCCTGGTCGGCACGGCCACGGTGCTCAGCTTCATCATCGGCACCCTGGTGGGCGCGATGGTCGGCTGGAAGCGCGGCACGGTGCTCGACCAGGTGCTGCCGACCGCCACCTTCTTCCAGGCGATCCCGTACTTCTTCCTGGCCACGGTGTTCCTGTACTTCTTCGCCGAGCAGCTGCACTGGTTCCCGGCGGACTTCAAGGGCTACGACACCAACAACTACGTGATCGGCTTGAACCCCGGCTTCATCGGCAGCGCGATACAGCACGCGGTCCTGCCGGCGCTGACCATCGTGGTCAGCTCGGTGGCCGGCTGGATCGTCGGGATGCGCAACATGATGGTGACCACCATGGATGAGGACTACGTCCTGGTCGCGCAGGCCAAGGGGCTGCCGAACCGGCGGGTCATCTACTACGCGGCGCGTAACGCGGTGCTGCCCAGCATCTCAGGGTTCGCCAACGCGCTCAGCTTCGTGGTGGCCGGCTCGCTGCTGACCGAGCTGGTGTTCTCCTACCCCGGACTCGGCAACCTGCTGCTGAGCGCGGTGACCAACGTGGACTACCCGCTGATCCAAGGCATCTTCCTGATCATCACCTTCGCCGTGCTGGCGGCCAACCTGCTGGCCGACACGGTGTACGTGCTCCTCGACCCGCGCACCCGACAGGAGGCCTGAGCATGCTGCGCGTCCTGAAATCGCCCAAGATCGCGTTCGGTCTCGGCCTGTTCCTGTTCTTCGCGCTGATGGCGATCTTCGGCCCGTCGATCGCGCCGTATCCGGACCCGCTCAAGCTGGTCGGCACGCCGTGGCAGCACCCGAGCGGCCAGCACCTGCTCGGCACGACCCAGCAGGGCCAGGACGTCTACTCGCAACTGCTGATCGGCGCCCGGCCGACGCTGATGATCTCGTTGATCGCCGGGGTGATCGCGACGCTCCTTTCGGTGATCATCGGCGTGGCCGCGGGCTTCTTCGGCGGCATCGGCGACAACCTGCTCTCGATGCTGGCGAACATCTTCCTGGTGCTGCCGGCGCTGCCGTTCCTGATTGTGATCAACAGCTACCTGCCGGCCGGCGGAAAGTCCAACTCCTTCCTGCTGGCCACGATCATCAGCCTGACCGGCTGGGCCTGGGGCGCCCGGGTGCTGCGCGCGCAGACCCTCTCGATGCGCAAGCGGGACTTCGTGGACGCGGCGCGCATCAGCGGTGAGCGATCCTGGCGGATCATCATCTTCGAGATCGTGCCGAACCTGGTTCCGGTCATCGCCTCCTCGTTCGTGTTCACCGTGCTGTACGCGATGGGCACCTACGTGGCCCTGGCCTTCATCGGCGCGATCGACCCGAACCAGCCGTGGAGCTGGGGCTCGATGCTCTTCTGGGCGCAGTCCAACACCGCGGCGCAGGTCGGCGGCTGGTACTGGTTCGCCGCCCCCGGCATCTGCGTGGCGCTGCTCGGCACCTCGCTGGTGCTGCTCAACTTCGGCATCGACGAGTTCATCAATCCGCGGCTGCGCGCGGCCGGCCTGTCCCGCAAGGGGCTCAAGGCCGCCGGGGTGCGCTCAAGCAACACGCTGGGCCTGACGCCGGTGGTGCGTAAGACCCCGGTCCCGGCGGCGACGATCATCGAGGAGACGGTGTGAGCGGCCTGCTCGGAACCCAGCGCACTGAATCGGCGGGGCGTCCGCGCTCGCGCGGCGACGTGGTGCTCGATATCTCAGGGCTCTGCGTGGACTACGGCTTCACCGACGACGCCGTGCACGCGGTGGTCGACGCGAGCCTGACGCTGCGCCGCGGCGAGGTGCTCGGCCTGGCCGGAGAGAGCGGCAGCGGCAAGTCGACGCTGGCCTACGCGGTCACCCGGCTGCTGCGCGCACCCGGCGTGATCACCGCGGGCGAGGTGCGGTTCCACGGTAAAGCGGGCGACTACGACCTGCTGACCGCCGACGCGGAGACGATGCGCGAGCTGCGCTGGTCGCAGCTGGCGGTGGTGTTCCAGAGCGCGATGAACGCGCTGAACCCGGTGCTGACCATCGGCAGCCAGCTGACCGACGTGCTCAAGGCGCACCGCCCCGACCTGAACCGCCAGGCCAGGAAGGACCGCGCCGCCGAACTGCTCAACCTGGTCGGCATCACCGCGGACCGGCTCAGCAGCTACCCGCACGAGCTGTCCGGCGGCATGCGCCAGCGCGTCATGATCGCGATGGCGCTGGCCCTGGAGCCGGAAGTGCTCATCATGGACGAGCCGACCACCGCCCTCGACGTGGTCACCCAGCGGGAGATCCTCGAGGAGCTGGTCGGGCTGCGCGACCGGCTCGGCTTCGCAGTGCTCTTCATCACGCACGACCTCTCGCTGCTGATCGAGCTGGCCGACACCATCGCGGTGATGTACGCGGGCCGAGTGGTCGAGTACGCGCCGGCGGCCGCATTGTTCCGTTCGCCGCGGCACCCCTACACCGCCGGGCTGCTGAACTCCTTCCCCGGCCTGCACGGCGAGCGGGTGGCGATGACCGGAATCCCCGGCTCACCCCCGGACCTGCGACACGTACCGGAGGGCTGCCCGTTCAACCCGCGCTGCCGGTACGCCATGGATGTGTGCCGCCAGGACGCACCCGTCCTCCTCACGCTGCCCTCGGCCGGCCGGCGCGCCGCCTCGTGCTGGCTTCAGGCCGAGGGCTTCATCGCACCGGAGCCGCTGGCCCTGCCAGAGCCCACCACACTCGGCGCGCGGATCGTGGCCCGGCCCGGCGCGCTGGCCGCCGACCTGAACGACTCCGACCCGCAGGACCCGTACATCGAGGCCGCAGGGAGCGCGCTGTGACCGACCTGAGCAACTACGTTCCCGCGCACGGCGCCGCGCCGTACGGGCAGGTGCCCGCGCTCGAAGCCAGATCGCTGACCAAGCACTTCCCGGTGCGCGGCGGCTGGAGCATGCGCAAGGCGGTGGTGCACGCGGTCGAGGACGTGAACCTGGTGCTGCACCGCGGCACGGTCACCTCGGTCGTGGGCGAGTCCGGCTCCGGCAAGTCGACGCTGGCCCGGATGCTGGCCCGGCTGATCGAGCCGACAGCCGGGCAGGTGCTGCTCGACGGCAAGCCCGCTCCCTCGAGCGGCCGCGCGTATTCGAACCTGGTGCAGCTGGTCCTTCAGGACCCGTTCGCGTCACTGAACCCGATCCATGGGATGCGTTACATCCTCGGCCGTCCGCTCAAAATCCACGGCACCGCCGGGGAACTGGGCATGGACGACGCCATCAAGGACTTGCTCCGCAGGGTGGCGTTGACCCCTGCGGAGCAATTTATCGAGAAGATGCCGCACGAGCTGTCCGGCGGCCAGCGCCAGCGCGTCGCGATCGCCCGCGCGCTGGCGGTGCGGCCGGAGGTGCTGCTCGCGGATGAGCCGGTCTCCATGCTCGACGTGTCCATCCGGCTCGGTGTGCTGAACCTGCTCGCCGATCTGCGCGACCGCGAGCGCCTGGCGATCCTGTACGTCACCCACGACATCGCCTCCGCGCGCTACCTCGCCGACACCATCGCGGTCATGTACGCCGGGCGGGTGGTAGAGGCCGGGCCGGCCGTACAGCTGACCGATCGTCCGCAGCACCCTTACACCCAGCTGCTGCTGTCCGCGGCCCCGGACCCGGACCGCGCCGAGGCGCCGTCGCTGGCTGGAGCCGGTTCACCGCCGAGCCTGGTCAGCCCGCCCTCGGGTTGCCGCTTCCACCCGCGCTGCCCGTTCGCGATGGCCAAATGCGCCGAGCAGGCGCCCCCGGCCTTCCCGGTCGGCCCGGGTCAGACCAGCGCCTGCTGGCTGCACGAGACGCCCACCCCAAAGACCTCCGCCACAGTGTCCGCAAGCGCAGTGGAGGAACGCACCACCCGCTCAGCACCCGACGAAGCACAGGGGTGATCCCGGTGCGGCTTGGAAAGGAGATCGCGCTGCGCTCCCCGCCACCCGGCCGGCGGCGTCGGCCAGGTGTCTGAGACGCGCGAAAGATCGCTCAGACGCAAGGAATGCACTCAGCAAGCCACGACGCGGAATGTCGGGCACACGCCCAGCCGACCGCGCCTGGCACCCCGGATAGATCCCACCACGGTCTTCCCCAAAGATGGTCGGCCACGGCCGACTGGACACAACGGAGTGTAAGCAATGTTCCGGAAATCGCTACGCCCACGGGCACTGGTAGGTGCGGCAGCACTTACTGCGCTCGCCCTGACCGCCAGCGCTTGCGGTAGCTCGCCCAAGCCGAGCAGCAACACCGGCGGCTCGAAGTCCGCGACGCTGACGATCGAGTCGAACCCGGTCTCGCCGTTCACCGACAACTTCAACCCCTTCGTGCAGACCAGCATCGCCAAGCAGGTGAACTCCACCTCGCTGATCTACGAACCCCTGCTGCAGTGGAACATCACCAAGGCCAACTCGTACTACCCGTGGCTGGCCGACTCGTTCACCTGGAACACCGACGGCACCGCCGTCACGTTCAAGATGCACTCGGGCGTGAAGTGGTCCGACGGCCAGCCGCTTACGGCCAAGGACGTCGCCTACACGTTCCAGCTCATGCAGCAGAACAAGGCGCTCAACGCCAACGGCCTGCCGATCACCGGCGCGAACGCCGCGGATGACTCGACGGTGACGATCACCTTCAGCTCGCCGCAGTACAGCAACATCTACGCGATCTCCGGCCAGACCTTCATCGTGCCGCAGCATCTGTGGTCCGCGCAGGCGGACCCGGCGCACTGGACCGACCCGAACCCGGTCGGCTCCGGCCCGTACACCCTGGACAAGTTCTCGGCGCAGGGCTTCACCCTGAAGGCCAACCCGAACTACTGGCAGGGCGCGCCGAAGGTCTCCGAGGTCAGCTACCCGTCCTACGTGTCCAACACGACGGCGAACCAGGCGCTGACCAGCGGTCAGCTGGACTTCGCCGGAAACTACGTCACGAACATCGACCAGACGTACGTGGCGAAGGACCCGGCGCACAACCACTACTACTTCCCGGCCACCAACACGGTGGTGCTGATCCTCAACGTCACCAAGGCGCCGTTCAACGACGTCAAGGTGCGCCAGGCGGTCAGCGCGGCGGTCAACCGCACCGAGCTCTCCCAGGTCGGTGAGACCAACTACGAGCCGCCGGCCACCTCGTCCAGCGGCCTGCTGCTGCCCGAGTTCACCGACCAGGTGCCCTCGGACCTGGCCAACGACCTGCCGGCCACCTCGGACGCGAACAAGGTCAGCCAGACCATGACCGCGGCCGGTTACGCCAAGGACGGCAGCGGTATCTGGGCCAAGAACGGCAAGGAGGTGTCGTTCTCGATCGAGGACCCGTCCTCGTACACGGACTACTTCACCTGCGCGACGCTGATCTCCCAGGAGCTCAAGCCGCTCGGCTTCAAGGTCTCGGTCAACGGCGTCACCCCGGACAAGTGGACCGCGGACCTCAACGCGGGCAGTTTCGACGCCGCGATTCACTGGGGCGGCGGCGGCCCGACCGCGTACCAGCAGTACGACAACTGGCTCGACTACGGCACCAGTGCCGCGATCGGTCAGACCGCCAACGGCGACTACGGCCGCTACAACAACCCGACGGTGCAGTCCGCGCTCAAGGCCTGGGCCGGCAGCAACGACCCGGCGACCATCAGCACCCAGCTGGGCATCGTGGCGCACGCCATGTCGACCGACGTGCCTGACGTCGTCCTGATGTACGGCGCCGGCTGGGACGCCTACAGCACCAAGCACTTCACCGGATGGCCGACGAAGGACAACTCCTACATCGACCCCCGGCCGAATGACCCGTGGATCGAGTACACCGTGCTGCACCTGACGCCGGTCTCGTAACCACAACCCGCCCCGGATCCGCCGCAGCCGCACTCTGCGCGGATCCGGGGCACTTTTTTACCTGATCATGTTGATTTATCACTATTTTTTGGGAGATTCGGTGGACCTGGGGCGCACCGACGTGAGGACCCCGCAGGCCGCGCGGGACGGGCAGGCACCGCATCCTGCCCGCGACGTAGGGCCGACGCGGGATACGGGGGCCGTACGCGAACTGCTGGGCGCGCTGTCCTTGGAGCAGAAGATCGGCCTGCTGACCGGCGCCGACAACTTCAGCCTGCCGGGCCAACCACTGATCGGGCTGCGGCCGCTGGTGATGTCGGACGGTCCGGCCGGCGTGCGCGGGGCGTTCCTCGACCCCGCCGACCGCTCCTCCAGCCTGCCGGCCCCGATCGCGCTGGCCGCGTGCTGGGACCCGGAGCTGATCGAGCAGGTGGCCGCGCAGCTGGGCCGGGAGGCGCGGGCCAAGGGGATCCACATCGTGCTCGGCCCGACGGTGAACCTGGCGCGCACCCCGTTCGGCGGCCGTGGCTTCGAGAGCTTCGGCGAGGATCCGGTACTGGCCGGCCGCGCCGCCGCGGCCTGGGTCAGAGGGCTGCAATCGGCCGGTGTGGCCGCGACGGCGAAGCACTACGTCGGCAACGACGCGGAGACCGAGCGCTGGACGGCCGACTCCCGGATCGACGAGACGACGCTGCGTGAGCTTTACCTGGCGCCGTTCGAGGCCTGCGTCGTCGAGGGCGAATGCGCGATGATCATGGCCGGGTACAACAAGCTCAACGGCATCACGATGACTGAGCACACGCAGCTGCTGCGTGATGTGCTCAAGCGGGATTGGGGTTTCGCCGGGGCCGTCGTGTCGGACTGGTTCGCGGCACGTTCGACCGTGGAGACCGCGCTGGCCGGTCTCGACCTGGTGATGCCGGGCCCGCACGGCCCGTGGGGCGCCGAACTCGTCGAGGCGGTCGCCAGCGGCGCGGTGTCCGAGTCGGAGATCGACGAGAAGGCGCTGCGGCTGCTGCGGGTGGCCCGGATGGTCGGCGCGCTCGGCGGCGAGGAACCGCGGGCGCAGCCTGGTCCGCGGGCCGACCGGCAGGTGCTGCGTCGGGCCGCGGCAGGTTCGTTCACCTTGCTGCGTAACAGCGGCGGCGCGCTTCCGCTGCCGCGCAACGCGCATTCGATCGCGTTGCTCGGCCCGAACGCGTTGAGCCCGCAGTATCAGGGCCTGGGTAGCGCACAGGTCGGAGCGGCGATCGCAGTCTCCCCCGCCGAGGGACTGCGCGCGGCGCTCGGCGAGCCTACCCAGCTGACGGTGCATCAGGGTTGCCGGACCTGGCTGACCACGCCGACTCCCGATCCGCAGTTGCTGACCGAGCCGGCCACCAGGGCGCCGGGCGCGCGTCTTGAGATCCGTGGCAAGGACGGTGGGCTGCAGCACACCGACGTGCTGGAGCGCCCGGAGGTGACCTGGTGGGACCCGATGCCGCCGACGGTGGTCCGCGCCGAGATCAGAGAGCTGACTTTCCGCACGACGTACCGCGCGCAGGCCCCGGGACCGCACCGGTTCGCCGTGGCCGGGCTCGGCGCGCTGCGGCTGGAGCTTGACGGACCGTTCGAGGAGCCGGCGCCGGTCGTGCTCGCCGAGACCGCCCCGCCGGTCGAGGACCCGATCGCGGCGCTGTCGCAGCCGTTCGAGATCGGCACGGTGCTCGAACTGGACGAGGGCGACCTGGTCGAGGTGTTCGCGTCCTGCGACCCGTCCGGGCACGACGGCGAGTTCACCCGCTTCCAGCTGGGCGTGATCCCGATGCCGGAGGAGGACGCGCTGATCAAGGAGGCGGTCTCGGCGGCGCAGTCCAGCGAGGTCGCGGTGGTCGTGGTGGGCGCGGCCGCGGGCACCGAGAGCGAGGGTTACGACCGGCAGACGCTCGCGCTGCCCGGCCGCCAAGACGAGCTGGTCGAGGCGGTAGCCGCGGTAAACGCGCGCACCGTGGTCGTGGTGAACAGCGGTATGCCGGTGCTGATGCCGTGGGCGGACCAGGTGGCCGCGATCATCCAGGTGTGGTTCCCGGGCCAGGAGTTCGGGCACGCGCTGGCCGACGTGCTGCTGGGCTTCGTCGAGCCGGGCGGCAGGCTTCCGGTGACGATCCCGCGCAGCGAGGCCGGCGTTCCGGTCGGCCGGGCGCGGCCGGTCGATGGAGCACTCGAATACAGCGAGGGCCTGCTGGTCGGCTACCGGGCGTACGACAAGGCCGGCCGGGAGCCGCTGTTCCCGTTCGGGCACGGCCTCGGTTACACGAGCTGGATGTTCGAAGGCCTGGATGTTCCGATCGGTCCGGTACATGCCGGAGCCGACGTCGAGGTGACCGTGACGGTGCGCAACACGGGCCGCAGGGCTGGGCGTGAGATCGTCCAGCTCTACCTCTCTGAACCGGAAGTGGGGAACGTAGACGGCTATCCCCAGTACAAGCGCCCGATCCGGGTCTTGGCCGCGCTCGGCTCGGCTCAGGCTGAGCCCGGTGAGGAGACACACGTGCGGCTGCGTGTACCCGCGCGGGCGTTCGCGCGCTGGGACGGCGAGACGCACGCCTGGGTCCATCCGCGCGGCAGCTATCTGCTGCAAGTCGGGCGTTCCTCGCGCGATCTGCGCCTATCCGCGCCGGTACTTATTGGCTGATGCCGCGCGCCGGACGGGCGTACGTAAACCCGGAGGCGGCGCCAAATAATGCGTGGCTAACATCGGGCCATGACCGCTCGCGGCAAAGAAGAGCAGACCCCCGACCCACGCAGGCTGATCGCGCTGCTGGCCGATCCGGGCCGCCTGCGAGTGTTCGCCGCGCTGGTACTGGCGCCCAAGCAGGGCGCGCGGCCGCAGGATCTGGCGAAGAGCGCCAACGTCCCGGTGCGCGATGTCATCAAGACACTCATTCGCCTTGACGAGGCAGGCCTGGCCGTCCGGCTCACCGAGCAGCCGGGCGGCCCTGGCGCGTCCAAGGTGGCGGCAGCCCGGTCCGGATCAGGGACCGAGTTCGGGTCCGGGTCCGGCAGCGGGACCGACACCGAGCTCAGCATCGGGCTCAACGACGGCGACCCGTCGGATGACCGCTGGCGCGCCGTCCCGGAAACTCTGCGCAGCGCGACCGAAGCGAACACCCGCCAGGCCGACAATGCCCTGCCGCCGGAACCAGTCGTGCGGGACCCTGGCACGGCATCGCTGCTGCGCGGCTTCTTCGCCCGCGGCCGCCTCACGCATGTCCCAGCCGCGCACGCGAAGCGTATGGTCGTGCTCGACTATCTCGCGCAGTCGTTCGAGCCCGGAGTGCGGTACGAGGAGACGAAGGTCAATCGCATCCTGGGCAAGTTCCACGATGACTATGCGGCGTTGCGTCGTTACCTCGTCGATGCCGGTTTCCTGAGCCGTTCCGAGAACATGTATTGGCGAAGCGGCGGATCTGTAGGACTGTGAACCACTGAGCTGTGAACCACTGAATGCTGAACCACTGAACTCTGAACCACTATCTGGGCGAATCCGTTTGGCGGGTGCCGCGGGAGACACCAGAGCCACACCACACGCTGCCCGATGGTGCGCGGCGGACACCGGACCGAAGACGAACAGGAGAAAAGCCCGATGCCCGTCAAGGTGTTCGGCCTGCCCACCCACATCCTGCTGCTGCACGCGGCCGTGGCGGGCATCCCGCTGGTGTGCGTCACCACGATCCTGATAGCGGCCAGGCCCGCATGGCGCCGCAGGTTCGGCATCGTCAACGCCATCTTCGCGATTGTCATGGTCGGCATCACGTACGCGACCGACCTGGCCGGCCAGGCGCTCTATAACCACGCGAGCTACCTGCAAAAGCTGGCGGCCCAGCACCGCAGCCTCGGGCTGACGTTGGTCTGGTTCGTCGGGGCGGTCGCGGTACTCGCGATCGCCCTGGTCGTCATCGACCGCGCGGGCTACGCTGAGCACCACGCCACGACGGTCACGGTGGCCGCCCTCGCGATAGCCGTGAGCGCCGTCTGCATCGTCCAGTGCATCCGGGTCGGGGACTCCGGCGCACGTGCCGTCTGGGGCGGTATCAACGTTTCCGGCAGCGCGCGGCCGGGTTCGGGGGTCGGCACGGGGTTCGGTACCGGCGCCTGAGAGCTGTCCTCGGCCGCGCGGGTGCGCGACCGAGGGAGCATCGATGGAGATCCTTGACGAGCCGCACGTCGCCGAACGCGCTGAGATCCCTTACCTCGGAATCCGTTGCGTGACACCGTTTCGCGGCATGCTGAGCCAGCGCGACAAACTACTCGCGGAATTGTCCGGCTGGCTCAGCCGCAACGACGGGGCGCAAGCCGGCCCGCTGTTCCTGCGGCTGCATGTGATCGACATGAACGGCCCGATGGACCTTGAGGTCGGAGCGATCACCGAAAAGCCGATGAACGGCGACGAGCGCGTACGCCCCGGGCTGCTGCCAGCCGGCCGGTACGCCACGATGACCTACCGCGACCACGCCAGGCGTGCCAATAGGCATCTGATCGACTGGGCCGCCGCCAACGGTCACGCGTTCGACCGTAGGGACGATCCCGCGGGGGACCTGTTCGTATGCCGTTACGAGGCGTACCGGACGGATCCGCGTACCGAACCTCGCAAGACCAAATGGGCG
>Ga0134128_10002108_pt1 | contig 24861 bp, 27 predicted proteins | sample KB31754_FD_96462 | JGI IMG/M metagenome (GOLD analysis project Ga0134128, IMG submission 96462) | Terrestrial soil microbial communities with excess Nitrogen fertilizer from Kellogg Biological Station, Michigan, USA - KB3-175-4 | ecosystem: Environmental > Terrestrial > Soil > Unclassified ...
CACGGTGATCGACGCGCTGATCGGCTTCTTCGGCAACGAGGGCAACGATGAGGTGATCGACGCTCTGCTGAGCCAGGTGCACCCAAAACCCTATGTTGTGACAATCTCCGCCGGCAGCGAAGTTGCGGGCAAGACGGTGGTGTTCACCGGCAGTCTCGAGCGGATGACGCGCGGCGAGGCCAAGGCGATGGCAGAGCGGCATGGCGCCAAGGTCGCTGGATCCGTGTCTGCCTCGACCGATATCGTGATCGCGGGGCCCGGCGCCGGCAGCAAGCTCAAGGAAGCCGAGCGGCTGGGGGTGCGCGTCATCTCGGAGGACGACTGGTTCACGCTCGTTGGCAGGTGATGCGTCGCCCGGGCGCTGATATGCGACTATTCTCACGTCGGCACTGATTCGAGCGCCGTGCGGTTTTTCAACGGTTGGGAGTGCGGCTTGCGCCATCTTCTTGCGGTCGTCGGGTTCTTGCTGGTGCTGACTGCTCCGGTTTTGGCGGCAGCCGCGCCGCCGGTTTTCGATACCCCCAAGGCGCTGCTCGACTATGCCTACGCGCCCTATGCGACGGGCAACTTCAAGGACGACACGAGCCTGCTCTATTCGAGTGAGTTGAACGCGCAGTTCGCCGCGGCGGACGCCAACTCGTCGGAGGATTCGCCCGGCCCGATCGACTTCGATGTGTTCGTCAACGCGCAGGATTATCAGCTTACCGATCTCGTCATCGGTGATCCCGTCGACGAGGGAACGGGCATGAAGGTGCCGGTCAACTTCAAGAATTTCGGTGATGCGCAATCGCTGCTGTTCCATCTCATCAAGGAAGGCGGGGGCTGGAAGATCAACGACATCGAGTCGCTGACACCCGGCTCCACCTGGAAGCTGACCACGCTGCTGACGCCCGACAATTCTCCCGATGACGGGTCAACTGATGCGGCTCCCGCCGATGGTTCGCCGGGGGATGGTAACGCGGCTGGCGGGAGCGGGGATAAGGCGCCGGCCAGCCCGTAACTCGCGGGAAACATTTCGGCCTCAATCGGCCGGAGCCAGCCGGGATTCCGTCGCGATTGCGCCTTCATGGGGCCGGAAGCCGCTGCTAGCCACTCGCCATTGCAACGGGCAGGGCGAAGATGCGCACACTCCTTCTGGCGGCGGCGTTTATTGCGGCGGGTTTTGGCACCGCTCATGCAGGGAGCTACGACGACCCCAAGGCGCTGGTCACGGCGCTCTATGAGCCCTATACGCACGGCGATCCGCCTTCCGACCTGCCGGGGTTCTATTCCGACGGGCTCAAGGCGATGTTTGCCAGGCACCAGCAGCTCAGCCAGATCACCGGCGTGGGGCTGCCGGCGAAACCGGTTACCCCGACCGATGACGAGTTCGATCCCTTCGTCAACGCCAAGCACTATCTGATGCTCGACCTGACGATCAGCGACGCGGTGATCAATGGCGACCATGCGGCCGTCGGCGTCAGCTACAAGAACTTCGACCATCCGACGGTGCTGAGCGTCTCACTGACCAAAAGTCCCGACGGTTGGAAGGTCGACGACATCGCCTCGCTTGGCGCCGACCAGCACTGGCTCCTTTCCTGGCTGCTGACCTACGACCCGATGGGCGTACATTAGCAGCGGCCGCGGTTACGGGGATAACTCGGCCTAGATCGGCTGCGTCGCCTGCTTCAGCCAGGCTTTCACCTCGCCCTTGACCAGCCGTCCGATCGTCTTGAACACCCGGTTGTGGTAGGCATTGAGCCAGTCTCGCTCGGCTGAAGTGAGCAGGCCGAGGTCGATCGGCCTCGTATCGATCGGCGCCAGCGTCAGTGTCTCGAATTCGAGATATTTGCCGTCGCCGACCGCACTCTCGACCACCATCACCAGGTTCTCGATGCGGATGCCGTAGGCGCCGGCTTTGTAGTAGCCGGGCTCGTCGGAAATGATCATGCCCGGCTCGAGCGGGGTCGTGTAGCGCGGCGAGATGCCAATCGGCCCCTCATGGACCGAAAGGAACGCTCCGACGCCGTGGCCAGTGCCGTGGTTGTAGGTCACGCCCGCCAGCCAGAGGTGTTGGCGCGCGAGAGTGTCGAGCTGCGCACCTGAGGTGCCGCGCGGAAAGCGCGCCGTGGCGATACCGATTGTGCCCTTCAGCACGCGTGTGTATCGGTCCTTCTCCTCAGCGGTGATGCGGCCGGTCGAGATGGTGCGGGTGATGTCGGTGGTGCCGGAGAGATACTGCGCGCCGCTGTCGATCAGCATCAGCTCGCCGGGATTGAGTTTGCGGTCGGTCTCGGTGGTGACGCGATAGTGGACGATCGCCCCGTTCGGCCCGGCACCGGCGATGGTGTCGAAACTCGCATCGACCACCGAGGGCTCCTCGCGGCGGAAAGCCTCAAGGGCGGTGACGATGCCGATTTCGGTGAGCTGGCCTTTCGGCGCCTCGGTGTCGAACCAGCAGAGGAATTTGGCCAACGCCGCGCCATCGAGCTGGTGCGCTTCGCGCATGCCGCCGATCTCGGCGTCGTTCTTCTTCGACTTCGGCAACAAGACGGGATCGCGCTTCTCGACCACCGCCGCGCCGGCCTCGTGCAAGGCATTGGCGACGGCGGCCGGCACGCTGGCCGGATCGATCAGCACGCGCTTGTCGGTTGCGCCGAGCTTCCGCAGTGCGGCCATCAGGGTTGCCGTATCGGCAAGCTTCGCCACACCCCGCAAGGCGGATCGCACGCCCGCATCGATCCGCGATTTGTCGAGGAACAGGGTTGGCGCCCCCTTCTGTGGCACGATGGCGAAGCCGAGGACGAACGGCGTGTTCGGCGTATCGCGGCCACGCATGTTGAACAGCCAGCAGATCGACTCGGGCAGGGTGAGGATCGCCGCATCGGCCTTGTCGTCGGCGAGGGCCACGCGCAGCTCGGCTAGCTTGGCGCTAGCCGATTTGCCGGCGCGGTTGTCGCCCAAAAATTCGATCGGGCTGGCCGGCGGGGCAGGGCGATCCACCCAGATGCGGTCGACGAGGTTCTCGCTGGGCACCAAAATCGCCTTCCCGTCGAGCTTTTGCTCCAGATCCTTGATCTCGCCGGGTGTGTGCAGCCACGGGTCGTAGCCGAGCTTGCCGCCTTTCGGCACGAAACGCGCGATTTCGGCGGCGAGTGAGTCGGGCGGCGCCTCGAACACATGAAGGACTTTCGTGTCGGTCTGGGCCGGCGCCTGCAGCGTATAGCGGCTGTCGACGAAGAGGCCGGCACGCTTCAGCCCGACGATGGCAAGGCCGGCCGAGCCGGTAAAGCCGGTGATGTAGGCGAGGCGCGCTTCACTCGCCGGCACCGACTCGTTGCGGTGCGCGTCGGCGCGCGGAATGAGGAAAGCATCAAGGCCGGCGGCGGCGATTTCAGCCCTCAGCAACTTGGTGCGCGGCGCTACCGCCGAGCGGTCCGCCCTGGTCTCAAAACTCTGGAAGCGGGGCGGGGAAAACGCTTTAACCATGTCGGTTTAGCTCTCGTTAGCATGCCCTGCACATCCGGCATGGCTGGTTTGTATTTTGCAACTCTACCGGGGCGGCCCATCGGTCGCTATTTACCCAGTCGTGACGCAGAAGCGTTGCACGGATTTGAATGGAATTTCACTATGAACGACAGCAAGAACGATTTCCGCAAGGCGTTGAGCGCTATTGTCGATGTGCGCAGCCGCGAAGCGGCTCGTCAGATCGGCTACCGCCGTCAGCATCAGCTGATTGGCGCGCTGACCAAGCGCCCCTGATTTTCAGCGCCGGTGAGGCGCTTACGGTTCCTCCAGCCCATGCAGGCAGGATCGCAATCCCCGGAACGTTTCCGGGGATTTTCTTTTGCGTCATAGTTTCTCCAGCAACAGCGTCGTCCATTCCTTCTTGGTGATCCGCTGCCGGAGCACCATCGACTGGCGGGCATAGGCCGCGACGACCCGCGCCGCCTGCTCGTTGAGAATGCCTGAGAGAATGATCGTGGCGCTGCGCGCGGCGGCACGGCCGACGGCCGGCGCGAGTTGCTGCAGCGGGCCGGCGAGAATATTGGCGACGATGAGATCGTAGGGCGCGTTGCCGGCGATGACGCGGTTGTCGAGTCCCGTCGCTTCAACGACGGCGACCTGGCGGCCGACGCCGTTGTCGCGGGCGTTGCCGGCGGCCGTCTTCACCGCCACCGGATCGATGTCGCTGGCGAGAATGGGCGCGCGGAGCCGCTTGGCGAGGGCTATGGCGAGCACGCCGGTGCCGGTGCCGATATCGAGTGGTGCCTGCGGCTTGCCGCGCTTCAGCGTCCGATCGATGGCTTCGAGGCAGCCGGTGGTGGTCTCGTGGTGGCCGGTGCCAAAAGCCTCTGCGGCGTCGATCCGGATGCCGGTCAGGCCAGCGGGCACCGGCGCCGTCTCGTGGCTGCCATAAACGTAGAAGCCGCCAGCGACGACCGGGGCGAGGCCTTCCAGCGATTTTGCCACCCAGTTGATCTCAGGATCGATCGGCTCGACGGCGAATTCGACATTGCCGCCGAGCGTTACGCGCGCCAGTTCGGAAAACGAATCAAGGTCCGGTTCGGCGTCGCAGATCGCCTCGAACACCCATTCGCCGGTTGCCTCGTCCTCGTGTGCCGAGGCATTGAGGGCGAGATCGTCGCGTTCCATCACCGCATCGACCAGCGCATAGGCCTGATCCTTGGTGAGCGGCGCGGTGAGCTGGGACAGTGGCATGGTGTTTCCAGATTGGGGCAGGGCGGGTTGTTGCGCCTGGGGGGCAGCGAGTCAACCGGCGTGGCGATGGTTCGCGACAGGTGGCGCAGCGGGCGAGAGCGGGCTGAACCGGTTTCACAGATGTCCCGGTTCATTCCTGTGTGCTGGCGTGCGAGGGGAAGAAACCGCCCCGACCGCTGTCATACCGGCGGAGGCCGGTATCCATCCTGATGCCTCACCGCAACCGGTGACCTTGTGGCAAGGCCTCAGGATGGACCCCGGCCTGCGCCGGGGTGACACCGTGTTTTTGGCGTGCGTTGGCGGCAACCCACACCACCCTCATGGTGAGCTTGTCGAGCCATGGGCCCCCAGCACGAAACCTCGTGGTTCGACAGGCTCACCATGAGGTTTTGAGGATGAGGCGTAGCCCATCCCAACCACACTGTCATTCCCGCGTTCGCGGGAATGACGCGCGGTGAGTTGGGGGAAGGAGGGGCTAGGGGTGGCGCCCCGGCCGCCCCTCAGGCGGCGGGTCTCACCTTGAGCGCCGTCAAATCACCCCTTGCTCACGAAGCTGTCGAGCACTTTCTTCCTCCCGGCCTTTTCAAACTCGATAGAGAGCTTGTTGCCTTCGATCTGGTCGATGCGGCCATAGCCGAATTTGAGGTGGAAGACGCGTTCGCCGACGCTGTAGGCCGAGCCGCGGCCGTCGTCGGTGGAGCGGGCGACGAGATCGCCGTCGATGGTCATCGGACCGGGTGACTTACGATTGGCCTGCTGGGCGCGGGCGCGCTGCCAGCCGGGTGTTTCGTAAACGCTGTCGAAGGGGTCGCTGCTGTTGAAGCGGCTGGCGGTGCGGCCGCCATAGCCGTAGCCGCCATAGGAGGAGCCGGTGTCCTTCACCTCGACCGCGGCGGGGGGCAGCTCATCGAGGAAGCGGGAGGGGATTGCCGCCTGCCAGAGGCCGCGCATGCGCCGGTTCTGCGCCACGAACAGCCGCAGACGTTTTCTGGCCCGGGTGATGCCGACATAGGCGAGGCGCCGCTCTTCTTCGAGGCCAGCGCGCCCGCCCTCATCGAGCGTGCGCTGGCTCGGAAACAGGCCTTCCTCCCAGCCGGGGAGAAACACGGTGTTGAATTCGAGGCCCTTGGCGCCGTGCAGCGTCATGATGGAGATGGCATCGTCGGCCTCGCTGCTGTCGCGATCCATGACCAGCGCGATGTGTTCAAGGAAGGCGCCGAGCGTCTCGAACTCCTGCATGGAGTTGACCAGTTCCTTGAGGTTTTCGAGCCGGCCGGGGGAGTCGGCGGATTTGTCGGCCTGCCACATGGCGGTGTAGCCGGACTCGTCCAAAATCTGCTCGGCGAGCTCGTTGTGCGGGATGTTGCGGCTGCGCTCGGCCCAGTTGTCGAACTGGGCGACGAGGTCGCGCAGCGTGATTCGCTGCTTCGACTTCAACTCTTCGGTTTCGACCAGCATACGGGTCGCGGCAAGGAGCGGCACCTGATTGGCTCGCGCGGTATCGAAAAGCTGTTTCAGCGTCGAATCGCCGATGCCGCGCTTGGGGACGTTGATGATGCGCTCGAAGGCGAGGTCGTCGGCCTGCTGGATGGTGAGGCGGAGATAGGCCAGCGCGTCGCGGATTTCACGGCGCTCGTAGAACCGCGGGCCGCCGATGACGCGATAGTTGAGGCCGAGGGTGATGAAGCGCTCTTCGAACTCGCGCATCTGGAACGAGGCGCGGACGAGAATGGCCATCGAGTTCAGGTCTTCGCCCTGGCGCTGATACTGCTCGATCTCCTCGCCGATCTGGCGGGCTTCCTCCTCGGAATCCCAGACCGAAGTGACGCCGACAAGCTCGCCCTGTTCGCCGACATCGGTCTGCAGCGTCTTGCCGAGGCGGCTCTCGTTGTGGGCGATGAGGTGGGAGGCGGCCGAGAGAATGTTTGAGGTCGAGCGGTAGTTGCGTTCGAGCTTGATGATTTTCGCGCCAGGAAAATCCTTCTCGAAACGCAGGATGTTGTCGACCTCGGCGCCGCGCCAGCCGTAGATCGACTGGTCGTCGTCGCCGACGACGCAGACGTTGGCTTCGCTGGCGGGCTTGCCCTGTGCGAGCAGCCGCAGCCAGAGATACTGGGCGACATTGCTGTCCTGATACTCATCGACCAGCATGTAGCGGAAGCGGGTGTGGTATTCGGCCAGAACCTCGGGGTGCTCGCGGAAGATGCGGATGTTTTCGAGCAGCAGGTCGCCGAAATCGGCGGCGTTCAGCACCTTCAGGCGATCCTGATAGGCCTGATAGAGCTTCTGGCCGCGGCCGTTGGCGAACTGCGAGGATTCGGCCGCCGAAATGTCCTTGGGCAGCCAGCCGCGGTTCTTCCAGTTGTCCATCAGCCCGGCGAAGTGGCGGGCGGGCCACCGCTTCTCGTCGAGGTTCTCGACTTCGAGCAATTGCTTGATGAGACGGATCTGGTCGTCGGTATCGAGAATGGTGAAATCCGCCTTGAGGCCGACCAGTTCGGCGTGACGGCGCAGGATACGCGCGCCAATCGAGTGGAAGGTGCCGAGCCACGGCATGCCCTCGACGCCGGAGCCGACGAGCTTGCCGATGCGGTCCTTCATCTCGCGCGCCGCCTTGTTGGTGAAGGTGACCGCGAGGATTTCGGCGCCGCGCGCCTTGCGGGTGGCGATGATGTGGGCGATGCGGGTGGTGAGGACGCGGGTCTTGCCGGTGCCGGCGCCTGCCAGCACCAGCAGCGGGCCGTCGATGGTCAGCACCGCATCGCGCTGCTCGGGATTGAGGCCCGTCAGGTAGTCGGCATCGCGCCGGCCGAACTGGCCGGTGATCGCGCCTTCGCGGCGTTCCGCGATGCGTTGCGGTTCAGCAGCCATCGGAACGGATCGAATCTTGGTTTGTTCTCATTGAGTCCTATATAGGCGCGCGAGGCGGCGATGTACACGCAGGGGGGCCGTCGCAGGGGCCGAAAACGAGCCTCAATCTGCCGTGTAACGATGGTAAAGGCCGGATGACGCGATCCGCGCCTTTGCCTAGACTGACCAACGGACCAGAGAGATCACCGGCACGTGCTGAACCGTCTCTACATCGTCATCGGCATCATTGCCATTTTGATCCTCGCGGCGGCCTTCATCGTGCCGAGCCTGGTCCCGTGGGGCAATTATCGCGGCCGGATGGAGACGCTGGCGAGCCGGGCGCTGGGTGCCGATGTCCGGATCAACGGCGATATCCGCTTCTCGCTGCTGCCGGCACCGCACCTTGAGCTCAGCGATGTCGCCGTCGGGCCGGTGAAGCAGCCGATGATCTCCGTCAAATCGGCGGACGCGGACTTTTCGCTGATCGACTTTCTGCGCGACCGCTACACGATGACGCGCCTCGTGCTCGACCACCCGGTGCTGGATCTCAAGGTCGCAGCCGACGGAACGGTCGATACCGGCCTCCACCTGCCGAGCGCCGATAGACAGACCAATCTCTCCGCCGCCAATGCACGCATCGCCGTCGGCACGGTGAATGTGCTCGATGCTGCATCGGGGCGGGAATACGTACTCGACGGTATCGATGGCGACCTGGCGGTCAGCGCCCTCGGTGGACCGTTCGGTTTCACCGGCGGCGGCAGTGCCGGCGGTCAGCACTACAGCTTCCACGTGACGACATCGGCGCTCGACAGCAGCGGCAGGACGCAGCTTTCGCTATTTGCCCAGCCCGACGGCAACGCGTTTTCGGTCAATCTTCAGGGGCCGCTCGAAACGGCGGGGCCGCCGCATTTTTCCGGCGATTTGAGCTACCGCCAGTCGCCGGCGGGCGGCAAGGATGCGAATGGGGTGATCGGCGACCTGACCTTCACCAGCAAGGTCGACGCGACGCCGCAAAAGATTGCGCTCGGCGATTTCACCCTCATTCCCGATGAGAACAGGGCCGTGACGCGCCTCACCGGTTCGGCAGCGATCGATCTCGGCAAGTCGCCGAGCTTCACCGCATCGGTGTCGAGCGGCGTGCTGGCGATGTCGCCGCGCGACGCGACGGCCGAGCAGGGGCCGCAACCCTACGAACTGGTGCGAATGCTGAGCGAGCTGCCGGTCGTGCCGGTGCCGGACATAGCGGGCACGATTTCCGCCGATGTCTCGGAGCTCGATCTCAGGTCGCTCACGCTTTCCAACGTGAAGCTGGTCGCCTCCAGCGATACCAAGGAGTGGTCGATCAAGCAGTTTTCCGGGCAACTGCCGGGCAAGACAACGCTCAACCTTGCCGGCGATCTCGGTGCGCCGGATGGACGGCCGAGTTTTTCGGGGACGCTGTCGATCGATGCGGCACGGCTCGACACGCTGGCGACGCTGTGGCGTAAGCCCGCGGCGGACAACCCGCTGTTCAACATGCCGGGCTCGTTCCAGGCCAAGGTGGCGCTCCTCGGGCCCACCATGGCGCTCACCGACGGGCAGTTGATGCTCGATGGCACGGCGCATTCGCTGACGGCGCTGATCAATTTTGGCGGCCCGGAGCGGCGGATCGATCTCTCCGGGCAGTTCAAGGATTTGAGCCCGAGGGACAGCGCGGCGCTGCTCGCCCTCGTGCCGGACCTCGAACAGGACCCGAGCGTTGCGGCGACATTCCCGCAAGGGGCGGTATCGCTCACGGCGGACTCGGCGACGCTGTTCGGCCTAGCGGGCAAGGGCCTCGCGGTAGAAGGCAAATGGGGCCACGGCTCGGTCGAACTCAGCAAATTCGCGGCGGCCGATCTTGGCGGGGCGGGCCTCAACCTGTCGCTGGCCCTGAGCGGCACGATGGCCGAGCCGCGTGTCGCGGGCGATGGCACGATCACGCTCGGTACGCGGGGCGGACCGGCGCTCGACAAGGTGTTCGACCTGTTCGGAACGCCCGCGCCGGTGCGGACGCTGTTGGCCCGGTCGCTGCCGCTCGATCTCAAGGCGCATCTCGATGACCCCAAGGATGGCGGTGCTCAGGGCCTCTCGCTCTCCGGCAAGGCAGGCGCCGCCGATGTGACGCTGGTGGCGCAGCTCGATGGCGGGTTGTCGCATGCACTGGCGGCGCCGATATCGGCGAACCTCGACATGCAGTCGGGCAACGGCAAGGCGCTGACCAGCCAGTTCGGTCTCGGCGATATCAGCCTGTTGCCGGACAACGGCCTGACGAAGCTGAGCGCCAGCGTCGAAGGGTCGCCAACCGGCACGATGAAGGCCAGCCTCGCGGTCGATGGCGGCGGCGATTCGATCGGCTTCGATGGCAATATCACCCCCGGCGATCTTTCGGCGGTCAGCGGCAGCGGCAAGCTCACGCTGGCGCTGTCCGATACATCGGTGCTGGCCGACGATGTCGGGATCGCGGGCCTCAACACGCCAGAGGTCAAAGGTCAGGCCGATCTCCGTTTCGAGGCCGGCAGATCCATCGCGCTGGACAACATCGCCGCCACTTCGAGCGCCTCGGGTTTTAGCGGGAGCCTGGCGCTCAACGAGGACGCCAAGGGCGCTGTCGTGTCTGGGGCGCTGAACCTCGACAAGGTCGACGTGGCGGCGCTGGTCGCGGCAGCGGGCGGGCCGACCGCGCTGATGACTTCGTCCGGCAAGGTCTGGCCGGACGGCCCGATCGCGGCGGGTGATGCGCCGCGTACGACCACCGGCAGCATCGCGATCAAGGCGCCAACGCTCACCCTCGGCGGGCAGCCTTTCGTCACCGATGCCGGTTTCAATTTCGACTGGAACGCCGCGCATGTTGGCGTGCGCGACTTCAACGGCAAGCTCGGCGGCGGCACGCTGGCGTTCGGCGTCGACATTTGCTGCGCGGGGCAGATTGCGGAGAAACAGATCACCGGCAGTGCCTCGCTCAAGGGCGTGTCGGCAAGCGCGTTGTTGCCGGCGGCCGCGGCTTCCACTCTGTCGGGCACGGTGGATGGCAGCGGGCGCTTCAACGGGACTGGCGACAGCCTCGATGCAGTGCTCGGCGACCTCAGTGGCGATGGCAGTTTTTCGCTGACCGATCTCGAGGTGCAAAAATTCGATCCCGACGTCTTTGCCTCGATCGCCGGCATCTCCGACATCGTCGATCTCGATGCCAACGATCTGACGGCTAAAGTCGCGGCGGGGCTCGATCAGGGGGCGTTCGGCGTGCCCCAGATCAGTGGCGGGCTCCTCATCGCGGGCGGCGTGGTTCGTGCCTCCAACCTTGCCGCGGCGACGCCTGCCGCACGGCTGTTCGGCGGAGTGACGCTAAAGCTGTCCGACCTGTCGCTTGGGGGCGGGTTTTCGCTGACGCCGATCGGTACGCTCGACAAGGCGGGAATCGTCAGCGAAACGACCGCGAAGGTCACCGCCAATCTCTCGGGGACGCTCGATGCTCCGGCGCGGACGCTCGACATCGCCAGCATGGTCGACGCGATCAAGGTCAAGGCGCTGGAAGTCGAGGTGGCGCGGCTTGAAGCGCTGAAGGTCGCCGACGATGCGCGCGCCAAGGCTGCAGCGGCGGCGAACAAGGAAGCGACCGAGGACGCCGCCGCCAAGCAACTGGCTGACCAGCAAGCGGCACAGGCTGCTGCCGATGCCGCGGCCAGGCAGGCAGCAGCCGATGAGGCGGCGCAGAAGGCCGCCGATGCCGCGGCAAGGTAGGCGGCAGCCGAGGAAACCGCTAAGAATGCGGCGGCCAAAAAGGCCGCGCAGGAGGCGGCCGCCAAAGCAACGCCGCCGCCGCTAGACCTGCAGCTGCCGCAGGCGCCGTTCTTCTGACGGCTGCGTGGCGGTCTTCGGTCGTCGACCGGACTGCCGCCCGTCGTTCGTCCGACGACTCTGCTTGCAAATGCAGCGGTGTTCTTTCAAGGCGGTGTTAGATCTGCATTCGCTGCGAGAGCGCGAGAACATGTCCAACGCAGTCCTCCAGAGGACGCTGCGACGTATCCAAAATCTCGCAACCCTTGTCGCGCGCATCCTGCCTGAGAAAGACTGCCCAGTTCCGCATATCAGGGTTGGCAAGTTCTGGCTGTCCCCTGGCCGCCAACCGCTGGGACCTCGTCTCGTTGTCGCAATCGATCAAGATCGGATGGTATGGGCAGGGATAAGCAGCCGCTGCCCCTTCTGCCAGAAATGAAAGTCTGGTCTGGCCTTCGAAAATGACTTTTCGGCCGGCCCGATTGACCGGTGCGAGGGCAGCCATCCACTCTACCGTCTTGGCGCGCTGCCAATTCTCCCCGGAGCCGTAGTCCGCGATCATCTGGTCCGGCGAGGGAACGCCGATGTTGTCAAAGTAAAAGACGTCGAGGTCGGGTCGACCACGGCCGGCGACCGCCCGCGCGATCGTCGTTTTACCTGAGCCTGACGCGCCAATGAGGATGATTAGGGACATACTTCAATCAGTCTTGCCCGCGTTGGCCTGATACCAGCGCAGTACCGCCAGCCTGAGGGCTGACGACAGGTTGGGGGTGTCGCGGCCTTCATCGATTTCGCGGATCAGCGCTGCCATCGGCAGGTGCCGCTCGGCGGCGATGCCCTCAAGGCCGGCCCAGAACTCGGGCTCGAGCGCTATGCTGGTGCGGTGGCCGGCGATCGAGAGCGAGCGCTTCTGCACGGCAGACCTCCATCAGGCAGCCATCGCGGCTGCCCAGCCCGATCAGGGCTTTTTACGGAAGCTATCGAGGCTAACGACTTTTTCGCCGGTCGGCTCGGCGGCAGCCGTCGCCGCCGGATGTGCCTCCGGCTCGGCTTTGCCAGGCGCCGCCGCTGCTTCCGGCTCGGCCGTAACGGCGGGTGCCGTCGCCGGATCGAACTGGCATCCGAACTGCACCGACGGATCGAAAAAACCCTTGATGGCCGAGAACGGGATCACCAGTGTTTCCGGGTGGCCATCGAACGACAGCCCGACCTCGAACGTGGCGTCGTGGACTTTAAGATCCCAATACTGGTTTTGCAGCACGATCGTCATTTCCTGGTCATATTGCTCGAGCAGCCGCTGCGAGATGCGCACGCCGGGGGCACGGGTGACGAAGGAAATGAAGAAGTGATGCTCGCCCGGCAGGCCGGTCTTGGCGACTTCCGCAATGACCTTGCGCACGACACCGCGCATCGCCTCCTGCACCAGAATGTCGTAGCGGATGTGATCTTCGGGCATGCCAGGGTCCAGTGAGAATCCAACCCAGCCATTTCACTCCAAGAGCGGGGCCGGTTTCAAGCGCTGAGTGAAGGCTGAGCCGTTTCATCTCGTCGCGGCCGGAGTCAACGTCTCGATGGGTCAGAAGGAAGGTGCAGGCTTCTGTTGCCAGGTGCCTGCGGACCCCGCCTCCTACCTGCAACAGCAGGAGGGCTTAATTACCGGACTCGCACCGCTTACGCGGCGAGAGCGACCGGAGCATAGTTGTCATTCGCAACTATAGGTTTGACCCGATAACGGCGGTATCATGCCGAGCGAAAACACACCCTTTACGCCCTCGTCGATCCTGTTTCGCCCCCAGTGGCTCCTCCCGCGCTGGAGAGGAGATGGTGGAGGCGCCGGGTACTGCCCCCGGGTCCGATGGGTTTATTACGATAGCCATTTATCGCCATAGCCGTTGCCGGCAGGGCTTATATAGGCGGTCGGGCACCGGGATGCAAACGGCGGCCGTGACATTGAGTGCCCGATACACTAAGTAAGGAGTGAGAAAAATAACTCCTTACTTCGGAGGGCAAAGATGCCTGCGACAGTAACAGCTAAAGGCCAGATCACTATTCCCAAGGCGGTGCGCGAGGCGCTGGGTGTTAAGCCCGGGAGCAAGGTGGACTTCAAGCGAAACGCCAGCGGTGGCATCGAGATCGTCAAAGAAGGGCCGAAGCCCAAGAGCCGGTTCGAGAAATATCTTGGGCACGCGCCGACAACGATGACCACGGACGAGATCATGGCCTTGACGCGCGGTGAAGATTGACCGTTTTCGTGGACGCGAATGTGCTGCTGGATGTCGTCACTATCGATCGACACTGGTCGGAGTGGTCGGTCAAGCAACTCGACCGACTTTCAGTCAGCGATGTTCTTGCCATAAACGACGTTGTCTACGCCGAGATTTCCGTCGGTTACGATGCGGTCGAGCAAGTAGACGAATTAATCGCCGGAATGAAGCTGCAGATATTGCCGATTTCCCGTCCGGCACTTTTCCTCGCCGCCAAGGTCCACGAGCGCTACCGGAAGGCCGGCGGATCAAGGCCCGGCGTTCTGCCAGACTTTTTCATTGGAGCGCAGGCATTGGTCGCAGGTGCCCCGCTCCTCACCCGAGACGTTCGCCGTTATCGCACCTATTTCCCACAGCTTGAGTTGATCGCTCCCTGAGCCGGGCGGAATCGGCTACACTGGCTGCCATGCGCCAATATCTGCAGTTGCTCGACGACGTTTTGACCAATGGGGCCGACCGCTCCGACCGGACCGGCACTGGTACGCGGTCGCTGTTCGGCTATCAGCTTCGCTTCGATCTTTCGCAGGGTTTTCCGCTGCTGACGACCAAGAAGCTCCACGTCAAATCGATCATCTATGAGCTGCTGTGGTTCCTGCGCGGCGACACCAATGTGCGCTACCTGCAGGAGCACGGGGTAAAAATCTGGGACGAGTGGGCCGACGCCAATGGTGATCTTGGGCCGGTCTATGGTTCGCAGTGGCGAAGCTGGCCGGACGGGAAGGGCGGCGCCATCGACCAGATCGCTGACGTGGTGCGCTCGATCCGCACCAAGCCGCATTCGCGCCGGCATATCGTCAGCGCCTGGAACCCGGCGGAAGTCGACGAGATGGCGCTGCCGCCGTGTCACTGCCTGTTCCAGTTTTACGTGGCCGATGGCAAGCTGAGCTGTCAGCTCTACCAGCGCTCGGCCGACGTGTTTTTGGGCGTGCCGTTCAACATCGCCTCTTACGCGCTGCTGACGGCGATGATGGCGCAGGTGACGGGGCTGAAGCCGGGCGAATTCATCCACAGTTTTGGGGACGTACACCTTTACTCAAACCATTTCGAACAGGCCCGGCTACAGCTCACGCGCGACACGCGGCCATTGCCGCAACTGACGCTCAATCCGGACAAGCGCGACATTTTCGGTTTCGAGTTCGAAGATTTTGCCATCACCGGCTACGACCCGCACCCGACGATCAAGGCCGAGATCGCCGTATGAGAGTCTTGCCGGCATTGCTTGGCCTGCTGGCGGCCGGGATTGCCTCTAATGCGCTGGCCAATGACAGCATGGCGACCATCTTCGAAATGAGCGCCACGGACTTTTCGCCACCGCAGGATCATGAGCTCGAAATCCTGCTGCTCAACGCGCGCGGAAGCGACGAGAATTGACCCTTTCCATTCGCTCTGCCAAGCCCGCCGATGCAGGCTTGATCGTCAGGTTTATCATGGACCTGGCGGTCTATGAGAAGCTGGCGCATGAGGCGAAGGCGACCGAGGCCGACATTGCGCGCGATTTGTTCGGAGGTTCTCCCAAGGCATTCTGCGACATCGCCGAATGGGATGGCGAGCCAGTCGGCTTTGCGCTCTGGTTCTACACCTATTCGACCTTTCTCGGGCGGCCCGGCATCTGGCTTGAGGATTTGTTCGTTGCGCCGGCTGCAAGGGGCAGGGGCGCGGGCAAGGCGCTGCTCAAGCACCTCGCTGCGCGATGCGTGGTGGAGGGGTTGGGGCGGCTCGAATGGGCGGTGCTCGACTGGAACCAGCCCTCGATCGATTTTTACAAATCGCAGGGCGCGGTGATGATGGAAGAGTGGGAGCGCTGCCGCGTCGAGGGTGATGCGCTCAATCGGCTGGGTTCGAAATGAGCGTTCTGGTCGCGATGATTGCCGGCGTTGCCGAAAACAATGTCATCGGCGTCGATGGCAAAATTCCGTGGCGAGTCCGGTCGGATATGGCGTTTTTCAAGCGCACCACGATGGGCAAACCGATCATCATGGGGCGCAAGCAATATGAGACGGTCGGCCGGCCGCTACCGGGGCGCACCAATATCGTCGTGAGCCGCCAGGCCGGCTACCAGCCGGACGGCGTCATCGTCATCAATGATCTCACGGCGGCGATCGAGCACGGCAGGACGATCGCGGAGGCGGACGGCGTCGATGAGGTCATGATCATCGGCGGCGGTGAAATCTATGCGCAGGCGATGCCTCGGGCCCAGCGGCTCTATATCAGCCACATTGCGCTGGCGCCTCCGGGCGATGTGGTTTTTCCTGCCATCGATCCGGCTCGGTGGCGGGTGGCCGAACGGCCGGCCATCGAGCCTTCGCCGAAAGACGAGGCGCCGTTCCATATCGACATCTATGAGCGCAAGTAGCCGCGTGTGGCTTTTCGGGCGTGAGGCCTGCATTGATCGGCCCCGGATGCCCGCCTATATAGGGCGAACTTTATTGGCGACCGAAAGGTGAGGAATGCCCTGGGACAACAATACGGGTGGCGGCGGCCGCAACAATAATGGCGGGCCGTGGGGACAGCCGCCCGGGGGTTCCGGGGGACCGAGGAAGAGCGGCGGCACGCCAAGCCTTGAGGAATTGCTGAATCGCGGCCGCGAACGCTTCGGCGGCAGCGGGGGTCCTATACCCGGTGGCCGTTGGGCCATTCTTGGTGTTGTCGTGGTGCTCGCGGCATTCTGGCTGCTTGAGTGCGTTTATACGATTGCGCCGCAGGAAGTGGGCGTCGAACTGTTCCTTGGCCAACCGCAGCCGCAACTCAGCCAGCAGGGGTTGCACTTCCTGTTCTGGCCGCTGGAGCGGGTCGAACGGGTGGTGATAACGCAGAACCAGACCGAGATCGGCTCGGTGACCGCCGGCGCGACGCGGCGCGACAATGAAGGCCTGATGCTGACCGCCGACCAGAACATCGTCGATGCGAAGTTCTCGGTGTTCTGGACCGTCGTCGATCCCACCAAATATCTGTTCAATGTGCGCGATCCCGAAGACGTGGTTCGTGGCGCCGCCGAGAGTGCAATGCGCGAGATTGTCGGGCGCCGCCCCGCACAGGACGTTTTCCGCGATGCCCGCGCCCAGATTCAGCTCGAAGTCCAGAAGATCACGCAGGGCGTCCTCGACAACTACGGCGCCGGTGTCCGCATCGACCAGATCGCCATCGAAAACGTTGCGCCGCCCGCTGAAGTCGCGGATGCGTTCGATGAAGTGCAGCGCGCCGAGCAGGATGAAGACCGCTTCCAGGAAGAGGCCCGCGGCGACGCCAATACCGTGCTCGGCCAGGCACGCGGTCAGGCCGCGCAAATCCGCGAAGGCGCCGCCGCCTACAAGGATCAGGTGGTCAAGCAGGCGGACGGCGAGGCGGCCCGCTTCACCTCGATCTATCAGCAATACATGAAGGCGCCCGAAGTGACGCGCCGCCGGCTCTATCTTGAGACGATGGAGCAGGTGCTCGGCGGCGCCAACAAGGTGGTTGTCGACAAGTCGGCGAGCGGCAGCGGCGTCGTGCCTTACCTGCCTTTGCCGCAACTCGCGCCAAAGGCGGCCGGCGGGGCGAGCCCGTCGCTCGACGTCGCGCCGAGCACGCCCGCGCCAGCGCCGGGTACGACGTCTGACGCCGCGCCGGCCCCCGCTGCCGCCGCAACTTCGACAACGGGGAACTGAGCCATGAACCGACTCATTGCCGCCGGCGTCGTCGTCGTCATCGCCCTCTATCTGCTGTTCTCCTCGCTCTATGTGGTCAATCCGCGCGAGCAGGCGATCGTCACGCGCTTTGGCCAGATCACCAGCGTGAAGACTGACCCCGGCCTCTACTTCAAGCTGCCGACATCGCTGGTCGACGACGTGCAGATCGTCGACAACCGCCTGTTGCGCTACGACCTCGACAACATGACGCTGCAGGTCAGCGACGGTAAGCAGTATGTGGTGGATGCCTTCGTGGTCTATCGCATCGACGATGCCCGCAAGTTCCGCGAACGTGCCCTGGGGCAGCTCGATACCATCGAGGATCGGCTCCACGCCCGGTTCGACGCCGCCCTGCGTCAGGTTTATGGCCTGCGCGGCTTTGCAGATGCGCTTTCGGCGGAGCGGCTGGCGATGATGAATCAGGCGCGCGACCTGATCAAGCCGGACATGGCCGAACTCGGTGCCGACGTGGTCGATGTCCGCATCCTGAGGACCGATCTCACCGAGCAGGTCTCGGCGCAGACCTATGACCGCATGAAGGCCGAACGCCTCGCCCAGGCGGCGTTGCTCAGGGCCAATGGTCAGCAGGCGGCGCAGAGCATCCGGGCGATCGCCAACCGGCAATCGATCGAAATCGTTGCCGACGCGACGCGAGACTCGGAAGTCCTGCGCGGGCAGGGCGACGCGACGCGCAGCGAAATCTACGCGAATGCCTACAATATCGATCCGGGATTCTATGAGTTCTACCGCTCGATGCAGGCGTATCGGACCGGGCTCAGTAGCTCCGGCACGACGATGGTCCTGTCGCCGGATTCGGAGTTCTTCCGCTACTTCGGCGACAGCGGCAAGGCGATCATCCCACCAGGCGCGGCGGCGCAGATTCAGGCGCAGCCGACAGTTGTCGCACCGGTGCCCGACGTTATCCCGCCTGCCGACACCAATGCGCCGGCGGCCGATACGCCGACGGATGAGTCGAACGGCGCCACACCGGTGCCGACAAAGCCCGCGCCCACGACACCTGCGCCCACGAGTCCGGCTCCTGCTGCCAGCCCGGCGCCGGCGACTGCTCCCGCGACGACTCCGGCGCCGGCCAATTGAGCGACTTTCTTGCGGCATTGGCGTTGGCCGTCTTCATCGAAGGACTCGTCTATGCCGCATTTCCGGAGCAGATGAAGAAGTGGCTGGCGGCGCTCAATGCGCAGCCGGTCGCCAGGATACGCGGCGGCGCGCTGGCTTGCGCCGCGGCGGGGCTGGTTCTGCTGTTTTTGGTGCGCAGCTAATCGGGTTTAGCCGCCGACGGGGAATGGACGATGCGGTTGCGGGCGCTGGTTGCCGTTGTTGCGACGGGTTTTCTCATGGGAATCGTGCCGCCGGTATTTGCCGAAGTTCCCCTCGGCCCGCAAGGGCCGCAGTCCGTAGCGGGGTTGGCGAAGCGGCTGTCGCCCGCGGTGGTCAATATCAGTTCGAGCCACCATGGCGCCAGCGGCCACGCCGTGCCGCGCCCGCAGGCGCCAAATGGATCCGGAAACGGCGTCGATCAGGGTTTTGATGACGGCAGTTCGGGCGGGGATCAGGGGGCAGCGGCCGAGGACTCGGAAAGCCTGGGGTCCGGCTTCATCGTCAGCGCCGATGGGCTGGTGGTCACCAACAATCACGTGATCGAAGGCTCCGACCAGATTCAGGTCTTTTTGGCGGATGGCAGCCACTGGCCGGCGACGATCGTTGGCACGGACACGCAGACCGACATCGCCGTGCTCAGGATCGATGCCAGACACAAGCTGCCCTTTGTCGAGTTCGATGACAGCGACACGGCGGAAGTCGGTGACTGGGTGATGGCCATCGGCAACCCGTTCGGCCTCGGCGGCACGGTCACGCTCGGCATCGTTTCGGCGCGCAATCGCGACATCCAGTCGGGGCCCTACGACAGCTATATCCAGACCGATGCCTCGATAAACCAGGGTAATTCCGGCGGCCCGCTCTTCGACATGAATGGCAAGGTGGTGGGCATCAACACGGCGATTGTCGCCGAGGGCGGGGCGTCCCTAGGCATCGGCTTCGCGATTCCCGGCAATCTTGCCAAGCCGGTGGTCGATCAGCTTGTCCAGTACGGCGAGACGCGCCGCGGCTGGCTTGGCGTCGGTATCCAGGATGTGACCGACGACATTGCGGCAAGCCTCGGCCGCACGGACACGCATGGGGCGATGGTCACCGACGTAACCAAGACCGGCCCCGCCGACGGCGTCCTCGACGAAGGCGACATCATCCTCGATTTCGACGGCAAGGAGGTCGACACCATGCACGACCTGCCGCGCCTCGTGGCGGAGACCGCGGTCGGCAAGCTGGTGCCCGTTAAAGTGCTGCGGGACGGGAGCGAACTGGTGCTTGCCGTTACGCTTGGCCGGCTGAAGGACAGTGACGGGAAGGTCGTGAAATCGAGCCAGAACAGCGTCACGCCGAAGGCGCCACTCCATAGCGCTGCTACGCTTGCCGAGTTGCTCGGCTTCGAACTGGCGCCGATCGATGCCGCGAAGCGCAAGGCTTACGCGCTGCCGGATTCGGCCGAGGGTCTCGTCATCACTTCGGTGAAGGCGGGGAGCGACGCCGATACGAGCGGCCTGACGCCCGGGCTGGTTATCGCGGCGGTCAACGGGCAGGGCGTTGCCAAAACGGCCGACGTTCAGGCCATCGTCGATGCGGCGCGCAAAGCGGGGCGGACGGCCGTGTTGTTGCGGGTCGTCGATCCCGCCGGGGCAGGGCGGTTCATCGGGGTCAAGCTTACCGACTAACGGGGATTGCCGATCCGATAGAGGACGTGCGGGCGCAGCGGACTGCCGAGCATGACGCGGGGATGTTCGAAGTCGTCAGCAGGATCGCGGCGCATGCCGATCTTTTCCATCACGCGCTGGCTCGGCAGATTGACGGCGGCGGTGAAGGCGACGACCTCGTCGAGGTCGAGCGTGTTCCGTGCGTAGTCGAGCCAGGCGAGGGCGCCTTCCGATGCAAGCCCCTGGCCCCAGACCGCCTTGTCGAGCTGCCAGCCGATTTCGACGCGCGGGTTACCGCGCATAGCGGCGCGCGTATCGTCCGGAATGACGCCGATGCCGATCAGGCCGATCAGCGCGCCGGTCGCCTTGAGCTCGGCGGCCTGCAAATGAAAGCCGTTGGCTGCGGCCTTGGCGATTGAAGCATCGATTTGCGCGCCGGTTTCTTCGGGTGTCGCGACGCTAGGGTAGAAGCGCCGGACATCAGCGTCGCCGAGGATTTTTGCCAGCGGCGCGCGGTCGCGGTTTTCCCACGGGCGGAGGATGAGGCGGGTGGTTTCAAGCGTCGTCACCGGACGATCTCTTCGTCCGAATAGCCTTGCAGGTAGAGCAGGGCGGTGAGGTCGCCATGGTCGATGCGGGCGGCAGCCGCCGCGGCCACTGCCGGTTTGGCGTGGAAGGCGACGCCGAGGCCCGAGGCGCGGATCATGTCGAGATCGTTGGCGCCATCACCCACGGCCAATGTCTCATCGAGGGCAATGTTGCGTTCAACAGCGAGCGTTTGCAGCCGCTTAAGCTTGATCGACTTGTCGACAATGGGTGACGCGACTGTCCCGGTCAGCACGTCGCCGTCGAATTCGAGCGTGTTGGCAGTTGCCTCGTCAAAGCCGATGCGCTTGGCAAAAAAGTCGGCGAAGAACGTGAAACCGCCCGAGATCAGCGCGGTATAGGCGCCATAGGCCTTCATGGTCTGGACCAGTGCGCGGCCGCCGGGCGTTTGGGTAATCTTCTCGCGGCGCACTTCCTCGATTTTCTTGCGGTCGAGACCCTTGAGCAGGGCGACGCGGGTTTTCAGCGCTGCTTCGAAATCGAGTTCGCCACGCATCGCCCGATCGGTGATTGCCGCGATTTCGGCCTTGATGCCGACCGCGTCAGCCAGTTCGTCGATGCATTCCTGCTGGATCATGGTGGAATCCATATCGGCGATCAGCAGTTTTTTGCGCCGCTTTGCGGTTGGGACCAGTGCGATATCCACCGGGGCGTTGCCAAGCGTTGCGCGGGCTATAACGACGGGCTCCGCGGCGCGCGGCTCGATGATCTCGGCCGCGACGCCGTGAGTGAGCCAGTTCAACTCGCCACCGATCTCTCGATGGATCGCCGCGGCGAGCTTTACGTCGAACATCGGCTCGACGGGATTGGCGATCAGGCAAAGAACCGACATGGTGGGCCAATCTTTGGGAGGGGCAGTTGGCCGGGGCCAAGCGAGCGGTGTTGATAGCGGGTCCGACTGCCAGCGGCAAGTCGGCGCTGGCGCTTGCAACGGCGCGCGAAATCGGCGGCCTCGTGGTCAACGCCGACGCCATGCAGGTCTATGATGTGCTGCGCGTCGTGACGGCGCGGCCATCGGCCGCCGAAATGGCGGAGGTGCCGCACCTTCTTTACGGCGTCGTCGATCCCGCCACGCGATTTTCGACCGGCGCCTGGCTCGCCGCCGCCGCCCGCACGATCGCCGAAAGCGAAGGCCGGCCGCTGATTTTCACCGGCGGCACGGGGCTTTACTTCGATGCACTGGAGCGGGGTTTTGCCGAAGTGCCGCCGGTGCCGGCCGATATTGTCGCGCGGGTGGAGGCCGAGCTTGAGGGGCTGGATGCGGAGGGGCGCGGTAAACTGCTCAAGGCGCGCGACCCGGAGATGGCGGCACGGCTCCGGGCGCCCGACCCGCAGCGGGTGACGCGGGCGCTGGCCGTACTGGCGGCCACCGGCCAATCGCTGGCGCGGTTCCAGGATCGGACGCAACAGGGCCTGCTCGATGGCGCGTCGGTCGAGCGGATCGTGCTCGATCCCGATCGCGATGTGCTCAGGGCGCGCATCGCCGCGCGGTTTGGCCGCATGTTCGATGATGGCGCGGTCGAGGAGGTCCGGGCCCTCCTGGCGCTGCGGCTCGATCCGAGCCTGCCGGCGATGAAAGCCATCGGCGTCCGGGAGGTCGGCGGCTGGCTCGCGGGCGAAATCGGGCGGGAAGATGCCATCGAACGGGCCGTGATCGCGACGCGCCAATATGCCAAGCGGCAGCGCACCTGGTTCCGTAACCGCATGTCCGGCTGGCGCTTTCTCGACCCGGCTGCTACAAAGTGAGCGCACTTCTGGGCTGTTGTATTGTTGCCACAGTGGCAGAAACAGAGTGCGGCGGCTGGCGAGTTGCGGAACTTTCCGAGCAACCCGGCATTTAAGTGCCCATAAGTCAAACTGGAGGGACTCCATGAAGAAGGTTCTTATCATCCTCGCCGCAGCGCTCGCGCTGTCGGCCTGTTCGACCACCGAGCAGGGCGCCGGTGTCGGCGCCGTGACAGGTGGCCTGATCGGCGCGGCAACGACCGGCAATGTGGTCGGCGCAGTCGTAGGCGCTGGTGTTGGCGCCGCCGCAGGCGCGGTTATCGGCCATGTGGTCGGGGAGGATGGCTATTGCTGGTACGGTCCGGACCGTCACCATCGTCACCGCTGGAAGGACTACTGCCCCGGCGGGTACTGATACCCGGCTGGAGCATTAGTTCTACTGAATTGTTCGGCCCGCGGGTTCGCCCGTGGGCCGAATTTTTGGCGGCTGCCGTACCACCGCGATTTGCCCCCCGTTCGCCGGTTGTCCATGCTAAGGTTGGCTTCAGGGGCCTCTCGCGCCCACCGTGGCTGACGTTTTCGGATGTCGCCGGAACCCTCGATGGAGGATTTTTCCTTGGAGCCGATCAAGAGCATCGCCGTGCCGGCCACTCGCCGGCGTACCACCGGCAAGCCGCGCCGCGCGGGTCATCCCGAGGCGCCCGCCGACAGCCGCGTCAGCGGCATGGTCGGGGCGCCGCGCCGCGTCGCGGGTCCGGCCGCGCCGGCGCGCGAGCACCGCTACCAGATCGGCCAGCGGCTTTCGCTGAGCGGGGGCGGCAATCGCTGGGCCCGCGTGCAGGCGGTGTGCAGCGTCGTTGCGCTGCTGCCGCATGAGGGTGGGCCATTCCTCTATCGGGTGCGCAGCGAGGTCGAAAACTACGAGCGCATCGTCGCCGAGATCGACCTGACACCGGTGGGCTGAGCGTTTTTTTCGGCCGCATCTTGCGTATCGGCGGATGTTCATCCATATTCGCCGTACGTTTCGCAATTGTCTTGCGCTATCTGAAAAAGGCCGGCTGAGCCGCCCCCTTTGGCTATCTCTTGATGCCACCGGAACGTTTAGACCCGCCGGGCATGTCGCCCGACGACCACCTACGTTCTGTCGCGCGGTTAGGGCCCCGTGCGGAACGCAATCAAAAGGTACTCTCATGGCCATCAATGGCACCGTTAAATTCTTCAACACCACCAAGGGTTTTGGCTTCATTCAGCCCGACGACGGGCAGAAGGACGCCTTCGTCCACGTGACCGCTCTTGAGCGCGCCGGCATCCCCTCGCTCGTCGAAGGCCAGAAGGTCTCGTACGATCTCGAGAAGGGCCGCGACGGCAAGGTTTCGGCGACGAACCTGTCGCTGCGCTAAGCTTTCCGCCCGGCAACGGGCTGGCAAAGACGAGATGAAAGAGGCCCCGAGAGGGGCCTTTTTTGTTGCCGCCATTTTGAGGCACGGCAACTCCTTAAACTTCGATCGAATTGTGCAAGCGAAAAGCGAGGGGGTAAGCGTATCAGGTTCCCGGGCTTGGTTGATTTGTTGGGTTCGGGGGATTTCGTTGCGCTCCTATTTCGATGCGCTGCTGCGCTATTTCGAGTTTTCGGGCCGTTCGAGCCGCGGGCAGTACTGGTTGTTCCAGTTGTGCTACGTGCTGCTGCAGGCCGGCTCGTTCTATGCCGATTACCGGCTCAACGGGCGTTTCCCCGATCGCCACAATCCGGGGTTGTTCTCCACCTTCGTCATCTTTTTCCACCTCGTGCCCCAGATTACCGTGACGGTGCGGCGCCTCCACGACATTGGCAAATCCGGCTGGTGGTATCTCCTGCTGTTCGTGCCGCTCGCCGGGCTGCTGGTGTTCGTCTGGACGTTCTACGGCTCGGAGGATGGCGCCAAGGACTATGGTGATGACCCGCGCAACGGCCCCTCCCGCCCGTCGCCCGCGCCGGCCTCGTATCGCGGCGTCCGCACGGGCAATGTGCAGCCGCGGCTGGCCATGCGCGCCGAAGGCCAGTCGATCTCGACGCAGCGCTTCATCTGACCGCGCTGACGCGCCCCCTCGACTCCTCCCGGTGTCGTTCCCGCAGGCCTGTTGGACGATGCGTCACGTCCTTCCCCGGTGTCATTCCCGCGCACGCGGGAATCCATCTGCGGTGACTCGCCGGATGGGTGCAGCCTGTGGGCCGGAACTGGATTCCCGCGTGCGCGGGAATGACGGCGGGTTTTGGGCGGTGTTCAGCAACCCCCACCACCCTCATGGTGAGCTTGTCGAACCATGGGCCACAGGCACGAAACCTCGTGGTTCGACAAGCTCACCATGAGGTTTTGAGGATGTGGCACAACCCGCATTCAACCACCATGTCATTCCCACGTGCGCGGGAATGACGCCGTGGATGGGCGCGGGTTGGCGGTCCCATCACCGCCGGCGAGGAAACGGAGATTCCCGCTTTCGCAGGAATGACTC
>Ga0134128_10002109_pt1 | contig 24860 bp, 18 predicted proteins | sample KB31754_FD_96462 | JGI IMG/M metagenome (GOLD analysis project Ga0134128, IMG submission 96462) | Terrestrial soil microbial communities with excess Nitrogen fertilizer from Kellogg Biological Station, Michigan, USA - KB3-175-4 | ecosystem: Environmental > Terrestrial > Soil > Unclassified ...
CGGAGATTGCCGAGGGCGACCATGTCCTCCTTCGTACCGAAGTTGAGACATCCCGTCGGACACGCGTTGATGCACGCCGGCTCCAGCCCGACTTCGACGCGGTCGACGCAGAGCGTGCACTTGGCCATCTTCCCGGTCTTGGCGTGGAACTTCGGCACCTCGAACGGGCATCCGGTCGCGCAGTAGCCGCAGCCGATGCACGCCTCCGGGTTCACGTCGACGATGCCGTTCGCGTACTGCACGATCGCGCCGGGCGCGGGGCACGCGGCCAGGCACCCCGGCTCCGCGCAGTGCATGCACTGGTCTTTGCGCATGAGCCAGGCCAGGCCGTCGGCCGTGTCCTGCTCGCGGAACTTGATGAGGTTCCAGAACTCCGCGTCGAGCGCGGGCAGCGTTTGATACGAGCCGTCCTGCGACGTCGGCACGCGTTTGAGGTCGTTCCATTCCTGGCAGGCGGCCTCGCACGCTTTGCAACCGATGCAGGTGGACGTGTCGATGTACTTCGAGACCGTGGGCAGCGTCCGGATGCCGGTCGTCGTTCCCCACATTGACGCCGAGGAGGATTTGATTTCGAGCGTTTGCGCAACCATCTCTCGCCTCCTCCTATGCCTTGTCCAGAGTGACAAGGAAAGCCTTGTACTCCGGCGTCCATGTGTTGGGGTCACCCGACGACGACGTCAGGAAATTCGCCAGCGGCCCGGTGTGATCGGGCGCGGCGGCGTAGCCCCAGTGAATCGGGAATCCGATCTGCCAGACGCGCTTGCCGTCGGCGTTCATGACCGGCATGCGCTTCGTGACCATCGCGGTCCCTTCGATCGAGCCGCGCGCCGAGGTGACCTTCACCTTCGATCCGTTGGCGATGCCCTTCTCGTTGGCGAGGGCCTCGGGGATCTCGACGAAGAAGCCCGGCTGCAGCTCGTTGAGCACGCCCGCCTGCTGGTGCTTGGTCCAGTAGTGGAAGTGCTCGGTGAGGCGATAGGTCGTGCAGACGATCGGGAACTTCTCCTTGGTGCCGAGAGCGTCTTTGTCCGAGGAGAGCTTGAGCGCGGTCGGACTCGACGTCACCTTCGGATGGAGCGGATTGTCGATCGGCGCTTCGACCGCTTCGTAGTGCTCGGGGAACGGGCCGTCGTTGAGCGTCGGCGCGAACAGCCGTCCAACGCCCTCGGGCAGCATGATGAATGCGCCGAATGTCCCCGGCGGCGCGTCGGGCTTCATGTCCGGCACGTCGCCGACCCACTTCTCGCCGTTCCACTTGATGCCGACGCGGGTCGCATCCCACGGCTTCCCTTCGGCGTCGGCGGAGGCGCGGTTGTACATGACGCGGCGGTTGGCCGGCCACGAGAAGCCCCAGTTGTGGAACATGCCGAGGCCGTTCGGATCGGCCGTGCTGCGCCGCTGCGCGAGGTTGCCGGCCTCGGTGTAGACGCCCGAGTGCAGCCAGTTGCCGCACATCGTCGAGCCGTCGTCCTGCAACTGGCCGAAGCCGTCGAGCTGCTGGCCCGCCGTCTTCAGCGTCTTCGTCGGGTCCTTCGGATCTTTGATGTCGGCGAGGGCCTTGCCGCTCATCTCCTTTAATACTTCGCCGAGGTCGGGGTTGACGGGGTTCGTGTACGCCCACGTCACGTTCAGCACAGCCTCTGGGAGCGCGCCCCCTTCCTTTTTATAGAGGTTCTGCACCGCCAGGAAGATGCGCGACACGATCTCCTGGTCGGTCTTCGCCAGCCCCGGAGGATTGAGCGCCGCCCACTTCCACTGCATCCAGCGCGCGGAGTTGGTGAACGTGCCGTCCTTCTCCGCGAAGTTCGCGGCCGGCAGGAGGAAGACCTCGGTCTGGATCTGATTCGCCGCCGGTCCGCCGTACTCCTTGGGCGCCTTCCAGAAGGTCGCGGTTTCGGTCTCGGCGTTCTCGACGACGACCATCCACTTCAGCTTCGACAGCGCGGCGATCATCTTCTTCGAGTTCGGCCCGAGGCCGACGGGGTTCATGCCGAAGGTGATGAAGCCCTCGGGGCCCGGCTCCTTGCCGCCGACGCGCATCGACGAGCCCTTGTACATGTCGTCGAAGATGTACATCCACGAGTAATTGCCGTCGATTTTCGGCATCCACCCGTAGCCCCAGTCGTTATCCTTCGTCGACGCGTTGCCGTACAGCGCCTTGAGCAGCGAGACCATGAACTTCGGGTAGTTGATCCAGTAGTTCATCGTCGCCCATGGCTGGTTGTTCAGCGTGAGCGGGACGCCCGCCTTGTTGTAGTCGGCGAGCGTCTGCAGGTCGCCGAGCGGGGTCTTGAGGTAGCCCGGCAGAATCTCGGTGTTGCCGGCGGTGTCGGTCGCGCCCTGGATGTTCGAGTGGCCGCGGAAGGCGTTGACGCCGCCGCCGGGCCGCCCGACGTTGCCGAGGAGAAGCTGCAGCATGGCCGCGGCGCGGATGATCTGCACGCCGGTCGAATGCTGGGTGAAGCCGAGCGCGTAGGTGATGGTGCCGACGTGCTGGGCGTTGCCGGTCGAGGTCACGATCTCGGCGACCTTCAGGAATTTGTCCTTCGGCGTGCCGCAGATGCGCTCGACCATCTCGGGGGTGTAGCGGTCGACGTGCTGCTTGAGAAGCTGGAAGACGCAGCGCGGATTCTGCAGGGTGTCGTCGACGTGATACGAGCCGCCCTTCGCCGGATCACCCTCGTACGCCCACGCGGTCTTGTCGTACTTCTTGCCGGCCCCGTCCCATCCGGCGAAGAGGCCGTCGTTGAACGCGTACTTGTCGCCGATGATGTACGAGGCGTTGGTGTGGAGCTTGACGTAGTCGGCGTGATAGCGGTTGTTGGCGATGGCGTAGCGGATGATGCCGAGGAGGAAGGCGATGTCGGTGCCGGGACGGACGGGCGCGTAGAAGTCGGCCACCGCCGCGGTGCGCGTGAAGCGCGGGTCGACGACGACGAGCTTGGCGTTGCGCGTCCGCTTCGCCTCCATGAACCACTTGAATCCGACGGGATGGTTTTCCGCGGGGTTACCGCCCATGGCGAGGATGACATCGGCGTTCTTGATGTCGACCCAGCCATTGGTCATCGCGCCGCGGCCGAACGTGGCGGCCAAACTGGCCACCGTCGGCCCGTGTCAAACACGGGCCTGGGAGTCTCGATAGGGGACTCCCAAGGCCGAGATCGCTTTCCACTGCAGGTAGTTGAATTCGTTGGTGTCGGTGCAGCCGCCGATCCAGGCGATGCCGGGGTTGCGGTTGACGACCTGCCCTTTCGCGTTCTTGGCGACGAAGCATTTGTCGCGCGTGGTCTTGACGTAGCGCGCGATCTTGGCGATGGCGTCGTCCCAGGTGATGTCCTCCCACTTGTCGGAGCCGGGACGCCGCACCATGGGCTTGGTGAGCCGGCCTTTGTGGGCGATGTCGTCCTTGAGAGTGATGCCTTTGGGGCAAAGGCTTCCTCGGCTGATGGGCGAGTCGGGATCGCCCTCGACGTGGACGACGGAGGCGGTCGCGTTCTTCGACTTGTCGCCCAGGGTGTGAATGATCACGCCGCACGAGACCGCGCAATAGGGACAGATGGAGCGCGTCTCAGTGGTGCGGGAGACCTTCAGCGCACGCATCTCGGCACGTGCCTGGGAGACGTCGAAGCCGAGCGCAACCGCGCCGCCGACTGTCGTCGCCTTGAGGAAACCGCGGCGGGAAAGTTCCACGGGTCACCTCCTCGATTGTGTGGGACTACGATGAGCGCGACAACGATGCGCCCGAGCACCCAGAGATGTCAACTGATCGTCGCGCCGGCGTCCTCGCCGGCCGGCCGGGCGGCGTCCCGCCGCCCGCGAAGCGGATCATCAAAATCACGTCCGATGCGAATCCGCCCGCGCAGGCGCCCCGGCTTGCGCTTGACTGCCGGACGGCGAAGCGGAACGAGACGCGCCGCGGGACGCCCTCCGCGGGCAATGATGATCTCCTCTCCCGCTTCAGCACGTTCGACGAGCTCGGAGAGCCGCGTTTTGGCGTCGTCGATGCTGACTTTCTCGCTCATCTGGTCTGGCCTGACGAACGATACTCCCATACTCCTCACCCGTACCGGGGACGTCGACGAAGTTCACTTGCGCAACGCGATCTTGCGGGCGATCTCCAGATCATCGAGCGAATCGGCGAGTTGTCGCGCTTTGTCGAGATCGACAGCGGGCAGCGGCTGCCCGAGAGACGAGGTTTTCAGGCGGTAGCGGCGCGGCGCATGCGGCGCCCTATCCGCACTCAAGCCGGCGCACAGCGTCTCGTTGACGACCTGCTTGAACGGCTTGCCCGAACGAAGCGCGATTTCCTTCAGATGCCGCGCGATCCGTTCGTCGATGGTCAGCGTGATCCTCATGACGGCATCAATTCATCACGTGATCGAAGCCGGAGGGGCGGTGTTCCCGCCGGCCCCGACCGGAGTTGCCGCTAAGGCACCTGTTGAAAGGCAATCGAATCGATCGCGAACTGCACCTTCGACGACCGCCCGTTCTTCGTCACGCGCCGCATGTACACCCCCTGCAGCACGTGTGTATTGCCAGCGGGATCTTTCGATCTCGCGATCACGGCACCGAGAGGAATCTCCTCGACACCGTATTCGTGAATCGGACCGGTCTCGCCCGGATCGCAGACGCCATCGTGGTTGCTATCCATCCAGACACGCAGGTGGTTCCAGACCTCATCCTGCGCGTCGATGATGCCGTCACCATTGCCGCCGTATTGGGGCAGATCGTAGAGGGCAAGAGCCTCGAAACCATCTTTCGCCATCGTGCCGTCCGGCATGACCGTACCGACGCCGAACAACTCACTGCCGTCGTCAACGCGGTTGTGGTGATTCAGGTCGAGATACAGGAATCCATCGCGCGTAGCGGATTTCGTCCAAGTGACATGCTCCCTTTTACCGTCGCCGTCGACGTCGAACCAGACGGGGTCATCCGCTCCGCTGGTTTGAATTCCATCGCCGTCGAGATCAAGCACCAGCGGATCGCAGTTGTAACCGCACCACGCTTGCGTCGACAAATCCGTACTTGTCGGAGGAGGAGGCGGTGGCGGCGGCGGGAAATTCTGATTCAACGCGCAAGTATCCGGCGATCCCAGATGCGTCATATAACTGCCCGAAGTCGGATTTATACCGCCGTGCATGATGGTATATGGATAACAATAGGTGTCGTTTACATCGCCATATCCCAAGGTGTGACCGAATTCGTGTCCCATAATGTCGGTGAGAAATCCGTCAGTACGGGCGTTGTACATCGGATTTAACCAGATCCAGTGGTAGGTGGGATCAATGCCTCCCGGATCCGTCCCCAGGGAGGAGTTTTCGGCAATCGTTAATTCGCCGGGGCCGTACGTCACGAGGTAAAAGGGCGCGGTTTCGCCATTGTTCGTGAACCACTGATTCCACATGTTGACGCCGTTGATGGCGGCTTGCCGCTCTGCCGACGTCAGCGACCCATCGAGAAAAACAGAATATCTGGACTTACTCCACCCCGACTTCATCTGTGGCGCACAATTCCCGCACTGTCCGTATGCGTCGGATAGCGCGACGGACATGCACGCCACGCCCACGAAGATGAGCAGCTTGCATCGCATGACCGATCACCGCACCTTCGGTGACTTCGCGGCTACCGCCTCGATCTCGTCGACGAATCGCCGCTCCGATAAACCTCGGTGTTGCTGCGCGAACGCCGTAAAACGTCCTTGCGGTTCGATATATCCGTCGTGCACCTTGTAAGCGCCGTCGACGTCGCCAATGAGACGGAGTTGTGTGTCTTTCGGAGATGTCTGAAGGAAAACGATGTAGTCGCCTTTGGGCAATGGCTCTTCATCCATCACGCGGATGATGGCTTCTCCGACGTCGAGCTGTCCTGCGACTTGCGCAAACGATATCGAGGCGCCGGAGCGCACATCGCCTTTAAATGCCCGGATGACCGTGGCGTGATGGATCGTGTTGATGCGCGGTAATGCACCGGCCGGCGAAGGTAACGCCCGCACTTCACTGTTCGCGATTCTGACTTTCGCCACGACGCCGGCCATTTGCCACATTTGCGAGAAAGAGCCGGGAACGGAGTGGAGCGTCTCCTGTTCCAGTATCGGCTTTCGATCCGCCATGGCTGCGGCACACGCGAAGAAAGAAAGAATTGCGGCGCTGCAGATCCAACGATTGGAGTGAGATCTCGTCACTGCTGCCTCCTCGGACATCATGATCAGCCGGCATATATTTGTTGCCATACTTCGGCGACGCTGTCAACCGAGCCTTCCTATCCCCTCACCTGCACCGGGCGGCGTCCCACCGCGGGAAACGTTGTACGATTCGCCACTTTGCGTCTCCTCCTCATCAATCCCCGCTCCCCCGAAAGCTTCTGGTCCTTCCGCTGGGCGCTCGACGAGATCGTCCCCAACAAGCGCGCCGTGAACCCTCCTCTCGGTCTGGCCACGCTGGCGGCGCTCACGCCGCCGTCATGGGAGATCGAGATCGTCGACGAAAACGTCGCGTCCGTTCCGCGCGACCCGAGAGCCGACATCGTCGGCATTTGCGGTATGGGCGTGCAGTTCCCGCGGCAGCGCGAGCTGATGACTTACTACCGCGACCGCGGCTACTACGTTGTCGCCGGCGGCAGCTACGCCTCGCTCTGCCCCGAGGAGTACTTCGACTTCGCCGACACCGTCGTGGCGGGCGAAGCCGAGTACCTCTGGCCGCGCTTCTGCGCCGACTTCGAATCCGGCACGCCGCGCGCGCTCTACCGCGAGAGCGGCGAGGTCTCGCTTCGCGATTCTCCAGCGCCGCGCTTCGACCTGCTCGATCTCGACCGCTACACGATGGTCAGCCTGCAGTTCTCCCGCGGCTGCCCCTTCCGTTGCGAGTTCTGCGACATCATCGTCATGTTCGGCCGCAAGCCGCGCACGAAAGCCCCCGCGCAGATCCTTCACGAGCTCGACCTTCTGCGCAACCTCGGCGTGCGCAACGTCTTCTTCGTCGACGACAACTTCATCGGCAACAAGGCGGAGGCGCGCGCGCTGCTGCGCGCCATCGCCGAGTACCAACGCGAACACGGCTACGACTTCCGCTTCGGCACGGAGGCGTCGCTCAACCTCGCCCAGGACGAGGAGCTGATGCGCCTCATGCGCGAGGCCAACTTCCAGTGGGTGTTCATCGGCATCGAGTCGCCCGACGAAGAGTCGCTGAGGGAGACGCTGAAGCTGCAGAACACGCGCGAAGACATGCTGGTCTCCCTGCGCCGCCTCTACGCGAACGGCATCGAGGTCTTCGCCGGCTTCATCGTCGGCTTCGACAACGACACCGTGACCACGTTCGACCGCCAGCACGACTTCATCCGCGAATCGGGGATCCAGGTCGCGATGGTCGGCCTGCTCACCGCGCTTCCCCGCACGCCGCTGTACGCGCGCCTCGAAGCGGAGGGCCGCCTGCACGGTCTGTCCTCCGACAACACCAGCCTGGCCACGAACGTGATTCCGAAGTCGATGACCACCGCGCAGATGACGGCCGGCTATCAGTCGCTCTACCGGCGCCTACTCTCCGACCGCGGCATCGCCGACCGCATCCTCAATAAGATGCGCCACCTCGCCCCCATCCCGCGTCCCCTCGGTTACCCCACGGGCGAGCTGGTACGCATCGTCTGGCGCACAGCCATGCGCGGCATCCGCCCCGGCGGCATCGCCAGATGGTGGCATTTCGCCCGAACGACACTCCAGGCCACACCGGCGCAAGTGGGGACGGTGGTCGCAGAGTGGATCTCCGGCCTGTCAATGCGGCACTACGCGGAGCGCTTCGTCTTCGAAGCGGACTCGCAGGTGGCCGCGCGGATCGTGACCCGCCTCCGCAAGCTCGTCCCCGACGTCTCGTTCGAGTTGCCGAATCTTTCCGTGACCCTGCGCGGCGCCGCCGACTCCCCCACCCTCCGCCGCGCCGCGCGCCAGTTGCGCCGCCTCCTGCGCAAGACCGAATCGACCGTGACCCTGCACATCGAGTCGTGCGACGCCGCCGCCGTCGAGCGCCTCCTCCGGCGCCTGGCCCGCCACGGCGACCGCATCTTCGTGTCGATCGGCGAGACCCTGCGCGGGATTGTCGACGTCGACTGGTCGGCGTTTCAGTTGGCGGTGACGCCGGTTACGTCACGTTCCTCACATTGAAGGCCCGGCGGCCGGTTCCACCCGCACCACGTGCACGCTGCACCGCGAATTCGCCGTCACCTCCGACGCCACGGACCGCGCCCACGACTTCTCCGGCTGTGCCGGCCCCGGCGCGCCGAGGACGATGAGGTCGACGTTGTTCGCCTTTGCGAATTGCAGCAGCGCCTCGGCCGCGTCGTCCGACGCGATCGCGTGCAGCGAGATCCGCTGCACGGGCATGCGCAGCGGCTCGGTCCAATGCCGGAGGCGGACGAGGTGCTCGAGGTGGTCGCCGCCCGGCGCGAACACCGTCACGCAGACGAGGCGGAACTCCGTGCTCAGCGACAGCACCTGCGCGGTGGCGCGGCGGATGGCCGGCTGGCGCACGTCGTCGAGGTGCGCGGTGTCGACCGCGACCATGACGATGGGAAACGCGCGCTTGGTCGCCGCCGCCCGCGGCCGGTCCGCATGCCCGCGCCAGGCGCGGAAGAACCGGCGCAGCTGCTGCGTGAACGTCGCCCGCGTCGTCTTCGCCGCACGCGCCGTGAGCGTGATCTGCTCCGGATTCCGTAGATCGAACGCGATGTGCGCCGCCGACTGGTAGCGCTTCCCGGCATCGACTTCGAGGCAGCGGAGGATGATCTCCTGCAGCCACGGCGCGATCTCCGCGCGGTGGCAGACCGGCGGCACCGGGTCGAGCCAGAGCCGGTTGCGCACGTCGGTGTCGGGCTCGCCGAAAGGGAGTTGCCCCGTCGCCATTTCATAGAGGATGACGCCGAGGGCGAAGAGATCGGCGCGCGGATCGTCGCGCGTGGCGCGGATCTGCTCGGGCGACACGTACGCCGCCGAGCCGGCGCCGAAGCGCGTCTCCTCCGCGAGGAGATCGGGATAGCGCGCGTGGTGCGCGAAGCCGAAGTCGATCAGCGCCGCCGTGCCGTCGTTCTTGAGGATGACGTTCTCCGGCTTGAGGTCGAGATGGATGGCCTCCTGCTCGTGAATGCTGTGCAGCGCGTCGGCGATCGCGGCACCGACGCCCACGACGTCGTCGAGCGGCAGCGGTCCGGCCGCGAGCGTCTCCTCGAGGCTCACGCCGTCGATCCATTCGGTGACGAGGTACGGCGTGCGCGCGAGATCGCCGGCAGCAACGAACCGCGGCACGTGCGCCCCGCGCAGCGCCGGCACGATGGTCGCCTCGGTCTCGAATCCGATGATGCTCTCGACCGGCTCCGTGCGCGGCACCTTCATGATGAACGCGCTGTCGGCGACGGCGTAGATGTCGCCCATGGCGCCGGAGTGGAGATGCCGTCCGACGACGAAGCCGTCGACGATGTCGCCCGGCTGGATCACACGCCCTGCTCGATGCGCAGCGCGAGCGCCTCCGGCAGCCCCGCCGCGCGGATCCTCCGCGCCGCCAGGAGGTGGTCGTACGGCACGCGGAAGAAGGTCATCTCTTCCTTCGCCGAGTCGAAGATCGCGTAGGCCGCGGCGGGGTTGCCGTCGCGCGGCTGCCCGACGCTGCCGGCGATGGCGTGCCACCGCCGATGCGACGGCACCGGCACGGCGCTGCCGCTCGTCGGACGGAACGGCGCGGTTTTTCCGGTCGGCGTGTGGAAGTAGAGGACCTGCTCGTGCACGTGGCCGGCAAAGGTGTACGTCGCGTTCGCCGCCTCGATGCTCTGCCGCGCCGCGCCGTTGCTCTCAACGTAGACCCAGCGCTCCGGCCGCTCGGCCGAGGAGTGGACGAAGCAGAGGTCTCCGTCGCGCACGATCAGCGGAAGCTTCGCCAGGAACTCTTTCTCCGACGCCGAGAGCCTGTTGCGCGTCCACTCCATCGACTCATAGGCGACGTCGTTGAGCCCCCGCCCACCCTCCCCGACCGCGGCGTCGTGGTTGCCCCGAACGACGATCGCCCCCCGCCCGGCCCGCTCCGCGACCAGCTCGACGACGGCGCCAGGCTCGGCGCCGTAGCCGACGAGGTCGCCGAGAAACGCAAAGCGCTCCGCGCCGCAGTCCTCCGCGTGCTTGAGGCAGGCGCGAAGGGCGTCGATGTTCGCATGGAGATCGGAGAGGAGAGCGAGGAGCATCGCCGGGGAGGATACCTCTCGCGGGTGCCGCGCCGAGGTAAACTGCCTCTCGACATGGCCTCAGTCCCTGAATATCGCGTCAGCCCCGAGGAGTACCTTCGCCTCGAGCGCGCGGCTGAGACGAAGAGCGAGTACGACGATGGCGTGATCTACGCGATGGCAGGTGCCAGCGAACGGCACAATCTGATCGTCGGCAATTTGAACTGGAGCCTTCGAAACCGCCTTCCGTCAGGCTGCCGTGTGTACCCCAGCGATATGAAGGTGCGCATTCTGAACCCGACGCGCTTTTATTACCCTGATGTTTCCGTCGTCTGCGAGAAACCGCGTTTCGCCGACGACGCGAAGGATGTTCTCCTAAATCCGCTGGTCGTCTTCGAGGTCCTTTCCGAGACCACCGCGGCCCACGACCGCGGACGGAAATTTCACTCCTACCAAACCATCGACTCGCTCCGGGAGCTCGTCTTCGTCTCGCAGGACCTCCACCTCGTCGAGCACTATCGCCGCGACGGAGAGCATTGGATTTACACGGCCGCGCAGGGCCGCGACGCACGCGTCACCCTCCCCGCCGTCAACTGCGAGCTTCCCCTCGGCGACATTTACTACCAGGTCGAGATCGAATAATCCTGCAGCGCTGTGGAGTGCGGCGGACCTACCTACGGAGTGACCGGATGCCTACCCCTTCAGCGTCATGGAGACGTCGGCGGCGCGGCGATGTTGGATGCCGGCTTCCGCGTCTGGGCCTCCCTGAGGAAATCGTGGATGTATCCGGCGAGGAACGTGACGAAGCGCGGAGTATAGATATCGCTATGCGCCGGGACGATGGAGGCTGAGACCCGCGCCACCAGGAATGGCGAATGTTCGTCCCATGCGGCGCCCTTGTTGCGCAATTGCAGGACGACCTTTTCGTCCGGGCCTGTCTTCACGGAGCCGCGGCCCTGCGAGACGAAGGTCATATTGTCGCCGAGGGCGTCCTCGAGGCTTTTGGGAACGGGATACTCACACTGGCACGTGCTGAAATCGCCATCGTTCGTGTGGAGGTCGCAGCGCTTGATGTCTTCCGGCGATGCCTCGTGAGTCTTGATCTTCTCTTCCGCCTTCGGATTGATCTCCTTTCCGCTCCCATCCGTGAGCACCAGGTTGTGCGTCGTCTGCGGATCGTAGTGGCCCTGTCCGATCACGTCCTCGATGCCGTGATACTTCCACGGATGGAGGAGGAAATAGAGCGTGCGGCCGGCGGGAAACGCAGCGCCGACAGCGTTGTCGCCCTCCGAAGCAACAGTGAGAAGTACCGGAAGCTGATCGGCGCGGTACCGGCTTTTCCCATCCTTCAGGTCCGCCGCGAAAATGGCGTAACGCCGGGCCTCGAATGCCGGATTCAGCAGCACCACGAGGTCTCCGATGCCGGGACGGATCGGCAGGGGCTGACCGCCTTCGGCCGGTCTCCCGACGACGTGGTCGGTCGCCAACTGATTGCCCTCGCGTCTTTTCAGCTCACGGACCAGCGTCGCTTCGACCGCGGAGTAGACGAGCGCGCCGCCGAAACTATGGCCCACCGTCACCATCGTCACCGGGTGCGGCTGTGCGTTCGTACGGTACTTGTCGTTGAGATTCTTGTAATGCTGGTCGAGTTTCTGGAGCAGTTCACGTCCACCCTCGTGCCCGATACGGTGCGCCGTGTTTTTCCGCTCGTAGAATGAGAGTGCCGAAAGGAACGAGGTCCTGGGCGTACTCCCCTTGATCGAGTCACCCCGCCAACCGATATAGACGCCGTACACCGGCCGGCGCTCGGAGACGCTGAGCGCCTGCATCACGCGGCGAAAACAGGCAATGTTGTTGTCGCAGACCTTGGGCCGGTGATGCCAGCCGTGCACGAAGGTGACGAGAACCAGCCCGCGTCCGCCGTCCAAGCCCGCCACCCTGTCGATATCGGCCAGAACCTGCGCCTCCTGGTCGTCATCCTTGACGTGACCATCGTCGCTGAGCTCGATCGTCGCAACCGAGAACTCGCCGCCGCGGCCGTTCTTGAAGTGCTCGATCGACTGCTTGCGAAGCAGCAGGTCGGAGCAGCCAGGGTTGCCCTGGGCGTCGGGCACATCCGCACGGACTTCCAACTGATCGAGAGTGATTGCTGGAATCGGCGGCTGCGTGTCGCGCAACTGGTAGGTGTGTGTGAAGGTACACGAGCAGACGAGCGACAGCCCAAGCACCGCCGGCATGAATTTCATGACTCATCTCCTTTTGTATGGATGAGACAAGTCTATCGCAGAATCCGGCGAATTCATCCGGGAGTGATTCGTGCGGCCCTTCGGCGGCGTCCTCACCTGCGGATCACGGCGGAAGATTGGGAGCTGTTGCCGTCGTAGGCGTGCGTGCGTCACTCCACATCGCAAAAAGAGCCGGGCGCGCGCGCTGCGTCCGGCTCTTCAACATCATCCCGATCATGCCGCCGAGGCCGGAGCCGGCTGCGGCTCGGGCTGCGGCGGCGTTTTGCCGCGCTTCCGCCCGAACTTGTTCAGCCGCTTCATCATCTCGACGTGCGGCATCAGATTGGAGTGCTCCTTTTTTCGCACGAGCTGGCGGCAGATGTTGTACGTCTGCAGCGTGACGAGCCCGATGCGGTGCCGGCGGATGAGATTCGCGGCGACGATGCCTTTGAGCAGCGCCGTCACTTCATCCTCGACCGCCGTCCAGTGGGCGGCGTCTTCCGTGTCGCGCTGGAGCTCGGCCGCGGTCATGCCGAGAACGGCCTGCACGCCCTCCGCGGCGCCCATGCTGTTGATCGCCGCCTGGACGAGCTCCGGGTTGACGTGTGCGACGCGGCGGATCGCCCGCGCATCGGGGATCGCCAACTGCGTGTACTCGGGGACATGCTCCCGCATGGCGCGCAGCTGCGCGACCATGATCTCGGGCGTGATGGCCTCGGCCGGTGGACTGGGACTGGGGGTTTCGGTTGTAGGCATTGAGATTCTCCTTCTGTGGATCGAATACAGAATGGGGAAATGTCGTCCGCGGCCCGGGCCGCGGGGCCAACCGGCGAGGGAACTGCTCACCGGTACGCGGCGGACGATCCGTCGCGTTTATGGTCATCCATCACTTTTGAGATGTGATGACCGTTGGAAAATGGTTCGACGGATGACCGTCGCCTACCATGTCGTCGGTCATGACCGCGAGATGTCCGCGTCACGCCGCGCATTGACGGCGATCACGCCGCCGACCAGCAGGTGACGGCGTTCGATTTGCGGAAACACCCGCGCAGCATCGGTGAAGCAGCGCGTCGATTCAGGAATGGACGGCCGCGGAGCGGTGACAAAACGCATCTATTCCGCGAGGGGGCAGAGCATCACGCCGACGCGGCGCCTCTTCTCGATGAGATCGGGCACGATCGCGGTAAAGAAGGCGTCTCTTCCCGACATGGCGGCCGCGTCATCGCGAATAGCAACCGGCGAATGACGAACTGTCAGCGCTGGACGCGGAATAGAGAGCGGGTCATCCCGAATCGTGAGCGCCGAATCCTGAATAGACCGCGCCCTTGCCGCAATTCCGACGGAGATATCCCCACCGCCCCCGCCCGCAGCGGCACGTCTACGCCGGCCACGCGAGCGCTGCGCCGAGCGCCGGCACCGTCGCGGCCAACTCCTCCGCATGCGCGCACGCGACGTCCTCGAGCTCGCGCGTCAGCACGTCATCGACCGTCGTTCCATGCCGCTTCGCCAGCGCAAAGCATTTCGCGCTGTACAGCGGCATACGGTCCGAACTTCGCGCTCCTGAACGCCGCGGACCTGCTCGGCATCACGATGAACCCCAATGCAGGAGTAACGACGCCCGTATTCAGCCGCGACCGCATCCGCCGCATCTTTCTCCACCGCGAACAGGAGCGCCGCAGATGGGATTCGAAACTCGGAATATTCGCCTGCCACGGCATCTGCCGGTGTATGGTGAACTGGGCAGCAGCGTAACGCTACCTTTTCACGCCTTTCCATATGCGAGTATTTCTCAGTTGGTCCGGAACTCGGAGCCGCATTGCGGCCGAAGCAATGCACGACTGGTTGCCTTATGTGCTCAATGAAGTCGAGCCGTGGATGTCATCGGAAGACATTAAGAAGGGCACGCGCTGGGCGTCCGAACTCGCAATAACCCTTACGAAAACTGACTACGCGATTTTGTTCGTAACGCCGGAGAATCAATTTGCCCAGTGGCTGCTGTTCGAAGCCGGCGCTCTCTCGACGTCATTAGGCGCGGCAGTAGCAACCGTGCTGATCGACCTAGACAGTGATGACTTAATCAACGGCCCGTTAGGACAGTTTCAGGCTACGAAGATTTCACGCGACGACATGCGTCGGCTCGTGGAAGCGATGAACAGTAAGTTATCGCGGCCTCATTCCGATGAGCGGCTACATCGAGCATTCGATATGTGGTGGACTAGTCTCGAACAGAAACTTGGCGACGCCTGGGACGCCCGGTCCGAGCAAACAGGCGTGGCAACACCCAATGTGCAGCTTCATCTGGACATACTCAAAGACGACAATTCCGGCCGAGCATTTCGGTTGCGGTTTCCACAATGGCTTGAAGAACTCGCGAGGGCCATTAAGTCACCGCCGCGATCGGTAAGTATGCGGTTCAGCGTCACAGAGGAAGCCGTTCAAGAGATCGAGAAGCGTCTGGCGACTAGGAGCTGTCCGGCGCACCCGCGGTTCATCAGAATCCTCAAGGTTGACAGTTCCGATGGTCGCGTCACAATCGAGGCAACTGCATGTTGTCGGTTCGCGCTCCTCATCGCCCGTGATTACGTCCGCGACATCGTGTTTTAGGCAGCCGACTCTCGAGCGGCTCGCCGCCCGGCGAGAGCAAGTCAGCACGGACACGACCCCAGTATCACGATGACAGGGGTATCGAATTCGCCTGACGGCCTACTCCACTATCGGGAGTAGAACATATGGCAGAAGGATTCAAGATAACTAAGGACAGCATCCAAATTCCCTACAGCCGCTTTCTCGCCGATACCGCCGCCGGCTTCACATCGCTCCTTGCATTTGCAGCAGCATATTACTTGCCGCTTGTCACGCACTGCCCGATCCGACTACTTCTAATAGCGAAAGGCATACAGCTCGGCGTGGGCCCCGAGGTAAAAGTCTTTATCCTGCTGGGGCTGTTTCTCTTGTCAACGCCACTTGGTTTCGCGATCAACGCGTTTAGCTGGTTGATGCTCTGCCAAATCATCGCAGCAATCGAGTCGACTTGTTTCCGGTGGAGCGCATCCGGCCGCTCGCATTTCTTCCCGGCTTGGTATGTGTCGTCCGCACGGTATACCGAACCTCTCGCAGCGCAGTTCGGAATTACTGACAAGTCGTTTGCGTCAGGCACATGGTTCCTCCGAGATGCACTTGAAACACCGGCTTTGGCGATATTGAATCGTGATTCGCAGGTGAGAAATCTCGTACTTCTTCTTCGAAACGTGGCGTTCTTCAGCCTCATTGGCGCCCTCACCGCACTGTGTCTCTCACTCTCGACTCCGCTTGCTCAAATAATATTTTTTGTCAGCGCTGTCATCGTACTCATCATCATGACAACTCGCTGGTGCTCAACGACTCGTGCAAGGAAGACCTTCCTGATGGTGGCTGCCGCGGCAGATGTCTTTGGTTTCGGATGGCTCTATTACACCTCGTGGTCGGATTCGCTCGCGCACCAATCGCTGCTGTTCATGATCGTGGCGCTCTGCTCCATTCTAGTCGCCGGAATCACAGGCTATTACAATTGTTGCGCTTCCATTCTTCACATGCATCTCGCGGCGGCCGCGCTCGGCTGTGAGACAAAAGCGGATTCACCGGAACTACTCAACACACCTTTAGGCGTTATCAGCGGACTGATTGCTCGCTCGGCAGCACCCGGACGTCAGCCTCGAACAGTAGCCGATAGTTAGTCGAGGCGCAGGCCGACGTAACTGCCCGCTCAGACTTCAGACGCATTCGATCGCAAAGCGCGCCGCATGGCCGTCGATGGTGATCGCGGCGTCCTCGCGTGCGAGATCGCTTGTCAAGTCGATCCCAACCGCAAGTGTTTCCTCGGAGATGTATTCGCGTAGGCTATTGATCGCCGCCCGCAGCTCGGGCGCCGCATCGACCTGCAGACGGATGCGGTCCGTGATCTCCAGTCCCTTCTTCTTCCGCGCTTCCTGCACGTGGCGCACGAGCTCGCGCACGCGCCCCTCCTGCAGCAGCTCCTCCGTGATCTCCGTCCGCAGCGCGGCCATGAGGCCGCCGTCCTCCACCGCGCAGTACGCTTCCGGACTCTTCACCGAAATGAGGAATGCGTCCGGCCCGAGACTGACCGTACGATCGCCGACGCGTACTTCCGTCGGCACGCCGCGGTGGACGTTGTCGACGATCGCGTACGAGTCGAGCGCGTCGAGGGCCGGCTGCAGCTTCTTCGTATCGGGGCCGAGGATCTTGCCGACCACCGGCAGATTCGGACGGATGCCGTACTCCACGAAGCGCGTGTTCACGTCCAGCAACGTGAGGCGCTTCACGTTCAGCTCGCGCAGGACGAGAGACTCGAGCCGCCGCAGCGCGTCGCGCTGCGATTCGCTGGCGACGCGCACGATCAGCTCCGGCAACGGCTGCCGCGTACGGATCTGCGATTGGGCGCGCGCGGCACGCCCGAGCTCGACGACGCGCAGCGCGAGATCCATCGCCTCGAGCAGCGCCGGATCAGCCTTCGCCGGTTCCGCAGCCGGCCAATCGGTGAGATGGACGGACTCCACCGCATCGCCGTGTCGCGCGACTACGAGGCCGCGATAAACCTCTTCGGCCATGAACGGCGCCATCGGCGCCATCAGCTTCGCCACCGTAACCAGCGCCTCGTACAGCGTCTGGTACGCGGCCAGTTTGTCGCGGTCGTCCTCCGACTTCCAGAATCGCCGCCGATTGTTGCGAACGTACCAGTTCGAGAGATGGTCGATGACGAAGGTCTGGATCGCGCGCGTCGCCGTCATCGCGTCATAGCGGTCGAGCGCCTCGGTGGTGGTCTCGATGAGGCGCTGGAGATCGGCGAGCAGCCAGCGATCGATTTCCGGCCGCTGTTCCACCGGAATGAAGCGCGCCAGGTCGGGGCGGTCGACGTTCGCGTAGAGCTCGAAGAACTTCCACGTGTTCGCTAGCGTCATCAGAAAGGTCCGCAGAACCTCGGTGACCTTGTCGACGTCGAACGCCTTCGTCTGGTCCGGAGGCCCCGACGAGTAGAGGTACCAGCGCAGCGCATCCGCCCCCTGGTTGTCGAGGACTGCCCACGGATCGACAACATTCCCTTTGGACTTCGACATCTTTTTGCCGAACTTGTCGGTCAGCAGCCCGAGGACGACGCAGTTCTTGAACGCCGGCGAATCGGGGAAGTGCGCGGCCAACGGACCGGGAGGGCGGCCGTCGCCGCCGGTGTCGGTCAGCAGCGCCGCGATCGCGTGCAGCGTGTAGAACCAGCCGCGCGTCTGGTCGACCGCTTCGCAGATGAAGTCGGCGGGGAAGTTCTCCAGGAACTCCTGCTGGTTCTCGAATGGATAGTGCCACTGCGCGTATGGCATCGCGCCAGACTCGAACCAGCAATCGATGGTGTGCGGGACGCGGCGGTACAACTTGCCGTCGCGTTCGAAGGTGACGTCGTCGACGTACGGCCGATGTAGGTCGAGGTCGCGCAGGTCACGACCGGCGAGACGCGACAATTCCTCGACGCTACCGACACAGATCTTGTCGCCCTCCTCGCTCTCCCAGATGGGAAGGGGGCAGCCCCAGTACCGCTCACGCGATAGCGACCAGTCGATGTTGTTCTCCAGCCAATTGCCGAAGCGGCCGGTTCCGATGGTTTTCGGTACCCAGTTGATCTTGTCGTTGTTGCCGAGGAGTTTGTCTTTGATCAGCGTCGTGCGGATGTACCAACTGTTCTTCGCGTAGAAGAGCAGCGGTGTCTCGTCGCGCCAGCAGAAGGGGTATGCGTGCTTGACCCTGCCGGAGCGGAACATCGAGCCGGTCCGGGTCAGCGTTCGGGTAACGATCGGATCGGCATCCTTGAAAAAGAGTCCGCCGATGTCCGGCGCGTTCTCCGTATCGGCAAGGAATTGAACGTCCGGATACATCGCGCCGGCAAGGTCGACGCTGAAGACGGTCGGCAAGGCGTATTTTTGCCCGTATTCGAGGTCGCCGTAGGCCGGTGCGATGTGAACGATGCCGGTGCCGTCGTCGAGGCTGACGAAGTCGTCGGCGATGAGACGCCAGGCATTGCCGAGGTCCATTCCTTCCGGCACGTGACCATGAAACAGCGGCTCATAGTGCAGCCCGACAAGCTCCTCGGCCGTGAGGGTCTTCACAACGGAGAACGGCCCCTCCGCGAACGTCGTAGCGAGCAACGCCTTCGCGAGAATGTAGAGCTCCCGCGGACCCTCCGCCTGCGCATGCCGCGCCGGCCCCTCGGCGAGCACGTACGTTGCCCCCGGCTTGACGCACAGCGCCACGTTGGCCGGCAGCGTCCACGGCGTGGTCGTCCAGGCGAGGAACGACACCGGCCGCGGATCACTCGTGATGCCGCGCGCAGCCAACTCGTCCGCCTGCGCACGGAACTTCGGCCAAATGGACGGATCGTCGACGTCCTCGCGCATCCCGAGCGACACTTCATGGTCCGCCAATGAGGTATTGCACCGCGGGCAGTGCATCGTGGTGCGGTACGCCTCGTACAGGAACCCGCGAACGAAGAGGTCCTTCAGGATCCACCAACACGTCTCCATGTAGTCGTTCGTGTAGGTGATGTACGGCTGCTCGAGATCGATCCAAAAGCCGATCCGCTCGGTTAGTTTGTTCCAGTCGCCGATGTAACTGAAAACCGACTCTTTGCAGAGCCGATTGAACTCTGCAATCCCGAATTTCTCGATGTCCTGCTTCCCCTTCGAGCCGATCTGCTTCTCGATCTCGACTTCGACGGGAAGGCCGTGGGTATCCCACCCGGCCCTTCGGAGAACTCTGTGCCCATGCATCGTCTGATAACGCGGGTAGAGATCTTTGAAAGCGCGGGCGGCTACGTGGTGAATGCCGGGTTTTCCGTTGGCGGTGGGCGGGCCTTCGAAGAAGACGTAGGAAGGAGCGTTGCAGTCGACGCTTTTGGTGGCGATCGAGCGGTCCTGCCACCAAGCCAGCACCTCAACCTCGCTTCTCATCCGTCTCCATCCTCCCAACATCGACGCACCCTGCGCGCAAATCAGACCCGGACGAGCTGTTTCCTTCCTTTGCGTAATTCATAAGCCGTTGCTGATGCTCGATAAACGAAATCGTCAGCGGCGCCGCCGGCGATCCGCACAAGATGTACGCGCGCATCATTCCGGATGCCTGTTGGTAGGACGTGATGTATCCACCGAGTATTACTGCGCCGCAAGCGCCGACGAGAAGAAGCCATGCAGCGGCGTTCCGCTCCGTCGCGAGTTGCCAGATAAAGCCGCACAACATCAGCAACGCCGCGGCCCTGAGGAACTTCTTTAGCGCGCGCACATGATCGAGCGTCTCAGCGACCTGTGGAGCATAGATCAACAACAACTCGTCGACCCTCTCGCCCACTAGCGGCCAATGTTCCTTCTCGACTTCGAAACACCGGCTCCAATCGTCGGTCAAAGAAGATCGATGTGTATCGTAAATAGGCCAGGTGCGGACACGGAAGCACAAACGGTTCACCCACGTCTGAAGTCCGCCAAGGAAAAGATGACTTGCTCCGTTGACCACGAGCCCTGCCGGCACGGCGAGCAAAAGTGCGACGACTGCAACGAGCGCCTTTAACTCGTTACCCGAACCCGCCAGGCTCAGCAGAGAAACTCCACTCCGCTGTAATGAAACGGCGATGAGAATTAACAAGAGGCCCGGCGCGGCATCGGAGATGAAACGCAGGTAAGAGATTTTCAGCGTATTACCGCTAGCTTCGATGGTCGCTGGCATTTACAACGTTCTTCCTATGCGATTACAATATACAAGTTTACTGTGGCGCGTTCGGTTGTCACGGATTCCGGCCTGCCGTTGGCGGTTGGGGGGCCTTCGAAGAAGACGAAGGGAGGCACATCGTTCGAAATGAGGGAGGCCAACTTTCTCCACATCGCCAAAATGCAGCTGTCTCGATCTGATAGCATTATAAATTAGCGCTGTCGCCGCACAACACTCGACGTTTCGCAATCAGTTCTCACTGCGCGCGTACGCAACCTATTGGGTAAATTCGCGACCCAGCACGTCTCGTACACGCGTCACAACTGGACCGACGGCTCTGAAAAACTTTTCCATATTGTGTGCACGCTGTTGATCGTGCAAAGTGTCGAGAACGAAATCGGACATATCGGCTTCCGTAGCCTCCGAGAGCGTTATATCGACCTTGTAGCCCGGCCGTGCTGGCGCACGAAACACGCCAAAATGCCATTTTTCGCCCAAGGCGCGCACGGCTTCATCAAGTCTACATACGCTAACGGCATATGGCTCGATGTCATCATGCCGAAGTCTCACAGCATCGGCGTAGTGTCGTCGCAAAATATCCATACACGCCTCCGCGTCCTCATTCGGCTGCCGCACAAAAACACGCTTTGCCGTGATACCTCGTTTTTCAATCGCATTCAGCGTCTCTTCGTGAAACGATGCGAGCTGATTATTACGCCACGAGTGGAAGTCCGATATTACGTGATACCAGCCTCCGTCCGGCAGCAACTCCAACTGAAGCTTCAGCAAATACTCGACTCTCAGCGCAACATCCAGATCGTCGGCACTCGACCAGATATCGTTGAATCGTGCGAGGTCGCCGCGCGTGCCTTCTAGTGCGGTCAACGTAAATGTCGATAAGTCAGGCTCCGGCACCTTGAACTCTACAGCACACTCAGACGGCTGCGACGGGACGAAAATACCAAAATGCTTCACTTCACCATGTAATAACTGCGCCGCCTCCAGTTGATCAGAGTTCAAGAAGCGAACTCGATAACAGCCGCCAGACTCGACAGCCTCGGCCTCGCGTGTCCACTTGGATGCATAGGCGTAATGCCTGCTCAGCACGCGGCAAGTCTCCAGCGACGGGGGATGTGTAATGATGAATATTCTATTTACTGTTACGCCCTTAAGTACGGCTTCATGCTGCGCAACTTCAAACAACGGTAAAACCAGCCACGAGTCGATATCGGACAGGGCGAGATATGAGCCGGCGCCATTCAGCGCGGCGATTTCCTTGCTCAGGATCACATCGGCCAGAACACCGGGCCGGGGCAGTTCCACCGGTGTCGGAATCGTTAGTCGCTCACGCCGCGCGATCCGTCCGGTCAAGTCAGCAAGATTGTCGGCGTTATCAGCCACCCTATCAAACCAATGCTCTAGAAACTGAATGTAAGCGTCATTTGACCATCCACGATTTGCATGGAGTTTTACCATAGCGTTCGCAATACGTATTATTTCGCGATGCAAGTGCGGCCCCCGGACCCCGATCAAGCGCGCAGCCGCATTCGCCAGCGCGGCGTCGGCACTCGTGTCAAGAATCTTATCTACATGGTCCTCAAGAGTCGTGGACAAACGGTCGGATTTCTCGAGTACCTCACGAAAATGCGCGCCCCATTCGTACAGGAATACTGATACAGCTGAGACAAAGAAACCGACACTAATGTGTCCAATTATGATCGCTATGTGTTGTGTTAACGTGGTGACATGCGCACTCTGTAGCGGCGGTTCATACTTCATAGCGATAACGTGAAGACCCGTGCCGATCAGAAGTCCCCAAAATACATACTCATAAGTACGGACGAAAGCATTAGGCGCAGTGCTAAGTGCCGCCAACAGCCTGGGAACGTGACTTTCTAAAGGCGTCCGCGACCGGGGCTCGGTTCGTGGCTTATTCATCCTATCCTCGAGTGTCTTTATCCAGCTTGCCCGCTTCTATCGTCAGAATCGCTCCGCACATTGTTGCGAATTCGTCGGCGTCTCTATCTACGAGTCCCCTTAACCATTTGTGACGCACCCATTCAGCGAGTCGGCGCCTGATACCGATATAGCGGTATTCGCGCGTTCGCTCCACGATCGGGTGTATTTCGGACTCTATTCGTTTCGTCACGTTTGATGCCAAGATTTGCCATGGTGGAATCCCCTCCTCCTTCGATGCGGAGAGTAGCAGTCGCGTCTTGCTATATGCGGTCACGCACGCCGCCGCCACATTGTCTTCCTCGTATCCATACAGCTCGCTCGCAGCCGCCAGCGCCCCTCCCCAATTCACATTGTTCTCTACAACATCCACGATGCCTCGCCGGAAGAGAACGTCGGATACCTGGTCGTTGTTTGTGTAGACATTGTTAGCAATCGGCACGATTAACCTACATTGCACGTGCTCGGCATTAATCGGATTGAGCGCCTTGCCCACCGCCGCTGGAATGAGGATGTCGCACGGCGTGTAGAGGATGTAGTGCTTGCCGCGTTCGTCGTCGCGCTCGGCGTATGCCTGCGATGCGGGGCCCGTCTCGAGAGGATCCTTCGAGCTGAGGATTTCTAGCAGGTTCTCCTTCCCCTTCTTCAGCAGGATGTTCCGAATCACCCGGATCTGTTCGGGGTCACGGTCGGCCAGGTAAATCTTCTTGATGCCAGGGTCGCTCTCAATGAGGATCGCGATCATGTTCCGGCCGACGTTGCCGGCGCCCTGCAGCGCGATCGTCAGGCCACTGAAGGACGTTGTTCCGGTGGCGAACTTCCATCCGGCTTTCGCGGCGGCCCAGGCCGCGAGTGCAGTGAAGCGGCTAGGATTGCCGCTACCGCCCACACCCTGTGAGAGACACATGACATGGCGGCATGTGGAGAGCATCTCGCGCGTGTCGGCTGTCGTGTTCCCCACGTCCTCGGCGCAGATGTAGCGACCGAAGAGGCTCGCGGTGAACTGGCCGAAGTCGCGGTAGATGTCGCGGCGCAGCTCGCGGTGGATTTTCAGATCGAGGCCGCAAGTGTCGATGATCGATTTGCCACCGCCGTGCGGAAGCTCGGCGACGGCATTCTTCACCGACATGCCCCACGAGAGCCGCAGGAGGTTGTCGAGCATCTCGCTCACTGCTGGATATGCCCATTCACGCGTGCCGCCGAGGGGCGTGCCGTATTTCATGTGATGAATGGCGATTCCAAAAAGGACGTCGGTGTGCTCGCCGAGGCCGAGGAGGATGGCGGCGTGATCTCGGTAGTCAGGCGACGCGCCGATGTAGTCCGCTAGCGGCTGCAGCGCGTCCATCGGACGCACCTCCTGTGACGGCGGATGGAGTGCCCAGGCACGGAACTGGCCGTCGTCGCGGAGAATCGCCACCTTGCGCACGTCGCGCTCGCGAAGGAAGCGCGCGACGTCCGCGGGCCGCGTCTGCGGCGTTATGGGCCCCACAATCGTCACGATCTGCGGGATGCCGGGTGGTGCCGCAATGACGTCGACGCAGCGGCTGCAAAGATCTGCATGACGCGCTCCGGTCGAGGTGTCGGCGCGACGGCACCGCTGGCAGGTGGCATGTGGCGAACGGGCTACACCGAACGAGATTCCCGGCGTCGAGCTCGAAGGGCGCAGATCGTCGGCTGTCTCTGCGTATTGCAGATCAGTTCCCAGAAGTTCGCGCACCTGGCTTCCCGTTAGAGAACCGGCGAACGTCTTCCAATCGGGCACATGCAGCCGCACCAGCGCCTGGGCGTCACGGCCGATCGCCTTCTCGGCGCGCAGGCGCTCGAGCGCCACACGGATCTCCGCTGCCAGCGTGTTGACGCGCGTCGCCGCATCTTCGACGTCGCGCGTCCGCCTGTTGTTGATCATCCCTTCGTCGGCCTGCGGCCAGCGGCTCAGGTGGACGCTGGCCACATCGGAATGCCCCGGCACCAGCGCCCACACCTCGTCGGCCGTGTAGGGAATGACCGGAGCGAGCAGCTTCACCAGCCCCATGACGATCGAGTGAAGCACCGTCTGCGAGGAGCGGCGCGCGCGCGAATCGGCGGCGTCGCAGTAGAGGCGGTCCTTCAAGACTTCGAAGTACTCGCGGCTCAAGTCGCGCGTGCAGAACTCGTGGATGGCGCGGATGCCGTCCTGGAAGGCATACCGTGAGAACGACTCCGTGGCCTCGCTGACGAGCTGGTGAAAGCGGCTCAGCATCCAGAGATCGATGGCGTCGAGGTCGTCGAGGTGCACGGCGTGCTCGCGCGGCACGAAGTCGTCGAGACTGCCGAGGAGGAAACGGAACGTGTTGCGGATCGTGCGGTACACCGGCTCCGCGTTCTTGAGCATGTCCAGCGACAGCGGGATGTCGGAGTAGACGTCGGTGGAGAGGAAGTAGAGACGTACCAGATCCGCCGGCTCGTGCTTCAGCGCGTCCTCGAGGGTGATCAGGTCGCCGCGCGCGCGGTTCATCCGTTCGCGCCGCTCGTTGAGCACGAAACCGTGCGTCAGTGCGGCGCGGTACGGCGATTTGCCGCGCGCGACGAGCGCCGGCAGCAGTGAGAGCTGGAACCAGCCACGATGCTGGTCGGTTCCTTCGATCACGAGGTCTGCGGGAAACGTAGCGCGGTGATCGGCGACGAGCACGGCCTGCCAGCTCGTACCGCTCTCGAACCAGACGTCGAGGACGTCGCGTCCTTTCTCGAAGGAGCGCCCACCGCAGTTGGCGCAAG